>Ga0209415_10001223_pt1 | contig 48941 bp, 45 predicted proteins | sample PeaSoiSIISIP2007_FD_187696 | JGI IMG/M metagenome (GOLD analysis project Ga0209415, IMG submission 187696) | Peat soil microbial communities from Weissenstadt, Germany - SII-SIP-2007 (SPAdes) (version 2) | ecosystem: Environmental > Terrestrial > Soil > Wetlands > Peat | place: Germany... | reverse complement strand
CGGCGCCCGTCGATGCGGAGCTATTGAACGTCGAGGCGATCCAACAGCGGCCGGAGGAACCGAATCCGCCGGCGGCCGCGCCGCCGGATACGCCGGCGGTGGCCGCGCCCAGTCCAGCCATCGCCTTCGCCGAAGCGGTGGATACGCCCGTGCACCTGGTCGAAGCGCCGCGTATCGCGCCGGAGAAGTCCGTCATCCGGCTGACGTACGGAGAAGGGGAAGGTGAGCAGCCCCCGCCGGAGTATCCGCCGGAGGCGGTCCGAGCCGGCGAGGAGGGAACGGTCGTGGTGCGAATGACTGTCGGCGAGGATGGCCGGGTGACGCAAGCCGAGGCGATCTCGCCCTGTCCGTGGCCGGTGCTGAACAGCGCGGCGGTTCGCGCGGTGCGAAGCACCTGGCGGTTCCGAAGAGGCCCGGTGCGGATTTATGAGGTTTCCATCCAGTTTCAAATCAATCGGCATGAATGAGGAGTTTTGTCATGAACATCGGCCTGGCGAATATCATCGTGGATTATTTTTCCGAGGGAGGGCCGATCATGTGGCCGATCCTGGTGGCCCTGCTGGCGGGGGTCACGGTGGTCATTGAACGGTCGCTGTGGTGGTGGAGCCTGCGGCGGCGAACGCGGGGGGAAGTGATGGAGCGGAGCTTCGACGCGATCGCCGCCGGCGATTTTGACGGGGCCATGATGCTGACCAACGATCCGCACGATCCGTTCCTTGGGACCATTCACGAAGGGCTGGTTCACGCGCACAGCTCGCTGCTGGGCGCGATGCAGCTTCGTGCCTCCAAGGAGTTGGAGGCGGGGGAACGGCGGCAATGGGTGATGGGAACGCTGATCACGCTGGCGCCGCTGCTCGGATTGCTCGGCACCGTCACGGGAATCATGCGGTCGTTCCATTTCGTCGGCGAGGAACAACTGGCGCCCACGAAGGTCAGCGGCGGAATCGCCGAGGCCCTGATCGCCACCGCCTGCGGGCTGGGAATCGCGATCTTCTGTCTGGTTCCCTACAACTATTTCAACCGGCAACTGACCGCCTTCCGGGCGCGGCTGGAGCGAACGATCAACCACGTTGAATTGCTGGTGGAATCGGCCAAGCATCACGGGCACGATCTGGAGCAATTCGCCCGCAAGCGCGCCATCGACCAACGGGAAAAGACGCGGGAGGCCGCCCATGCCGGTTAAACTCGATGCCAAGCTCCCCTCCGACCTGGCCGAAGCGCGGATCGAAATCATCCCGCTGATCGACATCATGTTCTTCCTTCTGGCGTCGTTCATGCTGGTGAGCCTGAGCATGGTGAACCTGAAGAGCGTGCCGGTGAATTTGCCGACGGCGGTGTCGGCGGTGAATGAATCCAAGCGGGATTTCGTGGATATTTCGGTGGACAAGGCGGGGACGGCCTACGTGGACAAGAAGGCGGTGGATGACAATGAACTGATCGGCGCCCTGGCGGGATTCCGACGGGCCAATCCCAGCGTGCGGATCATCATCAGCGGAGATACCGAGGCGCGGCACGGGGACGTGATCCACGTGCTGGACCTGATCCGCCTGGCGGGAATCGAAAAGGTGGCATTCGAGATCAACCCCTCGGGAAAGAAGGCGACGCCGTGAACCGTTTCTTTTCAATCTTCAACTGTCTCGGCGTGGCGGTGCTGGCGGTGCTGTGCGCGATTCAATGGCAGGCAAACAGCCGGCTAGAAAACAACGTCGAGCAGCTCGACAAGACGCGGATCGAGCAATCGGCGAAGATCGCGGAGCAGGAGAGAACGCTGAAGGACGACGCGGCCGACCTGGAGGATTTGCGCCAGCGATTGTCGATGTCGGAAGCCCAGTTGCAGAAGGCCGTGGCCGAGGGCACGCGGCTCAAGGCGGCATTGGACAAATGGATGGCCGCGGTCAACCAGCGCGATGCGGCCCTGAAGCAAGCGGGCGAGCAGATTCAAAAGCTGGCCGGCGAGCGCAACGAGACGATTCAGAAATTCAACGACCTGGCGGATAAATACAATGCGCTGGTGAAGCAGATGGGAGGGGAGAGCAAATGATGATCCAACTCTTTCCCCTCGCCCCGGTACTCCGGGGAGAGGGATAGGGTAAGGGGCGGTATTCGAAGCTCAAAAATGCCCCTCACCCTGGCCCTCGCCCCATGAGTACATGGGGCGAGGGGAAAAATCTGGCGAATCCTCAAATCGAGATTCTCGTGCCGACGTTTTCGCCGCGGACGACTTTCACCACGTTGCCGGAGGTTCGGAGGTTGAAGATCACCAGGGGGATTTTGCGCTCCATGCAGAGGGTGATGGCCGTCAGGTCCATGACGCGCAGTTTGCCGGTCAGGACCTGATCGTAGGAAAGACTGTGCAGCAGCTTGGCGGAAGGATTGGTTTTGGGGTCGTCGGAATAGACGCCGTCGACCTTGGTGGCCTTGAGCAGAACGTCGGCGCCGATCTCGGTGGCGCGGAGGGCGGCGCAGGTGTCGGTGGTGAAGTACGGATTTCCCGTGCCGGCGGCGAGGATCAGGACGCGGCCCTTCTCCAAATGGCGGACGGCGCGGCGGCGGATGAAGGGCTCGCAAACACTATAGACGCTGATGGCGGATTGAACGCGGGTCGGCTGGCCCATCTTCTCCATGGTTTCCTGGAGGGCGACGGCGTTGATGATGGTGGCCAGCATTCCCATGTAGTCGGCGGTGGCGCGGGGGATGTTGCCGTCCTCGGCGAACGTTGCGCCGCGAATGAAGTTGCCGCCGCCCACGACGATCGCCAGTTGAATGCCCATTTTGGCGACTTGGACGCATTGCCGGGCGATGTTTTCCAGCTCCGGCGCTTCCAGGCCGAAGGAGCCTTCGCGGCAGAATCCCTCGCCGCTGATTTTCAAAAGGACTCGGGAATAGGCGGCGGGAGGAGCGGGAACGGATGGGCGTTTGGACATGGAGGGGGATTATACCGATTTCGCGGCAGCAACAAATCCGCCGCTGCGCGGAAACCCGAAATCCGAAATCCGAATGACGAATGACCGAATGCCCCTTCGTCATTCGGATTTTGGATTTCGGATTTTTCCGCCTTCGGTCTATAGTTGGCGGCATGTCCATCGTTCTCATCGGCTATCGCGGCAGCGGGAAGACGACGGTGGGCCGCCTGCTGGCCAAGCGGCTGGGGAAACCGTTTGTCGATTGCGATGAAGTGATCGTGGCGCGGGAGGGAAAGTCGATCCGGGAAATTTTCCTCACCCGGGGAGAGGAGGCGTTCCGCAAAGCTGAGATGGAAGCCATATCCGATCTGGCATCCGGAGCGGATTGCGTGATCGCCTTGGGCGGCGGAGCGATCATCCGGGAGCAAAACCGGCGGGCGCTGGCGGGGCACAAGATCGTATACCTTCGCTGCGAGCCGGAGGAATTGCTGCGGCGAATCAAGGCCGACCCGGCGACTTCCGATAATCGGCCCAATCTGACGAGCCTCGGCGGCGGAATCGAGGAAATCCAATCGCTTCTGCGGCAGCGCGAGCCGATCTATAGGGCGGCGATGTCGGCCGAATTGGACGTGACCCACCTGACGCCGCTGGAAGTGGCCGAGCAGTTGGAACATCTCATAATGTAAGCAATGCAGGTTTTGGAATCACAATGGCTGGGCGCGGTGGCCATCGGGCGGAACGAAGGCGAGCGACTGCGCGGCTGTCTAATGTCGGTGGCCGGGCGGGTGCGGCAAGTGGTGTACGTGGATTCGGGATCGACGGACGGGAGCGTTGAGCTGGCCAGATCGCTGGGCGTGGAGGCGGTGGAACTGGACACCAGCGCGCCATTCACCGCGGCGCGGGCGAGGAACGCGGGGGTCGAGCGGCTCAAGGCCGTGGCTCCGGACGTTCAGTACGTCCAATTCGTGGACGGCGATTGCGAACTTTGCCCGTCCTGGCTGGATCGCGCCCGGCGGGAGCTGGAGGCGGATGCGAAACTCGCGGCCGTTTGCGGACGAAGGCGGGAGCGGTTTCCGGAGCGTTCGATTTACAATCGACTGATGGACTTGGAATGGGACACGCCGATCGGGCCGGCCAAGAGCGTCGGCGGCGACGCCATGTTCCGCCTGGAGGCGTTCGAATCTGTCGGCGGATTTGACGCCAGCCTCATGGCGGGCGAGGAGCCGCAGCTTTGTCTGCGTCTTAGACATTCACAATGGCGATTGCTACGGGTAGACGCGGAGATGACGCTGCACGATGCGGCGATGACGTGCTTTGGCCAGTGGTGGCGGCGGCAGGTCCGGGGCGGATACGGGGCCCTGGACGTTTATCGCCGATTCGAGATCGGCGGGGAACGGCTCTTCGGCAAACCGACGCGCAGCGCCGCGATGTGGGCGGTCGGCTGGCCGGCGGCGGTGATTGCGGCGGGGTTGATTGGGCGGGCGATCGGAGGGCCGGCAGCCGGATGGGTTGCCGCGGCCCTGATATTTCTGGCGATGCCGGTACAGATGGCGCGATTGTCGGCCAGGGCCATGGCCCGAGGCGTTGGGGCGAGAACGGCACTGGCGTATGGGGCGCTGACGATGCTGGGCAAATGGGCGTGGTTCTGGGGTCAGATCCAATATCGCCGCGGGCAGGCGCGAGGCGAGCGATTGCAATTGATCGAATATAAGCAAGCGGCGTCGAAGTCCGCGGGGGCATCGCGATGAGTCACGATCCCGATTTTGCCGCCGATCTCACCCGCTATCCGCAGCGTCCTTTTGTGCGCGAGCAATCGATCTGGGCGATCGCCACTTATCGTTTCGGCCGGCGGGTGGATCGGCTTGGTCCGGGACCGCGGCGCTCGCTGCTGACGCGGATTTACTGGATTCGATTTCGGCTGGTTGAAACACTCACCGGGATCAGTCTGCCGAAGGAAGCGGCAATTGGGCCAGGGCTGCGGATATATCATTTCGGAAACGTTTTTGTGCATCCCGACTCGAAGATCGGGGCAAATTGCACGATCAGGCAGGGAGTGACGATCGGCAACCGCACGCCGGGCGGGGGAGTGCCGGTCATTGAGGACGACGTGGAATTTGGGGCGTACGCGCAGGTGCTTGGCCCGATTCACATCGGCCGGGGCGCCAAGATCGGGGCCATGAGCGTGGTCCTGGAAGACGTGCCAGGCGGCGCGACCGCGGTGGGAATCCCCGCTCGTATCGTGGCGGCTGGGTCAGGCGAAAGCTCAACATGACCACGTCGGCTGAAGCATCGCGTTGGCCGCTGGCGTACATCGCGGGGACTTTCCCGCTGCTGAGCGAGACGTTCGTCTATCGGGAGGTGCGGGGCCTGCGACAGCGCGGGTGGAAGGTGATGGCGGTGAGCTTGAAACCGGCGGCGGCGGTGAGCGAATTGGAGGACCTTCAGGCCGATCGCGTCGAGGTGTACGGGCCGGAAATCCGCGCGACGTTGCTGGGGGCCGTGCGGGAATTGCTGTCGCATCCCATTCGTTGGGCCATAACGCTGGGCACGGCGATCGGAGATGCGATTTGGCCTGGGGAACGGCTTTCGGTGAGCGGGCGATTGAAGTTGCCGATGCAGGCGGTCGTGGCGATGGGCCTGGCATGGCGCCTGCGCCAGAGCGGGGTCCGGCATATCCATTGCCATTTCGCGCATGCGCCGACGAGCGTGGGAATGTACGCGGCGATGCAGATGGGCATTCCGTTCAGCTTCACGGGCCATGCTAACGACATCTTCCAGCGGCGGGCGATTTTGAAAAAGAAGCTGCAGCGCGCGCGGTTCGTGGCGTGCATCAGCCGATGGCATCAGAGTTTTTACAACTTGAAATGTGCGGATACCACGAACAAATACGAAGTAATCCGGTGTGGGGTGGAATTGGGCGAGACGAAGGAGCCGGCGACCGAAGAAGGGCAATTGAGGATTCTGACGGTTTGTCGGCTGGTGGAGAAGAAGGGGATCGACACGTTGATCGGGGCGGGGGTGGAATTGAATCGGCGTGGGATTCCCGTGAAACTGACGATCGCGGGGGATGGTCCGGAGCGGCAGCCATTGGAAAAGCTGGCGGCGGAGTTGGGCTGCGGGGACTGGCTGGCGTGGCTGGGCGAGGTGGCCAATTCGCGGGTCTTTTCGCTGCTGAAGGAGGCGGACGTGCTGGCATTGCCGTGCCGGGAGGATTCGCGAGGGGACCGGGACGGGATTCCGGTGGTGTTGATGGAAGCGATGGCCAGCGGGACGCCGGTGGTGGCGGGGAATCTCCCGGCGATCGGGGAGCTGGTGGAGGACGGGGTGAGCGGGCTTTTGGTGGAGGGGAACAAACCGGCCGCCCTGGCCGATAAGCTGGCCATGCTATGGGGCAACCCCGATCTGAGCCGGCGTCTGGCCGCGGAGGGAAGAAGGAGAATCGAATCGGAGTTTTCGCTGGGGACGACGCTGGACCGATTGGAGCGCCGGTTTGCGGCGGGGCAAAATCTCCGGGAGAGCAGAAAATGAACCGCCAAACCGCCAAGACGCCAAGACGCCTAGCGCGGCGCGGCCGCAACCAAAGACCTTTACCGCGAAGGAGCGAAGCAGCGAAGTTGCGCGAAGAATTATCAATTAAATTCATATTCCTTCGCGAAACTTCGCTGCTTCGCTCCTTCGCGGTAATGCATTCGACCATAACCGATCGAAGCGCAGAGCGGCGGGGCAAGGGACTATGAGATGAGCGGGAATCGGCGATATTGTTTGATCACACCGTGCCGGGATGAGGCGAGATTCGCGCGGCGCACGCTTGCGAGCGTGACGTCGCAGTCGGTTGCGCCGGCATTGTGGGTGATCGTGGACGACGGCTCGACGGACCAGACGCCGGCGATCCTGGCCGAATATGCGGCGAAATTTCCATACCTGCGGATTTTGCGGCGTGAGAACCGGGGCTTTCGCAAGCTGGGGGGCGGGGTGATCGACGCGTTTTATCACGGGTACGAGACGATCGATCCGAGGGAATTCGATTTTGTGTGCAAGCTGGACTTGGATTTGGATTTGCCGGGGAGATATTTCGAAGTGTTGATGGATCGGATGGATGCCGAGCCGCGGATCGGGACGGCGAGCGGCAAGCCGTATTTCCTGGATCAGAAAACCGGGCGAAGGGTGATGGAGACGTGCGGGGATGAAAACTCGGTGGGGATGGTGAAGTTTTATCGGACGGAATGTTTTGTGCAGATCGGGGGATTCGTGAGGGAGTTGATGTGGGATGGAATTGACTGCCATCGTTGCCGGATGCTGGGGTGGATTGCGGTGTCCTGGGACGATGCGGAGTTGGATTTCGAGCATTTGAGGCCGATGGGAACGAGCGACAAGAACTGGTGGACGGGCCGGGTTCGGCATGGAGCGGGGCAATATTTCATGGGAACGGGGGTGTGTTACATGATTGCCAGCGCGGCATTCCGCATGTTGCATCCGCCAATGGTCGTGGGGTCGATGGGCATGCTGTGGGGGTATTTCAAGAGCCTGATAGGGCGCAAGCCGCGTTATGGGGACCGGGAATTTCGTAGATTTCTGCGCGCTTTTCAATGGTTGAGCATGGTGCATGGTAAGCGCGCGGCGACGGCGGAGCTGAACGCCAGGCAGGCAAGAATTTGGAACCCTGGGGGGATTTCGGAGTCGAAGATTCGATAGTGGGTGAATTTTTCTATTCCGAAGCATACGGCGAGCAAGTTGGCGGGCTACACAAAACGCTGATGTTACGGACAAAGTTTGCACGGCATTTGCGTTGCTGATGACGTGTATGGGTTGTGTCGATAAGAGAAATGCGCCGCATAAGTTAACAGGCGAGGCCCGAGAAAAAGCTTACCCGGAGGCGAAAATCCAGGTCCGCAAATAGGTTTACGGTCCTATATAATTCGAGTTGCAATTGGCAACGGCGATAGCCATATTGCACCGGTCATCCGTGGGTTCGGCGCGCGTTTTTGATAAAAACTGCGTCATCCATGGCGGCGAGTCCGGAGGTTCGCAGCATCATGCAATTGAAAGAGGGCGAATATCGATGGACCGATGCGGCCGCTGGCGCCGCGATGGCGACGTTGTCGGCGGCGCGAACGGCGCCGGCGGCGCGGCGATTGCCGACCATCCGGCTGCGCGGCATGCGCATCCATAGCATCGACGAACTTACCTGCATCGAGCACATCCTCAATCAGCTTGCCGCGGGCAAGGGCGGGTGCGTCGTTACCCCGAACCTGGATCATTTGCGGCGATCTCAGCGGGACGTGAGCTTTTCGGTGTTGGTTGCGGAGGCGAACCTGGTGGTGGCGGATGGGATGCCGTTGGTCTGGGCCAGCCGGTTGCAGGGAACCCCCCTGCCGCAGCGGGTTGCGGGGTCGGACCTGATATCGAGCCTGAGCGCGGCGGCGGCGGGCCAGGGAAGATCGATCTTCCTGCTGGGCGGGGAGGATGGAACGGCGATGGCGGCGGCGAAAGTGCTGCGGGACCGCTATCCACAACTGACGATCGCCGGCACGCTCTGCCCGGCGAAGGGGTTTGAGAACGACGAAACGGCAATCCAGCAAATCACCGCGAAGCTGCGAGCGGCCCGGCCGGATATCGTGTACGTGGCGCTGGGATCGCCGAAGCAGGAGCGGCTGATCGATCGGATTCGCGGCTCGCTGCCGAAAACGTGGTGGCTGGGCGTGGGGGTGAGCTTCAGCTTTTTGTGCGGGAACGTGAAGCGAGCGCCGCTCTGGATGCGAAACTGGGGATTGGAATGGGTGCACCGGCTGGGTCAGGAACCCAAGCGGCTGTTCAAGCGGTACGTGATCGCGGGAATTCCGTTCGCCGGGATGCTGCTGTTTCAGTCCGCGTTTCGGGGAGTGCGCAATCGCCTGATGCCCCGACGGCTGGAGCTGGAAATCGCCGGCTATGAGGATGAGCCGGAGACGTTGGCCAGCGCCAAGGCGGAGTTCGGGGGTTCATCCGATGGCGCGGCCGAATCGGTAAACGAAAGAGCGACGCTGTTGGCGGCGGAGAGCGCAACGTCGGCGGACAACGAGATTGAACCCAGCCAATTCCACGAGCCGGCGCCGGCGGCGACGCCGGGTCGCGGGCGGTTGCGCGGATTGGTGCTGTTGGGCGGAGGGGTTCGACCGACGCCGTTGGCGATGTCGCTGAGCCGGAACGTGCTGGATCTCCCCGTGGGAAGGGGCAAGACGGTGCTGACGCGCTGGCTGGGGGAGGCGGCGATCGTGGCGCAGATGCTCGGGATGGACCACTTGCCGGTGCGGCTGCTGCTGGACCGGGAAGCGCCGGAGCCGCTGAGCGCGGCGACGGCCGAGGCTTTGCCATCCGCGCAAAATGCCGAGGCGCGTAAATCGGTTACGGACCATTATCGCCTGGAGCGGGACACGGCGGAATATCGCGGGACGGGCGGATTGCTGGCGCATATTGCCGAAGGATACGACGACGACGACACGATCCTGGTGGGGAACGCGGCCCAGGTGCTGCTCGATCCGCTGTCGGCGCTGTTGACGTCGCTGAAAAAAACGCGGGGCGTGGTGAGCTTGATCGGGCATCGGGACGGTGAACCGAGCGGTTTGATGCTGATAACCTGCCGGGCTTTGCGGCTTATTCCGAGGGTAGGATTCGTCGATATGAAAGAGCAGGCGTTGCCAATCATCGCCTCGTCATACGACGTTCGGGTGGTGCAATGCCGAAGGCCCACGGGTCTTTCGATTCGGACGTTATCGGACTACATCGCGGCGCTTCGGGCGTTGCATCAGCCGGTCCGCGCCACGGCGACCGATCCGTGGGCGGAGGACTGGAAATCGACATTCGCGATAGTGGAGCCGGGCGCGGCGGTGTCGCCGAGCGCGCGGATCCACGACTCGGTGGTTCTGGCCGGCGCCAGCGTGGAGGCCGGGGCGGTGGTGGTGCGGTCGGTGATAGCGGGCACGGTGCGGCGAGACCGCAAGGCGGTCGATCAATGCGTTGAACCGTCCAGCGAGCGGGGGTTCGAGGTTGTTTTTCCCGGGACGCGGGCATGAAGTTGCCGGTGCTGCGAGACGACCGCCTGACGTTGGCCCACGTGGCACTGGCCACGGCTATGGGCGCGCTGGGGGTGTTGGCGACGCTGGACGCATGGCGGGACATCTATCTGATCGCCCGCGACGACGAGGAATACAGCCACATTTTTGTGGTGCCGCTGGTGGCGATCTTCCTGGTATGGGTTAGGCGGACGAGGCTGCGGCATTGCAAGCCGACGGGGCGGTTGATCGGACCGCTGGTCGTGGCCATCGGATGGTTTTTCAGTTCGTTCGGATTCTACAGGGGCATCCAGAGCTTCTGGCACGGGGGCGCGGTGCTGGTGGTGGTGGGCTGCATGCTCTCGGTGCTGGGCAAAGGGGTGATCTTCCGGTTCTTCCCGGCATTTTTGCTGCTGGTCTTCCTGGTGCCCGCGCCGGGGCGATTGCGTCTGGCGATCGCCTCGCCGCTGCAAAATTGGACGGCGTCGATCACGCAGCATCTTCTGGAAGCGTTCGGGGTGGTGAACACGGAAGTGAACGGGAACGCGCTAACGATCAACGGGCACGCGGTGCTGGTGGCGGAGGCGTGCAACGGGTTGCGGATGGTGTTTGCGCTGATCATGGTGGGATTCGCGTTCTGCTTCGCGATGCCGCTGAGGAATTACATCCGGGCGATCATTTTGCTGCTGAGTCCCCTGGCGGCGATTTTCTGCAACGTGATTCGGATGATCCCGACCATCTGGATGTACGGGTACATGCCGGAAGATGCCAAGCAATTCCATGTCTACGCCGGGTGGGCGATGTTGCCGCTGGCGTTTGGAATGTTGTATGGACTGATCCGGACGCTTCAATGGGCGATGATCCCGGTAAACGAATACACGTTGGCGTCACAATGAAGTTAGCGGCAAAGAGGGAGTTTGGAGAGCAGGATTGAAGGCGAGAGCTAGAAAACTAAGCCGAGGCGTTTGGCTTTGGCCGACGATATCGATCCTGATGCTGGCCGGGATGGTGGCGGAGGCGCGGACGCACGTTCAGCCGACGGAGGCGGAGCCGCATTTGCGGCGTTGCCGGGAGGCGATCGCGGCGTTTCCGATGACGATCCAGACGCCGTCGGGCACGTGGACGGGAATGGATACGAAGGTTCCGGAGCCGGCGATCAAGCTGCTGCGTCCGAACGGCGATCCCCTGAGCCGGGATTACGTGAACGACGAGACAAAACAGGCGGTTTCGCTGCTGATCGTGAATTGCAAGGACGCGCGGTATCTGGAAGGGCATTACCCGAGGAACTGCTATCCCGCGCAGGGAGAGAGAGAAATCAAGGAGGATACGAAGGCGCGGACGTGGCAATTGCCGCATATGGAGTTGAGGGGGATGGAATACCACTTTGCGCCGAAGAGTCCGACGGACCAGGGGCAGGTGGTGTATAATTTTTTCGTGATGCCGCTGGTGCCGGACCGGACGGTTTCGCACAAGGAACTGGATGGAGTGATCTGTCCGGATATCGACAGCGTGCGTACGAGCGGGGAAGATTATCAGAGGCGATATTACGGCGCGGCGGAATTTCAGTTGGTGACCGGGCCGCTGATGTCGAGCGTGGATCGGGATCGGGCGTTGATCGACCTGCTGAGTCCCAACGAGAAATTGCTTTGGACGCTTGAGAACCGGCCTGAAGCCGGAGGTAAGTAGGCTATGACAAACGAAATGCAGTTAGCGCAGGCGGCGGGCCTGCCGGTTCCGAGCCACGAGATGGCGACGGGCTCGCATGGGAATCAGCACGGCAAGCCTGTGGGGCTGAAAAGGATTCACCGCCTGATGCGCGGGCGGTATCCGCTGGTGATCACGCTGGGGCTTTTGTTCGGCGTGGCCGGGGGGCTGATGGGATTCCTCAGCCAACAGCCGGTCTATACCAGCAGCTTCACGGTGGAGATTGTTCCGCAGGTGCAAACGCCCGGCAGCTATACGGGCGAGATGATTCCGGGCTACACGCTGTTTTTGCAGTCGCAGGTGGCGGTGCTCAAGAGCTACGACGTGGTTCAGCGGGCGTTGGACGAGGATGCGTGGAAGGCGACGGGCGCGCCTCGGGGAGACGAAGCGGCGATAACTCGTTTCGCGGCCGGCGTGGAGGCGGACAACAATCCGCCGGATACGTCGATGCTGAGGATCAGTTACTCGGATCCGGACAGGAACCTTGCCCTGGCGGGCGCGCAGTCGGTGCTGAAGGCGTATCAGGAGTTCTGCGCGGAATCGGACCAGTCGTTGTACCCACAGAAGCTTCAGGAACTACAGAGACAACAGACCAAGTATTCCAACGACCTGGCGTCGTACGCGCAGTCGTTGCGGGAGCTGCAAAGCCAGTACAACACGGATGACCTGGCATCGTTCCAGAGCGAGAACATGCGGCACCTGGGCGATCTGTCCAGCCGGTTGGACGATGCCCAGACAAGACTGGACATCGATCAGAAGATCATGGGGGTAAACCAGCCGAGCGGGACGGCTGCCGCCACGACGCAGTTCACTCCGTTGACGGAAGACCAGATCGCGACGTTTGACGGCGGGAAGCTGAATCAGATGCGCGCGCAGCGCGACGCGATCGACACGGAAATTGAACGGATGAAAGCCAACGGCTACGGCGAGGCCGCTCCGCGCATGCAGAATTTGCGTGCCGACCTGAGAGTGGCGGAGCAGGAGATCGCGGCCTACGTGCAGAGCTTCAGCCAGGGCTATCGCATCGATCCTGAAAGCGGGCGGCCGGGGCTGACGTCGGTTCGGGCGGAAATGGTGGCGTTGAGGGTGGAAATCGACGATCTGACGAAACAGATCGAAAAGCAGAAGGCCCTGTGCGCCGACGTGGGGAAATACTCGCAGTTCATTCGCGACGTGAAAGCCAACATGGCCCACGCGCAGCAGGGCCTGGACGATGCGAATGCGGAATACGAACGGCTTCAGTCGATGCGCTACCTGAATGGGAACAACCAGATGCGCGTGATCAGCAATCCGATCGCGCCGACCACGCCTTCATCCGACAAACGCAGAGTGATGAGCGTGCTGGGATTTCTGGGCGGAGCGATGCTTCCGATGCTGGTGGTAATGTTGGTGGGCGTGCTGGACGGGCGCTTCCGCTACAGCGACGAGGCGAACACGGACTTGGGCGGCATCCCGCTGCTGGGGATCCTGCCGAATTTGCCGGACCTGCTGACCGATCCGTCGCAGGCGGCGACGGCGGCGCATTGCGTGCACCAGATTCGGACGATCCTGCAAATCACGGGACATAACACGGAGAAGCGGGTGTTTACGATCACCAGCGCATCGCCGGGGGACGGCAAGACCAGCCTGACGCTGGCGCTGGGTTTGAGCTTTGCGGCCAGCGGATCGCGCACGCTGCTGGTGGATGGGGACATGATCGGCGGAGGTCTGACGGCGCGGCTGAACGTCAACGCCGAGCACGGCGTGCTGGAAGCGATGGCGGCGCGGGACATCACGCCGTTCATCCGCACGACCGACGTGGCGGATTTGTCGTTCCTGCCGGTCGGCAAGGCGATGGGCGGATATACGGGGACGATTTCTCCGGCGGCGGTCCGGCGGCTGGTAGACGAGGCGCGCAAGCAGTTCGACGTGATCCTGATTGACACCGGCCCGATTCTGGGGAGCATCGAGGCGTCTCCGGTGGCGGTGGCTTCCGACGGGGTGGTGCTGTGCGTATCGCGCGGACAGCAACGGCAGCTGGTGGATCGCGCGCTGGCGCATCTGCACGCGATCGGGGCGCGGCTGGCGGGAGTGGTATTCAACCGGGCGCAGGCGCACGATTTCGAGCGATCGACCAATCGCCTGGGGCTGGGATCGGTTCCAGGCGGTATGGACGGCCGCCGCAGCGAGGCGATCGGTCCGGTGGCGCGTGCGGTGGCGTCGTCGGTGCGGTCGGCGTCGTCGGGACACGACCATTGACGGGCGGAAGGCAAAGCCTCCGCATTGGCAGCTATGACCGCTTTGGACACAGCCAGCGATTCACTCGCCGCGGCCCAGGATCGGCCGTCGCCGCCAGAGGCGCGCACGATCTGGGGGTTGGACCCGGTCGCCCTGCACCACCGGTTTTGGGCGGCACACGGCATCCAGGTGGTGCGCCAGGGCGAGCCGTCTGAAATCGTCGATCATGCCGAGTTGTATCTTCTGACCGATCCGCGTTCGCTGGTGCTGTTCCGAATGGCGAGCGTCATCGACGTTCTGAACTGGCTTAAGCCGCAGGTGTTGTTCCTGCGGCTGCACGACCGGCGCGAGCGGGGATACCGGGAAAAAGTAATCACCGACGGGAACAACCGGTTCCTGAGATTTCAGAGGCTGTACGATGGTTCGGAGGACCTGCGGCTGGCGCGGGCAGTGCTCACGCCGGAACGCGAATTGGCCCGGTTGTGGCAAGCGTCGCCGGATCCGCTGACGGGCTGGCGTCGGCTGCGTCGTTACACGCCGCGGCACGAGCGGAGCACGCTGTCGATCGAAGGAAGCGTGTTCGACCGGAGCGTGGACCGCGAGATCGCGACGTTTTTGCGTAATCTGACGGCGGCGTGGAACCGTCCGGATTCGACGATCGGGCGGGCCCGGGCGTTTGAGCCGCGAGTGTGGAAGGACCCGCAGAGCATTATCGATCCGGAAGCCCGGTTCATCGGCCCGGTGTGGGTGGGCGCCGGGCGGAAGATCGACGGGGGAACGACCATCGTGGGACCGGCGATTATCTGGGACGACCCGGAGTGCCGGCCGCCGACGGAGGAGATTCAGTGGCTGACCATCGAGCCGCACGACATCACGCGCGAGGCGGAGGTCAAAGACCTGACAGCCGTCAACCGCATGTTCAAGCGGGGATTCGACATCGCGTTCAGCCTGGCGGTGCTGATGGTGACGATCTGGGCGTATCCGATCATCATGCTGGCGATCTGGCTGGACGACGGCGGGCCATTTTTCTTCACGCACCGTCGTGAATCGGCGGGGGGGCGGGAATTCGGTTGCATCAAGTTCCGGTCGATGCGGAAGAACGCCGAGGCGCAGAAGGCGCAGCTTCAGTCGCAGAACCAGGCGGACGGCCCGCAGTTTTACATGGCCAAGGACCCGCGGCTGACGAAAACGGGAAGGTTCCTGAGGAAGTACAATCTCGACGAGTTGCCGCAGTTCATCAACGTTCTGCTGGGCCACATGTCGGTGGTGGGTCCGAGGCCAAGCCCGCGCATGGAGAACCAGTATTGCCCGCCGTGGCGAGACGCCCGGCTGAGCGTGCGGCCGGGGATCACGGGATTATGGCAAATCCATCGCACGCGCCGGAGCGGAACCGACTTCCAGGAGTGGATCAAGTACGATATTGAATACGTGGAAAATCGGTCCTGGAGACTCGATTTCTGGATCATCTGGAAGACGATCATCCTGGTCTTCCGCAAGGTGTCGCGCTCATGATCATTCGTCCGAAAACCAAGCGTCGGGTTCTGATCCTGATCACGGGCCTGGCGATTTGCTGCGGGGCCCTTGCCTGGCTCTACAGCTACCGCATGGGCATCGCCGAGGGCAAGCTGGAACTGGACAAGCAAAAAGGGATGGCGGCGTATCGCAGCGGGGATTATGCGACGGCGGTTGACAAGCTCTCGGAATACATCAATCACGAACAGAAGCGGCCGAACAGCCAGTTGGACCCGGAAGCGCTGCTGGCATTCGCCAACGCGCGGGCCAAAGTACCGACGAAGAACGAGGACTACATCGTTCTGTCGATCAAGGCGCTGCAATGGTATTGCACGCTGGTGCCGGAAAATGCGCAGGCGAAGGACCAGCTTCTGGAAATGGAAACGACGTATCCGAACTTCGCGACGGACTTGCTGGGCCGCGCCGGCGACGTGCTGCGGAGCAATCCGAACGATCTGGTGGCGTTGAAGGCGATCGCGCTGGTGAACGCCTCGCTGAAAAAATACGCGGAAGCCGCCCCCGCCGCCAGGCGGTTCGTCGAATTGGCGCCGACGGACCTGGACATGCAGAGAGTCAATTTTGAAATCATGCAGGAGACCGGGGTGTCGGGCGCCGACATGCAGAAGTATGCCGACGCGCTTCGGGCGAAATATCCGGCCGATCCGCGATTCAAGATCGTCAAGGCGTGGGCGTATTGGTTCGGCCGCGGCGGCCTTCAGACGACGGACCAGGCCCAGGCGGACCGCAAGCAATATCGGGCGCTGGTCGTAAGCGCGGCCAAGGATGATCCGCCAAGCAGCCAATTTGTGAGGACTACGGCCGGGCTGTTGGACGGGTTGGGCGAGTTCGGCCTGGCGGAGGACTTGCTGCACCGCGCGGCCGCGAAATTCAACGATCCACAATTGACGCAGCAACTGATCGTTCGGCTTTGGGAATATCGGAAGTATTCGGAGATCGTGTCGCGGCTGAAGGACCTGGACGCGGCATCGCCGGCGGCTAATCCGACGCTGATCGCGTACAAGGCGCTGGCGTTGTTTCAACTGGGGCAGGACAAGGATGCCAACGCGCTGGTGGATCAATTGGCGGCGCGGGGTGCGGAGGATCCCGCGGCGTATGCCTGGGCGACGGCGCTGAAGGCGCAATGCGGCGCGCCGCCGGAGGATTTGAAGAGCCGGGCGGCGCACTACCGGGACGCGCAAACGGCATCGCCGCACAACGGATACGTGGCATTCCTACTGGGGGACACCTACCTGAAATGGGGTGAAAACGCGTTGGCGTTGCAGGCGTTCCGGCGGTCTTGCCTGGAGATGCCGAGCTGGTCGGAGCCGCACGCTCAATTGGCGCTGCTGCTGGTTCGGCAAGGCCGCGGCGCCAGCGATGAGGCTGGGCGGGCGGCGCGACAGGCCTGGCTGGCGGGAACGAGCGCGGCGGGAACGGTGGAACCCCAGGCGGCGATTGCCGACATCGAGATGACCTACGCCAGCCTGCTGGCATCGCCCGATGCGAACAGCGCGGCGGCGCTGCTGGATGAAGTGAAGCAAATCCAGGGGCAGCTTCCCAGCGAGCCGCAGACCCTGCCGATTTATGTCTCGCTGCTGTCCCAGGCGGGCCGGCGGGACGCGGCGATCGATGCGATCAAGGCGGCGTGCAAGAACCCCGGGGACGGCGGGGAGGACCTGCTGATCGACCTGGTGCAGACCAGCCGGACGGCGAAGCTGGGGATGGAACAGCCGCTGTACGCGGCGATCCTGCAGAAATATGGGCTGAGTCCGCGGCTGGCGTATGCCAGGGCGATGGAATTGTTCAACGCCGGGCAGCAGGCCGACGGCCTGAAATTGATGTTGGATGCGAAGAAGAAGAGCAAGAGTACAGATGACGCGGCGTTTTGGGATCGGGCGACTTGCCAATACCGCGAATTGACGCACGATCCCGGCGCTGCCGCCGCATGGGAGAAACTCGGCAACAGCTATGTGAACGACCTGGGCGTGCAATCGGCGATCCTGACCGGCGGAAATTCGGCGTGGGCGGACCGCCAGTTCATACGCCAGACCATCGACCGCGCCAAATCGTTGACGGGAGAAGAGGCGCTGGGATGGAAGACGGCCTACGCGCGTTGGCTGCTGGCGGGCGGAGCCGAGAAGGACGCGACGGAAGCGGTAGTGGTACTGACCGCAGTGACCAACGACAACCCCGACGAATACATGCCGCACGTCCTGCTGGCCACGGCGTACGACCAACTGAACAACGTGAGTGGCGGGTTGGAGGAGTGGCACAAGGCGGCGGCGCTGGCGCCGCAATCGCCGCAGGCGCAGTTCGCGCTGCTGCAAGCCCTGAACCATGCGGACAAGAAGGACGAAGCGCAGGTGGTGTTCGACAAACTACTGGCGCTGGGCGACCTTCCGCCGGACTTGGCGCTGGAGGCGGCATCGATCATCGCGTCCGAGGGCGACATGCCGCGCGCGGAAAAGATGCTGGTGGCATATCCGACGACATCGAACCAGGTGTTGTACGATGGGACGCTGGCCAAGGTGTACCGTCTGGAAAACCGTCCAAACGAGGCGGCGCGAATTTATTTCGATCTGGCCAACGCCAAGAAGCTGGACGTGAACACGATTCGCGAGGCGGCGGATTTCTTCGGCGCGCAGGACCAATTGGCCGAGGCGCACAAGTTCCTGGACCGGCTGGTCGAGACGCCGCTGCCCGCCGGACAACGCCAACTGATCGAGGCCGCGTTCGAAGAGGAACATGGAACGGTCGAGACCGCGGCGAGGCTGTACGATGAGGCCGTCAAAATGGGCGGGGACGATCCGGGCGCTTCCATCCGGCGGATTGGGTTCCTCATTCGGCGGCACAATTGGACCAAGGCGCATAGCGCCATCGACGAGGCGACCGCACGTTGGCCGGCGAATGAATCCGTCGCGAACCTCGCCAAGGCCGTGGCGGAACTGGCAAATTGCGCCCGTCTGGATGAAATGGGAGCGCTGATCAACGCGGTGACGGCGGATCCGCAAAACGCCGCGGCGAACGAATCGTTGGCGATTGCGACGGATCCGGCATCCACGCCGGCGCAGGTTCGGGCGTTGCTGGAAAAGTATCCGGATTTTGAGCCGCTGTACGAGTTGGCGAGCCGGCGAATGATGTCGGCGCGCGAGCCGGCGGAGGCGCTGTCGATTGCCCGCAAGGCGATGGGGCGATTTCCCCGCTCGGAGGATGCGGCGCGAACGATGGCGGAAGTGAACGCGGCGTCGGGGAACTGGGCCGGCGCGGCGGTGGCGGGGCGGGAATGGCGGCAGCGCGTCACGGGCAATCCGCGGCCGGCGGACGAGTTCATCGCCATGGCCGACCTGGCGATCCAGCAGCCTCAGGATGCGGTGGACCGGCTTTCCCCATACGTCGCGGATGCCACGGCGCACGCGGATGACAACGAGGCTCTGCTGACGACTTATGCCGAGGCGTTGATTCGCGCGGGCCGCCAGGGCGATGCCGCGGCGCTGCTGCACCCGCTGGCACAGAATGAATCGCGATGGCGGACGGCGTGGCTCGACCTGGCGCCGGTCTCATTCACGGATGGCGCGGCTTCGGGAAGCTGGATCGCGCAGATTAAGCCGTTGTTGAATCCCAATTCGGCCGAAGACCAGGAGGATTTGGCGGAAGCGTACCTGGCATGTGCCGACAAGCAGGGCTACCCGCAGGATTATGGGCTGGCGCGCGATGCGTTGAAGCCGTTTGTCCAGACGCCGAATATGGGGCCGCGGCAGTGGTTGACCTACGCCGGCGCCAGCGCCGGGGCGGGAGACGGCGCAGCCGCCCGGCAAGCGTATCGGCAAGTCCTCAAGCTCGATCCCAACAACGCCGTCGCCCAAAACAATCTGGCCGATCTTTTGCGGCAATCCAGCGACGCCGATTCGCTGAAGGAAGCGGAAGCCCTGGTCAACCAGGCGATCGCCGGTCATGGAAACGATCCGGATGCGTTCAACTATTTCGACACGCTGGCGAGAATTCTGATGAAGGAAGGGCGGCCGGCCGACGCGATTGCCGCGTTTGAAAAGGGCAACGCGATCAATCCGAAGAACTTGGATATTCTGATCGGGCTGGCGTCGGCGTGCGCGAGCAATAACCGAACGAGCGCGGCGATCCGGTATCTGTCACAAATCGACGGCCTGCTTCCGCCCGGCACGCAATTGAGCGCCGAATTGGCGGCGGAGTTGGCGTCCGCCCGGCAGGCCGTGCACAAGAGCGACTCGCGGAACTTCATGTCGGGAACCGACTACTCGCCGGCGGGAAAATAGAGATCACGTCGATTGAAAACAGCGCGGCGGGCAAGAATCGCCGGCTGCACGCAATACCGTTAAATGGTGGTAGCTGCCTCTTTCCATTAGCCCCCGGCTCTGCCGGGGTTTGCGGCGCGCCCATGGAACGGTCTTTTCGCTCCACATGGGTTGCGCTGCGCTCGTCGCGGGAAACCCCGGCAAAGCCGGGGGCTAACGGAAAGGATAATGCCGGATTTTCTGGATATTCGATCTATTCCGGATTTGCGGTCGAACGTGGATAAACCGCCAATTCCGGGAAATCGGAGCGCATTTTATGCGCAATTACCGCTTAACTCCTTGCTAACCACATTTGACGATTGTGCTAAGACGTTCAAGGGGCTATAATGCCCGCGTTCGGCTTCCGCCAGGGGGCTGGACGTGGGTGGCAATTCGTGTCTCTCAAGCTGGGTGGCTTGCGAGCAATGCGAGCGGAATGAGAAAAGTCCCGTCGCTGTCGTCAAATCGAGGCGCCTGACCATCGTACAGGTTTGGTGTCCTGAAGAGTCAAAAGGAGTGCGGAGCATGAGCGCTTGGTGCAGGATAGGGGTGACGGCTGCGCTGTCACTTATCTTGAGCGCGGCAGCCGCCCGCTCTCATGGAAGGCCGATCAGCGTATCGGGCGGGCATTCAACGATTGCCGGCGCATGGCAAATGTCGCCCGATTCGGGAATCACGCACAACGTTACATGGGCGAATTCGACGGGCCTGACGACATTTGAAAACGCGTCGGATGTTCTCGCCTCGCCGCCGGACACGGGCGTGGATTACACCAGCCCCCAATTTGGCGTTGCGGCAAGCACGGTCAAATGCACTGAAAGTCAAATCGGGGATGCCTCGGATTGGGACACCGATGACGGGGGCGATGACCTGCCGGCTTCGGCCGATCCGTCAACCGTCGCAGACGACAGTTCCGATGCGGATTTGACGCTTCAGCAGTCGCCGGAAGCAATTGTCAGCGAAGTCGTGGACAGTCCGCTGGCGGTGTGGCTGAGTCTAGCCGGGTTATTGTCCGTCGTCGTATTGACGATCAGAACTCCCAAGGCGACAAAGCCCCGGGGATAGAATCTCACCCGAAATCCATTTCTTCCATTGCAGATCTAGCCGGCAGTCGCGCCATGCTGTCGCGGTTGGTCAGAGTCTCCGTCATGTTGACGCATCGCTGAGTCGGCTGAGACGGCCGCTTCAACCTGCGGCGTTTGAGGCGATATATCGATCCGGACCGGCTCTATATTGGCCGTGGCGCGGTTTTTTCGCCGTTCGGCGGAACGGCGGCCGCCGAGACGGCCGATTTCGATCATGTGGCCGCGGTTGGCGGCAACCTGCTGGCCGCCCTTGCGGCCGGCAAAGCGGGCTTCTTCCGCCGTGAATTCGTGTGCCGTTCCCTTGCGATGGGCCGCCATGCCGCCCTTGCGGGCGATTTCACGCTGTTTCCGTCGATCCATTGAGGCAAATCCGCCGAGTCGTGTTGTGGGTTCCATGGGCAAATCCCTTTCGATGTTACGTCCTATAAAAACAAAGCAAGCGACATACCACCGGCCCCAGGAGCAGCCGTGACACTCCCTCCCCCTCCGCGCACAATTGTAGGCAGGCAAAACGGGGGCCGGCTACCCAATTGTCAATTTGCGATAGCTGATGCGATGAGGCCGCTCGGCGTCGATGCCCAGGCGACGCTTGCGGTCGGCCTCGTATTCGCTGTAGTTGCCGTCAAAAAATCGCGCCTGGCTCTGGCCTTCGAAAGCAAGAATGTGCGTGGCGATGCGATCGAGAAACCAGCGGTCGTGGGTGATGATGACGGCGCAGCCGGCGAAATTTTCCAGGGCTTCTTCCAACGCCCGCATGATATTGACGTCGAGGTCGTTGGTCGGTTCGTCGAGGAGAAGGACGTTGGCGCCCTGCTTGAGCATGCGGGCCAGATGAACGCGGTTGCGCTCGCCGCCGGAAAGCGTCCCGACGATGCGCTGCTGGTCGGCGCCGCTGAAGCCGAATCGGGAAACGTATGCGCGTGAATTGACCTGCACCGATCCGAGGCGGACGTTGTCCGCTTTTTCGGAGATCGCTTCCCAGACGTTGCAGTTGGGGTCGAGGACGTCGCGGCTCTGCTGGACGTAGGCCAGCTTCACGCTCTGGCCCAGTCGGATCTCGCCGGAATCGGCCTTCTCCTGCCCGGTGATGAGGCGGAAGAGGGTTGTCTTTCCGGCCCCGTTGGCTCCGATCACGCCGATGATGGCGTTGGGCGGAAGAACGAAATCCAGGTCCTGAAAGAGAATGTTGTCGCCGTAGGCCTTGGTGAGTTTGACCGCCTCGATAACCTTGGCGCCGAGGCGCGGCCCTGGCGGGATGTAAATCTCGATCTCCTGAACGCGTTTTTGGGCATCCTGGTTAAGCATGGCCTCGTACGCGGCGAGGCGGGCCTTGGATTTGGCGCGGCGGGCACTGGGGGATTTTCTCACCCATTCCAATTCGTGGGCCAGGGCACGCTGGCGGCTACTCTCGGACTTTTCCTCCTGCGCCAGCCTCGCCCGCTTCTGCTCCAGCCAGGACGAGTAATTACCCTTCCATGGAATCCCCTGGCCGCGGTCCAATTCGAGAATCCAACCGGCGACGTTGTCGAGAAAATAGCGGTCGTGGGTGACGGCGATCACGGTGCCGGCATATCGGGCCAGATGCTGCTCCAGCCAGGCGACGGATTCGGCGTCGAGGTGGTTGGTCGGCTCGTCGAGCAGGAGCACGTCCGGTTTCTTGAGTAGCAACCGGCACAGCGCCACCCGCCGCCGCTCGCCGCCGGACAGGACCTTCACCGGCGCATCGGCCGGCGGACAGCGCAACGCGTCCATCGCCATCTCCAGTTGCGAATCCAAATCCCAGGCGTTGGCGGCATCCAATTTTTCCTGCACCTGGCCCTGCTTCTGAAGGAGCTTGTTCATTTCCTCATCGCTGAGCGGATCGGCGAGACGATGGTTGATGCGGTCGTATTCGGCCAGGAGATCGATCGTGGACTGCAAGCCCTGCTCGACGGTCTGGCGAACGGTCAGCGAATCGTCGAGTTGCGGCTCCTGTTCGAGAAACCCGATGGTGTACCCGCTGGCGAGGCTGATCTGCCCCTCGTACTTGGCGTCCACGCCGGCCAGGATGCGAAGCAGCGAGCTTTTCCCCGAACCGTTGAGGCCCAGAACGCCGATCTTGGCGCCGTAGAAGTAGGAGAGGTAAATGTCTTTGAGGATGACCTTCTTTTCGTGCGACTTGCTGACGCCGATCATGGAATAGATGATTTTGTTGGGCTCGGGCATTACAGTTCTCTCCATGGACGCTCGCAAACGGATTCTCACGGGCGATACTCCGACGGGCCGGCTCCATCTGGGCCATTACGTCGGCAGCATCGAAACCCGCTTGGCGCTTCAGGATGAGTATGATTGCTATTTCATCATCGCCAACAAGCACGCGTTCACCACGCGGGCCGACAAGGCGGGCGACATCCGGCAATCGGTGATCGACATCGCCATGGATTACCTGGCCGTGGGAATCGATCCGAATAAGAGCACGCTGTTCATCCAAAGCGAAGTCCCGGCGATCGACGAGCTGACTTTTTTCTTCGCCATGCTGTTGCCGTTCAACCGCGTGATGCGGAATCCGACGCTCAAGGATGAAATCCGCGACAAGGGGTTGGGGGATGAATATTCCTTTGGTTTTCCGCTGTATGCGGTGGGGCAATGCGCGGACATTCTGGCGTTTCGGCCGGCGCTGGTGCCGGTGGGCGAGGACCAGCTTCCGCATCTGGAGATGTCGCGGGAAGTGGCCCGGCGGTTCAACCAGATTTATTGCGGGGTCAATCCGCATACCGAGGACAAGGATTACGTGGCGCGGGGCGGGGTGTTTCCGATCCTCGAGCCGAAACTGGGCCGGGTGCGCCGGCTGGTCGGCACCGGCGCGCCGGGACCGGACGGGGAACTGCTGAAGATGAGCAAGTCGCTCAATAACGCCATCTTCCTGTCGGACGAGGCGGATGTCGTCCGGAAAAAAGTGATGGGGATGTACACCGATCCCAAGCGCATCCGGGCGACCGATCCGGGCACGGTGGAGCAAAATCCGCTGTGGATTTTTCACGAGACGTTCAACCCCGACAAGGCGTGGGTGGCCGAGCACCAGGAGGCGTATCGCGCCGGCAAGGTGGGAGACGTGGCGATCAAGCGCAAGCTGGCGGAGGTTCTGGAAGCGCTGATCGAGCCGATCCGATCCCGGCGGAAGCAATACGAATCGCGGCCGGACGACGTGATTGATGCGCTGCGGATCGGAACGCGCCGCGCCAACGTGCTGGCGGAAGAAACGCTGGCCCTGACGAAGCGGGCGATGAAGCAGGACTATTTTTCGCGGTCGCTCAAGATCGATTGAAACTCAAACACCGCTTTCACGCGGGGCCTCGTCATGACATATATAATGATGGAGGACCAGACGATAACCGCAACGACCGATGGAATGATCGTAAGCCAGCCGAATCGCTTTGCGCTGTGGAAGTTGACGTTGGCGTGGATGACTATATTTACATTGCTGACGCCGGTTGTGGGCGCCGGAATCGGCGGCGGTCGCGGCTGGGCAAGGAGCGACATGACGATCGAAAACTCGAGTATCGCACCTGCCAAGCCGGTCAGCAGATGTGCCAGCGCGTAGAAAAGAAGAAGCCGCCTGCCCAGGGGTTTGAGGACCAACGCCAGGATGCCGCCAACGACAAGGATCACGCCGAGAATGCCGCTGACAAGATGATCCAGCAAAAAAAACCACATCGGCCACGAACTCCGAAGGCCCAAAATCGCGATGTTCGCCGAACGCACATTCAGTGCGCCGACGGTGCCAATCAAGATGGCGAGAACGGATATGACCGTAACGGATGCCGGGCGCTGCCTCGGCGGCTGACTGGGAACAAAATATTCCAGAGGCTGCGGCGGCGGCGATGTTTGCGGATCGCTCATGAACGTCTCAGAAACGCCGCCCATCATATCTTGTCGTCTGGCGGCGGCGCGATGGGCGGAGTTTGCGGAGGCGGAGTAGTTGGCGACGGCGGGGTTTGGCCGTATCCATAGCCTTGCTGGCCGTACCCGCCGGCGGCCTGCTGTTGTTGCATCATCCAGTAATAGGCCTGCTGCATCGCCTGCAACTGGGCGGGGCCGGCGGATTGGAATGCGGCAACAAGCTTGACGAGGGTGATAACGCACAAGGCGATCAAGCCGATGAATACCAGCAGCGGAAGTATTGCCACCGGATTGACGGCGGCCTGGCGCAGCCCGCTCACGGAATTCATGAGCAGAAACAACGCGATGAGGCCGTTGAGAATAATCGAGCAAACGGTGGAGATTTTTCCGCCGCGGCGAACGAAAATGACCAGAATCAGCAGCAGCCCCCCCGTCACGATCATCATCACTGAGCCAATCAACGTCAGCATGCGGATTTCCTGGATGGGAGTGAAACCCTCGATCGGAGGAAGCTCGGTCTGCTGCTGGCGAACGGCTTGCAACATGACGTCGTCGGGCAAGACCCGCGAAAGTGAGCCGACGCAGGTTCCGGAAAGAAAAATGATGGCGCCCAGGACCAACTGCCAGAGTCCGGCGGCGCGGCCGGCGGCGTGGGGCTGGGACATCGCCCAGGCGCGCGGATCAACCATCGGCGGCAAGTAGGGCGAAGGGAAATAAGGATATTGGCTCAAGAGGATTTCCTTGCGTTGTCAGAAGGGATGGTCGCGGCGGGGAGCGTGAGCGTCAAGGCGGACGCGGAGGGCAAAGCCCTCACCGCTTGAATGATCGCCGCGGCGGCGACGGCGGCGGTCTCCACCCGCAGGATGGTTCGCGTCAGACGAACCGGCACGATTTGGGCGGCGCGGAAGGCGTCGGCTTCCTCCGTGCTCCAGCCACCCTCCGGACCCACGAACACCGTCAAGGCCCCAGGCAGCGCCGAGATCAGTTGGAAAATCGGTACGGCTTGTTCATCGAGCGACAAATGCCAGAGGGCGCTGCCGGTGGATTTGGCCTGCTCGATGATGACGGGAAGCTCCGTCAGGGGTTCGATGCGCATGACGCCGGTGCGGGCGGATTGCTCGGCGGACTCAGCAGCCAGACGCCGCCAGCGGTCGAGTTTCGCCGAACCCTGCGGAAAAACGACGCTTCGCCGGGTGGACAGGGGAACCAGCGCGTCGACGCCCAGTTCGCTGAGTTTTTCGATCATCCAATCGGCCCGAGCGGCCTTGGGAACGGCGGCGGCGATCGTCAGGCGCGGTCCGTCGGCGCCGGCGCGGGTGATTTCGTCCACTTCGACGCTGATGCCGTCGTGGGTGACGGAGACGATCCGACCACGGCCGCCGGCCCCCGTTTGATCGAAAACTTCGACGACCGCGCCCGCGGCCAAACGCAGGACATCGCGAAGATGATGGGCCTGCGGGCCGGCCAGATCGATCCGGCCGACGATCGCCTTGGGCACCAGAATCCGCCGCATGGCCGGCGATTATCGGACGGCTTGACGCCAACGGCAACGCCAGGCGTTGCTTTGGCGGATCGGCAAGGTTATGCTGGGCAAAGACCTGTCCGAAGTATGCGCATGGACGCGTAAAAAAAGCCGATCGGCGTGGCCGAGGGCTTTTGCTTCGAGGAAGGACTCCGATGGCACAGGCACCCACAAACAGCGCTGACGAACTGCTCTCCCAATTAGCCTCCAGCGAGATCGACCGGCTTCTGGCGGAATCCGAGGGCAATCCCCCCGCGCCCGCGACGCCGGCGGCGGTGCAGACCGCAGCCAGCGCGGAGGTGGTCACGGAAGGCTCGGAGCGCGCGGCGTTGCTGGAGGCGGCGGGTTTTGAATCGCCGGCTCCCGCGCCAGCCGAGCCGGTCCAACCTGCCGCGCCCGCCGCCCCCGCCCCACCGGTGGAGGATGAGCGGGCGGCGCTGCTGCAAGCCGCGGGGTTTGAATCGGCCGATGCCCCCGCCGCCAAGCCCCCCGCAGCCGAGGCCCCAGCCGCCGAGGCCCAAGCCGTGCAAGATCCGGATTACGTTCCGATTTATCTCAAGCCGCTGGTATGGATCAACGCCCCGCTCGGCGCCTGCCCGGCGATCGTTCGGCAAATGCTGGGCAACGCCGGCATCGTGACGCTGGTGAATGCGCTGGCGATATTAACCTACGTTTGCCTTTTCCGACGGCACTGACGCTCGTCACCTTTTCTTAGAAGATTAACCGCGAAGAAGCGAAGCAGCGAAGTTGCGCGAAGAAATTCAATTTGATTTTTTCGCGCAACTTCGCGGGACCCGGCGGTTAAACGCCGGGACCCCTTCGCTGCTTCGCGGTAATCTTATTCTGAGGCCGGCCCGGGCGGCTTGACGATAAGTCCCTGGCCGGTCGGGAGGGAAAGGACGGCAACTCCCTTTGATCTCGTGAACGCGTCGGTCGCGTCTTTGTGCGGTTTGTAGCCTTTGTAGGCGTAGTCATCGAGAAGAATGAATCCGCCGGCGGCCAGCCGGGGCCAGAAATGCGCCGCCGCCGCCATTTCCGGCGGGGCGCAGTTCATGTCCAGATGCAGGTATGCGACCTTGGTGGCTTCAACTTGCCCGAGAGTCTCCGGCACCGCGCCCTGAATGATTCGCACGTTTCGCCACTGCGAGAAATTCGCCTTTACGGATTCGACCCCGCTGACGTAAAAGCCCGATTCGAGCCATTTGTTGCGTTCGAGCGCCCCCTCGGCTTTCTCGCGGGCAGATACAAACCGCTCGTCGAGTCCTTTGAACGTATCCAGCAGATAAAAAGTCCGGTTCAGGCGGTCCCAATCGAGGTACTGCATGATCGCGGAACTGAGGAATCCCTTGTTCACTCCGCACTCGACGAAATCGCCTTCGAGTTTTGCCGCCGCCGCCGCCACCCATAACCCGATGTGCACGCGCCAATGCCAATGGTAATCTTCCTTGGTCGCCTGGACGCCGCGTGCGTAGGCCGCGGCAAAGCGCGGATCGTCCATGAACGAATGGTCGTGCACGCTTCGCAGCCCGTCCTGATTGTACGACTTGGGATTGACGTGCTCATATCCCCACGACTTCATGACACGTCTAAAACTTCTTTTGAGGCCCATGCTCGGAATTCCCTTTCCGGGATTTCCCGTCTGAACGGAGTTTCCCTTGTCCCACGGCCACCGTGGATTGGATTTCGCGATTCTACCGTGCCCCGGACTGGGCACAAGCGCGTCTACCCGATAGGCAGGCTGTTGCATTTTTTGGTGGAAAGACCGGCGGCGACACGACTAAACTTACGGCAAACCGCTCGGCCCATTGGATACCTGAAATCCTGCGCCGCGCCCTTTATTCTCCGCAGAGAGGAGAAAGATGGCTCAGATCTTGGCACCGGGAACCGTGGCTCCGGACTTCTCGCTGCACGTCACTCCCGATCAAAAGCTGTCGCTCAGCGAGCTTCGCGGGCGGCCCGTCATTCTCGCGTTCTATCCGGCGGACTTTAGCCCGGTGTGCGGCGACGAGATGTCCCTATACAACGAGATTCTCCCGGAGTTTCAAAAATACGGAGCGGAACTGCTGGGCATTTCGGTTGACGGAGTCTGGTGTCATGAGGCGTTCACAAAAGACCGCCATCTGCGTTTCCCGCTCCTGGCTGATTACGAGCCCAAGGGCGAGGTCGCCAGGAAATACGGCGCGTACCGGGACGGCGACGGATTTTGCGAACGCGCCTTGTTCGTGATCGATGGCAAGGGAAAGATCTTCTGGAGCTACCGTTCGCCGGTGGCCGTCAATCCCGGCGCAGATGGGATTCTGCAGGCGCTGGAAGAAATGCCTAAATAACGGAGGAATCATGGCCACTCTGAAAGTACCCGTGACGGCAACCGATCATATCCAGGGCGACGAAGATGCGCCGGTCACTTTATTGGAATACGGAGACTACGAGTGTCCGCACTGCGGGCATGCCTATCCAATCATCAAGCGCATACAAAAACATTTCGGCAAGCAACTGAAGTTTGTCTTTCGCAATTTCCCGCTGAGTGAAATGCATCCGAACGCGGAAGGCGCGGCCGAGGCGGCCGAATTCGCGGGGGCAAAAGGCCGATTCTGGGAAATGCACGATGGCCTCTTCGAGAATCAGGACGAATTGGGCGAGCCTCTTTACGTCGCACTGGCCGAAAGCCTGGGCCTGTCCGCCCCGGACCTTGGCAAGGCGCTGATGGACCGGGAATATGCGCCCCGCGTAAAGAGCGATTTCCTAGGCGGCGTGCGCAGCGGCGTCAACGGCACTCCGACATTCTTTATTAACGGCCAACGCCACGACGGTTTGCCGGATTATGAGGACCTCGTCGCGGCGATAGATGCGCGGCTATCGAGGGCGCCCACCTAAGGCAATGTAACTCTTACTTCGCGCCCGGCTCCCCGTGCTTCGGTGAAACCTGCTCATAGTTCTGCGCTATGGGCATCCGCCGGCCGAAGCCGAAGGCTCGGCTGGTGACTTTCAGGCCGGGGGCGGATTGGCGGCGCTTGTATTCGCTGCGGTCGATCAAGCGGATCACGCGAATAACCGTGTCGCGGTCGAATCCCTCGGAAATGATCTCGGCGACTCCTTTTTCCTCCTCCACGTATCGGTAAAGAATCGCGTCGAGAACGTCGTAGGGGGGGAGGGAATCCTGATCCGTTTGGTTCGGGCGAAGCTCGGCGCTGGGGATTTTGTCGATGCTGCTTTGGGGAATCAGCGGCTTGGACGATTGCTGATTCATCCAGCGGGCGAGTTGCCAGATGGTGGTTTTGGGGACGTCGCTGATGACGGCCAGGCCGCCGCACATGTCGCCGTAGAGGGTGCAATAGCCGACGGCGATTTCGCTTTTGTTGCCGGTGGTGAGGAGCAGGTGGCCGAATTTATTGCTGAAGGCCATGAGCAGGGCGCCGCGGATGCGGGCCTGGAGGTTTTCCTCGGTGACGTCCGGCGGTTTGCCGGCGAAGGCGGGTGCGAGGGTTTGTTCGTAGGCGGCGTGAAGATCGTTGATGGGGACAACGTGGAATTCGATGCCCAGGTTTGCGGCCAGCGTCCGCGCGTCGGCTAGGGAATGATCGGAGCTGAATCGGCCGGGCATGGCGACGCCGACGACCTTGTCGTTGCCGAGCGCGGCAACGGCGAGGGCGGCGGTGAGGGCGGAGTCGATTCCACCGGACAAACCGACGACGACGCTCTTGAATCCGCACTTGCGGACGTAATCGCGCAGGCCGAGAATCAGGGCGCGATAGATGGATTCGATGCCTTCGCTGGCACGATTCATGGGTCCGGAAGTCGCGGCGCGCGAGCCGCCGCCGAGCGGCACGTCAACCACGATCAGGTCCTCTTCAAAATCCCTGGCCTGGGCGATGACGTTGCCGGCGCCGTCGAAGACCGCGCTGTTGCCGTCGAAGATCAGCTCGTCGTTGCCGCCGACTTGGTTGACGTAGATCAGCGGCTGGCCGTATTGGCGGACCTGGGAGGAAAAGAGTTTTAGGCGGAATTCATGCTTGCCGACAACGAAGGGGCTGGCGCTGGTGTTGATCATGATCTGAGCGCCGGCGTCGTGGAGATCGGCGATGGGGTTGCGATGATAGAGGCGATAGGGGATCAATCGTTCGTCGTTCCACAGGTCCTCGCAGATGGAAAGCCCCCCCACCACGTCGCCGAGCTTCACCAGGTTTTGTTTTTCGTTGTCCGGGCCGGGCTCGAAATACCGGCTCTCGTCAAACACGTCGTAGGTGGGAAGGAGGGTCTTGAAATGCCGGCTGACAATCCGGCCGTCGCGCAGGAGGGCGACCGCATTGTGAAGAGGCCGGCCGACGGGATCGGCATTTCGCTCGGCATAGCCGACGATGGCATCGATGTCCCGCACGCGCTCGGCGATTGATTGAAGCCCGCGCAGGTTGTCGTCGATGAACTGCGGCTTGAGGAGCAAATCCTTGGGGGGATAGCCGATGATGGACAACTCGGGAAAGACGACGACCTGAGCGGCCTGCGCCTTGGCGCGGTCGAGGAACTCAATGGCCTTGCGGCAATTGCCGGCGATGTCGCCGACGGTGGGGTTCATCTGGGCCAGGGCGATGCGCATGATATGATTCTAAGGGTTTGGGCTGCCGTAGAGAATTGCCCGGCAAGGCGAACCACGGTTTGCCACAATTCCCGCCAATTCCCATTTTTTCATAGGGTTTTCATTTGAGGCGATTATAAATTGCGGCCACTTTACAGGGAGTCCAACATGAAGCTGGTGTTTGCACTGATTGCCGCGTTCTCGTTGTTAGCGCCGGCGGCGTTGGCGGATGATGCCGCCGGGCCGTACAAGCTGCTGAAGAGTGTGACGGTCGGCGGGGACGGGCGCTGGGATTTAATAACGGTCGATTCCGACAACCGCAGACTGTACATTCCGCGAACGAGCCGCGTGGACGTTTACGATGCCGATTCGTTGGACAAGGTCGGGGAGATCGCCGGCACGACCGGCGTTCATGGGGTTGCGATCGATCCCGCCTCCGGGCATGGATTTACCAGCAACGGCGGCGGCCCATCGGTCACGATGTTCGACATCAAGACGTTGCAGGTAATTAAGACGATACCGGTAACAGGCAGGCCTGACAGCATCTTTTTGGATCCGACGACGAAGCACGTCTTTCTGGAAAGCCATGCCGCTCCCCACGTGACGGTGATCGACTCGGCCGACGGGACGGTGCTGGGCACGATCGATCTGGGCGGTGGTCCGGAATGGGGCGTCGGTGACGGCAATGGACACGTGTACATCAACGTGGAAGACACCAGCGAGGTGGTGGTGGTCGATCCAGCGGCGATGAAGGTGACGGCGCGCTACAAGCTGGGCGAAGGGGAAGGGCCGTCGGGGATGGGACTGGACGTCAAGAATCGCCGCATTTTTGCCTACTGCGGGAACGAGAAGATGGTCGTGCTGGATGCGGACAACGGCAACATTCTGGCGACGCTTCCCACCGGCCGAGGGACGGATGGCGGGACATTCGATCCCGATACCATGGAGGCGTTCTCCTCCAACGGCAATTCGACGTTAACCGTTGTAAAGGAAAACAGCCCGACGAGTTTTGAGGTCGAACAGAACGTGACGACCAAAGCCGGCGCCAGGACGTGCGCCTTGGATTCCAAGACGCACAACATTTATCTGGTGACGGCGGCGTTTGAAGCCCCGGCGACACAGCCGGCGGCTACGACCCAGCCCGAGGCGCGCGGCCAACGCCGGGCGCGTCCGCGGATGATTCCGGGATCGTTTATGATCCTGGTCGTCGGGAAATCGTGAAGATTGAATAAGTGCAAGTTGCAAGTTAGGAAACCCATCCGTTTCTTAACTTGCAACTTGCCCTTGTAACTTGGAACTTCCACTTGCAACTTGCAACTTCTGAAAAAAGGGGCCGGCCCTCGGGTCGGAAAGGTTTAAGAACCCGGGGGCCGGTGGGGTTGTTCCGATGGCGCGATAGCCGTTGCGCGGCTCTAGGCGGCCAGGGGCTGCGTGGAGAGATAGAGGCCGAGCATGCCGCGGTCGATCTCGTCCATGTCAACGAGCCGGCCGGCAACGTCGTATTCGTCCTTGTTGATCTTGGCGACGCGGCTGACGGTCATCCAGCCAACCCATTCATTCTTGGGGCACAAGGCCTTGCCTTGGGTAGCGATGAAGGGGCTGATGCCGGCGTAGGCCGGGAGTTCGAGCCGGACGCGGATTTGGTTATCGGGTTTGACGTTGGGCTGTTCGGTGCGGATACGGACGCCGCCCGCGGACAGGTCGACGATTTTTCCAAAACTCTTTTCCGCCTGCTTGCCGCCATCCCAGCGATCCACGGTGATATCCTGGGTTTCCAGGTCGTGCCTGCGGTGCTGGCGCCGATCGGCGGCCGTTTGCGACTCGATGGCGGTTTTCGGCTCCCGCTTTGATATGGTGATCCGACTCATAGAAGTGCACTCCTCGGTTACTTGTTTGGCGTAGGAAGCATCGGACATATCGACGGGAGACTTTGTTAAAATGGGTATTTTACCAAAGACAGATAATAAATTTTTATGACAATTGGCGCTACCCAGTCATCCAGTGGTGTAATTTGGTTTGACAATAGCTGTTTAGACAAATAAAGTGGTATTTGAAATGTCTGGAAAGCTGCAAAAAGAGATCGCCAAGAGCGGGCCGTTCGCGTCGCTGGAGGAAGAGGTGATGCTGAATCTTCTGCGGACGGCGGATCGGTTGATGGGGATGCTGGAGGGGGCCTTGAAGCCCTCGGGACTCACGCCGACGCAGTACAACGTGCTGCGGATTCTTCGGGGCATGTCACCGCAAGGCATTGCATGCCAGGAGATTGCGCGACGGATGATCACGCGCGATGCCGATTTGACGCGTTTGTTGGATCGCTTGGAATCGCGCGGCTTGGTCCACCGGCAGAGGCAGGAGGATGATCGGAGAGTCGTGCACGCCACGATCACCGGGGCCGGGATTTCATTGCTGACGGAACTGGATAGCGTCGCCCTGAAGACGAACCAAGAAGCCCTGGGCCATTTGGGATCTGAACGGCTGAGATTGCTTGGGGAATTGCTTGAAGCGGCCCGCGATCGGGCGGAATCCTAACTTCGACTCGTGCGCTCAAACACGGTCGGACCGAATGGGTTTTTCTTTCAATTCTATTGAGTCATCCTGATCAGCTTATTTCCCGACCCGTTATCGACCAGGGAGCCGTCGCTGTTGCGGGTCAGGGTCATTTCGACGCCTCCGTCGGCGCGGCGGAGAGTGATCTTGTTGCCGGCGACTTCGTACGTGCATTCCTTGGTGAGGCCCGCGAAGGTGAAGTCGCAACTTCCGGAATGGAAATCGAACGTCAGCAGACCGCTCTTGGCGTCGACGTATTTGCCGTTGATGGCGTTTTTGCTTTGGCTCCCACATCCGCCAGCCAAAAAGAGGCAGCCTGATACAACAAACGCGGCGGCGATGCGTGTTGCTACGCTTTTCTTTGCCATGGGCAACACGTCAAACGGCGGGCGTGGACTTCATCCGCCGAAGCGAAAGGAAGCCCGCTATGCCCAAAGCCAGCAACAGGAATGACGCCGGCTCCGGCACGACATCGGCGGGAAGGTCCGCCGGGGTGAATGCGGGTCCATTGGCGCCGCCGGAAAGCGGATCGTCGGCGAAATTCAGATCGTCAAGCGGAATCAACGTGTCGCTGAGTTGAATTTCATGGTTGGTGAAATGAATCGGATCGAGCGGGTCTGCCCATCCGCCGAAGGTGAAGGTGGGTTGATTTCCGGCAACGTAAGGAAATTCCGCCCATTCGCTGCCGTCGATGCCGTCCTGGTTGAATTGAACGAAATCGACGATGTAGGCGAAATTGGTTCCGAAGGGAGGCGATGCGGGCGGTGCCGGATTGGGGATGATGCTGACGACGGGAACGCCGCGCACGTAGTTGTAATGTCCCGACAGAAAATCGGTGTAGGAACCCACCCAATGCTGGGCGAGAATCCGCAGCGGAGCATTGTCGGTTGGGCCGACGAGGCCAAATTGCACCTGGTCGGTTGGATTGGAAAGATCCTGATTTGGAATATTGGACTGATTGATCGGAATGGTGCCGGTGAAGCGGACGCGGGTCTGCCCAGGCAGCGTGACCAAGCCCGGACCCACCGGAATGCCGGCATCCGTGGCCAATGCCGTATAGGGACCGACGGTGATCGTGGATGTTCCGCTGACGGCGAACGGATCGGTATTGGAATCGGAGGCGTTTTGGACAGGCAAAACGGGATCCCCGGAAAGCAAAATGTTAAACCCATTCCAACCGGTGACCGGGTTGCCATCGTAAAGGGATGTCAATGGGGGAACGTAAACCGATTCGCTGAAGAGTTCGCTGGCGCGGATGTCCCGGCTTGCGAGCAACAGGGGCGGCGCGGCGAATATGCTCAGAACCATCACCCGACGCCAACTTGCAGAAAGCCATGCGGTCATAGCGCCTCCCTCAGCGGAACAATAATAAAATGCCCTCTTTCAGATGCCAATAGCATTACCTTCATACCGGATCAGCGTCCCAGGCTGTGACAAGGGCAAGCATTTGATGCCCCGCTTATAAACCCGGCTTGACAGGATATTTGTTGTAACATATAATGTGTCAACAATTGATTCGGAGGCTTTATGATCGGCACGATTCGTTCAAATGAGCGGCATCATGGCCAGTTTGGCTGGCTGGATACTCATTGGCATTTCTCCTTTGGCGATTATCACGACCCCAAAAACATGCACTGGGGCGCGCTGCGGGTCTTCAATGATGACATTATCCAAGGCGGCGGCGGATTCGATTTCCATCCCCACCAGGACATGGAGATCGTAACGGTGGTCTACAAGGGTGAGCTTCGGCATCAGGACGACTTGGGGAATGCCGGCGTGATTCATCCCAGCGAAGTGCAGGTGATGTCGGCCGGGCGCGGAATCACGCACGCGGAGCACAACAACTCCCCCACCGAGCCGGTGCGGCTGCTTCAGATATGGATCATCCCCCGGCACAAAGGGAACACCCCGCGTTGGGAACAAAAGCGGTTCGACCCGGCGGCGAGGGTTGGCAAGCTGTTGCCGGTGGTTTCCGGCGGGGATATCCCCGGGACATTGCGGATCGACCAGAACGCGGAGATCTATCTCTCGACCTTGGCGGCCGGCAATCAGGTGGAACACGAGCTGGCCGCGGGACGCAAGGGATATTTGTTCGTTGTGGATGGGAAGATCGAGTTGAACGGCAAGCCGCTGGCCGCGGGCGATCAGGCCCGGATCGACCATGAAACGCGATTAAACGTCGTTGCCAAGAATGATGCGGAGTTGATATTGTTGGATTTGCCGTAAAGCCCGAGAATTCGAATTTTTACAAGGAGCTCTCATGAACCGTTCATTGGCCCTGTGGGGCGGATTCACGCTGGCGTTGGCGTTCGTGTTTTCTTCCGCGGCATTGGCGGACGACTTGAAGGCCGACCCCGTCCATTCGTTCGTCGTGTTCGACGTCCATCATTTTGGCGCGGGATACGTTTACGGGACGTTCGGCGGGCCGACGGGAGCGGTCGGATATGACAGCACCGATTTGACCAAGACGAGCTTCGATCTGAGCGTGGACACGGCCAGCATCGAGACGCGCAACGAGAACCGCGACAAGGACCTCAAAGGTCCGGATTACTTCGACGTCAAGCAGTTTCCGACGATGACGTTCAAGAGCACGAGCGTGACGAAAACGGGAGATCAAACAATGGCGGTCACCGGCGATTTGACGGTCCGGGGAGTGACCAAGTCGATCACGGTTCCGATCGAGATCACGGGCACGGGCACGATGATGGGCAAGACGCGCACGGGATTCCGGGCGGATTTCAAGATCGATCGCCGCGATTACGGAATGGTCATCCACCCCGAACCGGTGATCGGCAACGACGTTCACATCGTCGTGGCGATTGAAGCGGTCCAGCAATAGCACCAAGATCGGACATGCCGTATACGGCGATGCAAATGGTCTGCGGGCTGTTTCTGCCGGCGGCGCTGGTGGGGCTGGTGGCGGCTGGGGCGTGGAGGCTGTTCGCCGATGCGCGCTGGGTTTTTGGACCTCTGGTGGCCATTGGGTTCGGCATCGCTTATTGGAACCTGGAGCCGAAGATCGGCTGGCCGCCGAACGCCAACGTTCTTTACCTGCTGTTCTACTTCGCGCTGGCCGCGGGAATTTTGGCAAAGGCGGATGCGTTGTTTCGACCGCCGTGGTGGTTGCGAATCGTGTTGCTGGCGATTCTGTGGAGGCTGGCGGTTCGGCTGCTGCTCATCCGGCAGGTACCGAATTTGATCTCCGCGTCCGGCATGGAGATGTGGATCGACGTTTCGACGCTGGTCACATTGGTCTGGTGGCTGGTGATCGAAGGGCTGGCGGAGCGAGCCCCCGGCGTGACCGTGCCGATCCTGCTGGCGACGCTGGCCGCCTCCGTTGCCGTCGTGCTGGCGATCGGCTGGCATATCCAAAGTTCCGGCGCGTTGGCCGGCGCGTTGGTGGCGATCTGCGTTGCGGGAATCGTCCTGGGCGCGTTCACTCGCCGAATCTCCTTTTCACACGGGTATGCCCAGACGGTCGTCCTGATTCTGCAACTCCTGCTGGTCCACGGCTATTTTTATACGGATGACACTCTGAGCGGCACCCAGCAAGCCTGGATCACCGCGCTTCTGGCGTCCCCGCTTTTGGCGTTCCTCGGCGACGTCCCGGTCTTGCGACGGCGCTCCGCCGGATGGCGGGTCGCCGCAAGGGTGGCGCCGGTGATGATTCTTCTGGCCGCCGTCTGCGCCGCCACGGTGCGCGATTACCTCCACGCCGAGTAGGCCGGCCCGAGGTTCGCAAGCCTCAGGACAGGGAATGTGACCTTCCAAACCCCGGCGTTTGAGGCGGTCGCAAGCCGGGAAAAACGGTTCTCAGAACTCCAAACCTCAACGTCCCGGGCAAATCGGCCGATGAATTTCGACGGCGGAGTTTCGATTAGGAATTCCGCGATCACTTCGTGCGCCGGATGAGGGACGATATGAGACGCCATAGTACGATTTTCCTGCTTTTTCTTTTCCTCACCGCCTGCGAGTCGGAGGGGACCGTAACGTTCGACATGGTGCCGCTGGTCATCCACACCGCTCAGCAGGAATCCTCGGCGCGTGTCCGCCAAGACGGGCTGGAACTCGGCTGCGCCTTCGCCACGCAGGGTCTGGCAGGCCAGGACCTGGACATTTCCTGTTACGACGACCAGCAGCGATTCCTGGGCGTCACGCAGGTTCGCCCGCCGGAGGACGGATCGCACATGACCGGTGTCAAGGTCTTCATCCCCAACGACAGAATCTATAACCTGGCCGATAAACTCGCGTTCAATCTCTACGCCACGCCCGCGGGCGATCGGTCGCAATACCTGGCCAAGGGGCGCTGGAGTTTAACGCAAGAATATCACGGCGTGCGCGTCGTCTGGACGCTCAAGCAATTCGAGGAAGGTGTCGACCTGGCTAATGGAGCGCACGGCATCCGCCTGACGATGCAGCTCATAATGGCCGGCTACCGGAATCATCCACTGTCATGCGCCGTCGTTGTGCGCAACGCCGACCTGTCCGACCTCACGGCCGCGCAGGGCGGGCCGATCGTGATTGATGCGGGGAGGCTTACTCCGAATTACGACGACAGTTTGTGGGACACCCTGGTGATCAGCATTCCCTACAGCCGGCTGGCCGCCCTGTCGCCGACCACGGAAATCGCGATCACCCCGTCGATCAAGGATGGCGACGCGCTGATCGTCGGCAACATTCACGCCAGCGCCTTCGCGGGCGGCACGCTCCAGGAATTGCAGGACGCGGCGGAGAAAGACGTGGCCAGTTACGACCAGAAAATCGACGATCTGCAAAAGCGGATCGATGAACTGAACAAGGAGCGAGAACAATGAACCGCGCGGCGTTGGCCGTCATTCTTGTGGCGATGCTGGCCTCGGCGGCACTGGCCGGTCCGGAGGATCATATCGTCGTGCCTCCGCCGGACACGGTTCATACGTATTCGCACGAGGGGTACAACGTTCACATCTACGTGAATCCCAACTCGACGGCGACGGATGACAACCGCACAGTGCTGCTGCTGGGCACGGCCTCGGGGCCGGGGGAGGTGCTGGCCGACACGGACTTGGTAAACCCCAAGACCCGCCAACCGTACGACGTGATTATCGGCCTGGGGTCCGACTCCAAGCTGGGCGAGTTCGCGCGGGTCATCTGCGCCGATCACTTTGACGCCGACGTGAACACCAAGGCCCTGCGCGAAGCGATCCAAGACCAGTTCGGCGGCAGCCTGCATGCGGCGTTGCTGGACACGCATAGCAACGGCAACACCCTGGGCGTGACGGCGATGCTGGCGAGCGGCGACGACGCCCCGTTTACCGGGGTGCACGAAATGCACGCGATGGGACCGGACATCGGTTATGGCGGGCACTACTTCAACGCCGATAACCTGGCGAAAATCCACGGCGCGGGCGTGGAGATTTACGTCTACGTCAATCGCGGCGACTTCGTGCCGACGCTCGGATACGCCAGTCAGCAGTTGGTGCAGGCGGTTCGAGACAATCTGGTCGATCCGGAATCCGCCTTCCGCAACGCCGCCAAACGCGCGGTCGAGGCGTTCACCGGCCAGCAACAGATCGCCCAGGAGGGGCAGAAGTTCCCGGACGTCGTCCATTACCAGGAGTTCGACTCGATCGGCCCGAATTTCGTGCGCAAGGATGGAGAACTTCACGTCGCCAATCATGAAGTCCGCTCTTATCTCTCCCTGCGGCAGGGTTTGACCCCCGACCTGGCGAGTGCCCCGGAGATGGATCCCGACCTGCTTCTCGATGAGCAGTGGATGGAAAACGCGATCAAGGACGGCCGCGACGACGTCCTGGCCAAGGGCCTGGAAAATCTCGCCAGCAAGCTGTCGCTCGCCCAGCTTCATTCGGACCGGCAGCATGCGATCGCGAACCTGATTCAAACGCTGCAACTGGAGCAGACGAAGGCAGTCGAGGCGCGGAGTCGCCGGCAGATGGAGATCGACGCCGCCAGGGCGCGGGCGACGCAATGGCAGGGTATGGAATTGGCTCTGGCCCAGCGGCAATCGAGGGAGAATGATTGGTCCAACGCCGGCTCGCCGCCGCAGCCGCCGCCTCCGCCGGACGTTGCGTCAGGCCCCGACACCGATAACGAACCCTCGAGCAGCGTGAACAACGGCAACGGGAACGGCAATACCGGCAACACCAACGGCGGCGGCAACAATTTCGGCTGGGGTGGGTCCAGCACCTACACCCAACTCCAGACCGGGAACATCGGGTGGTAAGACGCCTGGGGATGGCCATCCCCTGCCCTTGGGGCGCGCCTAAAATTTCTCGACAACCCGCCAGAACTCCGATAGTTTGATCGAGAGAGAAGATGTCGCGTTTTTTGCCGCTGGTTATCTTTGTGATCTGGCTGTCCAGCCCCGCGCTTCCCGCGGCCGACGGGATCGGGCCGTGGATGGGGTGCGCGATTTTTCTTGGCTTTCACTTCGGGGTGATCGCGGTGCTGGCGGTCTGGAGCCGGCACGTGGCGCGGTGGGCGCATTTGAGCCACATTCAGCGGCGGCTACGGACGTTCAACGCGGTGATCTACGCCAGCAGGATCATGATTCCGCTTTGGCTGGCGGCGGGGGTTTTCGCGCTGGGATGGAAGGCGTTGATTTGCGGCGCTCTGGATCGGACGGTGGTGGGACGATGGGGGCTGGACTCCCCCGGCTTGGTGTTGGGATGCCTGCCGTCGTTTCTGGCGTGGATGGGGTTGTGGTGGGCGCAGTTCCCGGCGGACCGGGCATTGCGCGAGCAGAATATCCTGATTCAACTCAACGAGAACCTGCCGCTGCAACCGCCGCCGTCGTTTCGATCCTATTTTTTCGTGAACCTTCGGTTGCAGCTTTTGTTCACGATCGCGCCGGCGATGCTGCTGCTGGTTTTGCACGATGGGCTGTCGCTGATTTTGCCGCCGATCTTTCATCGGATTCCTATATTGGCCAACCGGCAGGACGTGGGTGAGGCATTGATCACACTGCCGGCGCTGGCGGTCTTTCTGGTTTTCAGTCCGGAGATTCTGCGCCGGGTCTTGCAGACCGAGCCGATGCCGGATTGCCCGTTGCGCCGGCGGCTGGTGGAGACGGCGCGGCGGCATGGGGTGGGGATTCGGGGCGTGCTGCTGTGGAAGACGCAAAACCAGATGGGGAACGCGGCGGTGATGGGTTTTATTTCTCGTTTCCGTTACGTCCTGCTGAGCGATCTGCTGCTGGAAACAATGCACGATGAGCAGATCGAGGCGATCTTCGCGCACGAGATCGGGCACGTGACGCACCGGCATCTTCCATGGCTGATAGCGGCGATGGCGACGATGATGTTGATGATGGCCGGGCCGGGGCAGATGCTGGCGGACGCGCTGGGGTCGGGGCATGGGGGGCACGCCTGGCTGGCGGAATCGGTGCAGATGGCGCTGACGCTGGCGGCGGCGCTCGGGTTGTTCGCGCTGGTGTTCGGATTTGTGAGCCGGAAATTTGAGAGACAAGCCGACGTTTTCGCGGCCCGGTCGATCCAGGGAGAAAGTCAAGGAGACACGACCCTTAATATAGAGGGTCCTGTCCCCTTCAGTTTGGACGGGGTGCCGCTGGACCACGTGGGCCGCCACGGCGCGGCGGTTTTCTGTTCGGCGCTGGAACGCGTGGCGGCGGTGAACAACATTCCCATCGCCGCGCGAAGCTGGTGTCACGGAAGCATCGCCAAGCGGATCCGGTTCCTGGAATTCCTCAGCCGCGATTCCCGGCGAACGGCGGATTTCGACCGGTTCATGCGCCGTCTATATCTGACGTTGCTGATCAGCCTACTGGCGTTCGGGGCCTGGACGATGCTGGCAGCGAAGGACTGGATGAACTGATCGGTGAGGAATCCGACCGTTCTCAGAGCGGTTTACCTTGATTCACGCCCCATAAGGCCGGGGATTTTGTTTCGAACAAAGTGGTCTGCATTTCCTGTCGAAGTGTAGTGATATGACGGGCTTTTCGGGTGCGGAAAATCTGGAAATCGGCGTTGATTTCAGGGAAAGCGAATGATCCCAGCCGTAGTGCCAGCGAATGAATCCGAGCGTCTGGCGGCGTTGCGTCGTTGCGAGGCGCTGGACACGGCCCCGGAAACCGCGTTCGACGACCTGGTGCTTTTGGCGTCGCGGGTGTGCGAGGCGCCGATGGCGGCGATCAGCCTGGTGGACGAGCACCGGCAGTGGTTCAAATCGCGGGTGGGATTCGAGGCGCGCCAGACGCCGCGGGAGGTGGCGTTTTGTGCGCACGCGATCTTGCAGCCCGATCTGCTGGTGGTTCCGGATGCGATGAAGGACGAGAGATTTCACGACAATCCGCTGGTCCGGAGCGATCCGCACGTTCGGTTCTACGCGGGGGCGCCGCTGGTGACGACGGACGGCCATGCCATCGGCGCCCTGTGCGTAATGGACACGGTGGCGCGTTCGCTTTCAACGGGGCAGGCCGAGGCGCTTCACGTGCTTGCCAGACAGGTGATCAACCAGATCGAACTGCGGCAAGCGCAGCGGAGGCTGGTGCAGGCCGCAATGCACGATGCGTTGACGGGGCTGCCGAATCGATTGCTGCTCATGGATCGCATCGAGCACTGCATCGCCCGCGCGCGGTCGCGGGGCAACTATCATTACGCGGTTTTGTATTTGGATCTGGACCGATTCAAGGTGATCAACGACAGCATGGATCACTCGGCGGGCGACCAATTGCTGGTGACTGTGGCCCAGAGGCTGATGCAAAGCGTGCGGGGCGGGGACACGGTGGGCCGGGCGGAGGAAGACCTGGAAACGGTGGCGCGTCTCGGCGGGGACGAATTCACGGTGGTATTGGAGAATCTGCGAGCCCCTGAAGACGCTGGCGTGGTGGCTAGGCGGCTCCTGGCGGAACTGTCCAAGCCGCAGCCGCTCAACGGTCAGGAAATCGTGATCACGGCGAGCATGGGGGTGGTCGCGGGATCGGGCAGCGCGGCCTCGGCGACCCAATTGCTGCGCGACGCCGACGTTGCGATGTATCGCGCCAAAGGGGCGGGGGGAAACCGCTTCGCGATATTCGATCCGGCGATGCACGCTTCGGCGACGAAACGGATGCACCTGGAGAACGACCTTCGCCACGCCATCGAGCGCGGGCAACTGGTGCTGGAATATCAACCGATTGTTTCGCTCCAGAACCTCAAACTCACGGGATTTGAAGCGCTGCTGCGCTGGCAATTCGGCCCGGATTTGATCCGCCCGGAAGAATTCGTGCCGATCGCGGAGGAGACGGGATTGATCGTGCCGATCGGCCGATGGATCATCGCCGAGGCCTGCCGGCAACTGGCCGAATGGCGACGCGCCTTCGCCGGGCTGCCGCTGACGATGAGCATCAATTTTTCGCGGCGTCAGTTTGCGGATCGCGAATTGATGGCGCACGTCTCAAGGACATTGCGCGAAACGGGCCTGGAGGCGCAGAGCCTGCAACTGGAGTTGACCGAAAGCGCCATTTGGAACGAGGAATCGGCGCGGGTGATGCTGCCGCGGCTGAAGGAAATGGGCGTGCATCTGGCGATGGACGACTTTGGGACGGGGTACTCGTCGCTGAGCTGCCTGCGGGACTATCCGCTGGACGTGCTGAAAATCGACCGGTCGTTCGTCAGCGGCCAGGGCTCGTGCCGCGACACGCTCGCCGTGTTGAAGGGGATCGTGGACCTGGCCCACAATCTACAGATGCGCGCGGTGGCCGAAGGCATCGAGACGATGGAAGAGGCGGCGATGTTGCAGTCGGTGCAATGCGACGAAGGGCAGGGATATCTGTTTGCGCCGCCGTGCAACGTCGAGACCGCGACCGCGTGGATATCCGGCCGGTTGGCCGCAACCGAAGCGGCGTGAGCGGCATGGGCGCTTCTCGCCCATGTCACAATCGGAACAGATCGCGGGGGTCGACCGGCAGCACGTCGGGATTCAAATCCGCCCACATCGCCGCCTCGCCGTTCAGGGGGCTTTTGATGTTGTACTCCTGATACGCGATCATCTGTCCGATCCGGACGACCAGGTCGACCAGGCGTTCGCCAGCCACCCAGTGATCGCCCACGCAAATGGCCGATTCGTCGATGTTGGGATGAAAGATGGGGGTGAGCATGCGGCAAGCGGGGGCGAGGCGGGGATAGTCGCTGGTGAGGCGGATTTCGGCGACGTGGCGGTCTCGAAAAACGGGACGTTTGGATTTCAAGGATTCGATGCCGCGGACGTTGAATTCGATTTTGTAGACCTCCGCCGGATCGCCGGCCACTTCCAGCAAGTGCAGGATGGATCCATTGCCGAACGCTTCGTTCATCTGGCGGAGATCGGCGATGAGACGGCGCGTGCGCACGGGAAGTTTGGCGGAGGATGGCGCGGCGTTGGGGATGGGGGGCATCTCGGTGGACTGGGGCACCACGACGGCATGATCGCAGGTTTTGCAGACGGCGTGTTTTCCGGCGTAATGGTTGGGGACGTTGAATTTCCGCCCGCAGCCGGGGCAAGCGAAGCGGATCATCGGCTTCTCCAGAGCGAAACGTTGAAGAGGAAGCTGCTGGTGATGACGCCGCCGGCGACGCCGAAGAGACAGATGACGGCGGAGAGGGTTGCCACGCGGTGGTTTCCATCGCGGCGCCGCATGGCATAGATGACGGACAGGGCCCCGACCACGAGGGCCGGCAATCCGAAGGTGAACGCTCCGAAGATGCTGCCCAGGACGCTGCCGCCGAGGAGCGCAAAATCCCAAGGGAACGGGCGCTCTTGATTTTCAAGGTTGGGCGGGGATTCGGATTTGGAGGCGACCGCCAGGTCCGGGACCTGAGGAGTCGCCGGGACGTCCAGCACTCCAACTTGCGGGCAGCCGTAGGCGGCGCAGCCGTGATTTTCGCGCCAGCATTCGGTGTGATAGAGCTGGGAGCAACTGGAGCATTGGGTGGTGGGGTCATCGGGGAGGACGGGGCTTTGGCATACGGCGCAGGTCCTGGCGGCGGAGGCGGCGGGCCGGGGCTGCGGGAAATCCGCCGCCAGCGGATCGAACGGCCGGGCGGAATGTCCCAGTTCGACGGGCTGGGAAATCGCGGGCATATCGACGATGGAATCGTTGGGCGTCAGCGGCCGGCGAATGCCGGATGCCGGCTCGCCCGGCACGGAGATGTCCCCGCCACAGATGGCGCACCGGCCGAACGCACCGGCCATTCCGGCCGGCACCCACATCGGCGCGGCGCACGCGGCGCAGGCGATGAGAATTCCGGGGTCCTCGAACTCGGGATTGGTGCCATTGTCGGCGATATGAAAGGTGACCGCGCGGTCGGGGATGGCGTCGGTTTCGTGAAAGGCCATTTTCGACGAGCCGATTTGAATCTCGTCGCCGTCCTGGAGGATGATTTTGCCTTCGATGCGCTTTCCGTTGAGGAAGGTTCCGCCGCGGCTGTGGGCGTCGCGGATGTAGAACGAATCACCGTCCTTGTCGATCCAGGCGTGAATGCGCGAGACGATGCGTTGGCCGAACTGGACTCCGTTGAACGGCTTCCTCCCGATCAGGACGCGCTTGGAAAACGCGGCCGCCTGAATAGGCTCTTCGGAATGAATGACGAGGCTCGCCATGCGATTGCCAAAAAAGACCGCCATGCATGGCCCTCGATCCCGACGGCCCTTTCGACGGCTGATTTTACGCTAGCGCCAGCCCTTTGGGACAACAAGCCTCATTTATGCGCCATGTTCTGAATCCAGTAGGGGATTTGGAGATGCTGCATGCGGATCAGCAAACCCAGTAATCCACCCATAATGACGAACAATGCTATGCCGATAACTCCCAGGACGCAGCGGCCGATGGGGATGGTGCTGCGGCGTGGTTTTCGGGTGTACATGACGGGAGTTCGAGGCCGCGGGGAATCCGGCGTTTGCGACTCGGCAGCGGCGGGCGACAGAACGGGCGACGGCGGCGGCGCCGTGGCCGGTTCGTCCGTTTCGACAAGGTGGTACAGATGTTCCGGGCGGCCGTGGAGAGCGTTGAAGACGCCCTCTTCGCCGCTGCGCGGATCGTAGACCAGCGCGGCCTGCCAGGGCAGCCCGAAAAAGCTCTCGTGAACGAAGACGTCCATCTCCGACAGGAAAACCCCGTGGCCGGGATGGGTGTGATACCAACCGACGATGCGCAGGTCGGGGTACTGCTTGTCCATGAGAACCTGAATGTGCTGCCACGTATCTGCGGTGAAGGTGACCTGACCGGCGCTGCTGGCGGCCGACTGGCCCTCGATGACGTGCTCGACCAGCAGGAATGGGCCGGTGTCGTCGCGGTAGACGTCGCCGACCAGAATGCCGCAGACCTCGGCGCGGGGCGAGGAATCTCCGTGGAGGTGAATGCGGTTGAGCGCCGATTGGCGGAAGATCACCTGAAACGACGCCGTGCGCGGACCGCCGAGCTTGATAAGCTCGCGGCGCGGCAAGTGCGCAAAATCAACCCCACCGGAGAGATCGCTTTCGCTTTCAACGGTTTGCATTACTCCCATGACAAAGCCTCCGTTTCTAAACAAAGCGGCCCGAGGACTCGTTGCCGGTCCGCGGCCAATTCCAGCCCGACGGCCTGGGCGCCGTTGCGGGCAATGATGACGTCCAGCGGCGGCACGCCGATCTGGCCCAACGTCTTATCCAACAATCCTGGCTCGTCCGCGATTTGGAAAAAGGTTTTGACGGCCCGGCGGACGCCGGGGCAATTGGGGCAAAACGCCTTTTCCGCGCGGACTTTTCCGAGCGAAACAAACAACTCTTCCGATTGGCCGCAACGCGGGCAATCCAGGGATTGCAACACGTCGCGGCAAAGTTCCAGTCGCGCCCCCGGCACCAGACGCCGCGCTTCGCCAAGCAAATCCCCGATGGGCATGTCGTCCACGCCTGCGTCCAGCGAATGAATCCGGCCCAAAGTTTCGTGGCTGAGGCAATCGTCCTTGCGCTGATAATCGACGAGATAGGAATCGGCGGACAAACCCTGGAAGACCCAACCGTGGCCGGCGATGGTGGGCAATCCGTGAAGCAGCTTGACGGCTTCCTGGCATTGGACGGCGGCGACGATCGAGGCGATGGTGGGCGTCGTGGGCGTTTTTCCCTGCTCCATGTCGGAGCGGCTGAGCAGATTGCACGAGCGGCGGGCCTGAAGGAGCTTCCAATCGGTCTGGGACATGGTGCATTCGTAGCACGGTTCGTCGCCGGGGAGGAAAACCCGCGCCGTTCCGGAGATGGCCTCGATGGCGCCGTCGATCCATGGGCGGTTGATCTTATGGCAATGGCGGTTGATCGTGAGCCGCGCCTCGCGGTTGTCGAGGCCGGCGATTATCACGTCGGCCCAGCGAAATGCGCCCATGCCCAGGTCGTGAACCACGTTTCCATTGAAGGCGTGAACGCAAATTTCGGGATAGATCGCCTTGGCGGCCTCGGCGGCAACGTCGGCCTTGAACCGGCCGTTGTCCGATTCGCGATAGAGAACGGACCGGGAGAGGTTGGAGTTCTCCACGCGGTCCATGTCGGCGATCAGGATATTTCCGATTCCAAGGAGTGCGAGGTTTTTGACGATCTCGTTGCCGAGCGCGCCGGCGCCGGCCACCAACACCTTGGCGTTGGAGAGCTTGGCCTGGTCCCACCATTCGATGAGGCGGAACCGCTCGAAGCGATCCTCAGGTGAGGATGGCCCCGGCGAAATGTGAAGCGTCCGCTCGATCATAGCGGTCGTTGAACCTCAGGTTGTCAAAATCCTTCAATCCCGCCGCAGGCTTCGCCTACGGTGCGGCAGCGTGAACCTTCCTGGTGAAGGCGGCCGCTAGAGCAGATGACGCACGAGTCTATCCTTGAGGCGAATCCTACCTGATTCGCCCGGGCTTGACGCCCCTGTAAGGATATACACCAAGTCGTGCCGTTCGGCCAATTTTGGGGGCCGGACAGTCCGATAACGGCATCATATACCCAATTTAACCGGGGTAAAAGTTACTTCTTGCCAGCGGTTCGGCAGACGATCAAGAGATGATTCTATTTGCGGATTTTGATCGTGAAGGAGAGGCGGCCTTCGGACCATGAATCGGAAAGGGTCGCCGTGCCGTTGTTCACGCGATAATCAAACGGTTTGCCCGTGGCGGGGTTCAGCGGAACCGGCGTGTCGGTGATGTCCGTCAATTGTGCCGGCAGTTCGCCGCCGTTGGCCGCGGCGTAGGAGCGGATCGCCTCCACCGCCGTCAAAGCGGCAAGCTGGCGATCGTTCCAGGCAAAGGACCGGCCGGCTCTGTAGAGGCTCGGCAACATTTGCAGGAATGGATTGGCCGGCTGTTCGTGCTGTAGCTTGGCAACCTCATCGTCGCATTCCTTGCTCTTGGCAAGCATCGCGGGATACGCCAGGGCTTGCAGCTTGAACATGTCATCAATTGCGATCTGATATTGTTGAAAATAGAAACGCCCAATCACAACGATCGGGTCGATCTGGCCCGCCTGCTCCGGCGTCATTTGATGGCTTTGCGCGTATTGCTCCCGCGCTTGCCGCATTAATTCAGGGCTGGTGTCCTTGACCGGATCGAGGACTTTCGCATGAGCTGTGGTTGGGGGAACGAAGGGTGTTTGATGAACGGCGCCTCCGGCGTAGTCGAACACCGCACGCCACTGGTCATCCGAGAGGTCTTCTCCAGCGTACGCCTTGGCAAGACTCGGTCCGACCGAGGTTGGCCACAGTAGTCGTTCGCTATCCATCGCTCTGCGCAAAATCGGTTTTCTGCCGGGATATTCGTTGATTGCCCAATATAGATTGGGCGCATCGGGGCGATTCATGAGCTGCTCAAGGCAATCGTCCATCACCCCGGTGATGCCGACGGACACCAACCCGGAAACGACGAGCGGTTCTCGCCCCGCATGATCCGCCATTTCATAGCCCATCCGCATTGTTGCCAGCGCATCATCCACCTTCCCCTGTTCGATCTGACGCAGCGCCCGGACTTTGAGAAGAAGGGCCACCCCCCTTAGCGGGTTGAGTTGCGGCAGTAACGTGTAATACCCCATCTCACGAAACGGCGCCCCCCAATCGCAATCCTCACACCGGCCGGCCAGATCGAGTTCCTTAATCAGCGACGGATTCTCCAGCGAATCCGCCAGGGAATCAAAGGTCGCCATGTCCTTGGCCTCGTATGCATCCAGCGCCTTCAAGGCCTTGTCCCCCTCGGCCTTGTTCGCGTGAGCCAGCAACATCGAGTCCAGATAGAGAACCGCCGCGTTTCCCGGCCGGCGATCGAGCCAATCATCGAAGAGCAATTGATATTTCAGCGCCGGCGTCGGCGGCGCGACCGGCGTTAGTTCAAAACTCAACACGAACGGGGGGTAAGCACGGGTCTGCGACATGGCTGTGGCGCGCAGGCCCAGCACAAGTGCGGTCGTCAAAAGGAATCGTTTCATGGTGGCACCTCGGTCAATAAAAAATATCTCCCGCGCGAAGGACGCGGACTGTCGGAATATTTGCCGCCGGCAGGCCGTCCAAACCTTTTTCGAGTACAGCCTCCTGCAACACCAGTACGCTTTCGGCGGCGGGCGGCTTGGCGGGCTCCGGCGGCGGTCGAAACGCGACCGCCGGCTCTGAAAAATCATGCGGCGGAACGACGGCGACATGCCGGGCCCGCGTCAGCCAGCTTCCCACGCCGATCAGCAACATAAAAACGGCGGCGGCCCGCCA
>Ga0209415_10001222_pt1 | contig 48956 bp, 39 predicted proteins | sample PeaSoiSIISIP2007_FD_187696 | JGI IMG/M metagenome (GOLD analysis project Ga0209415, IMG submission 187696) | Peat soil microbial communities from Weissenstadt, Germany - SII-SIP-2007 (SPAdes) (version 2) | ecosystem: Environmental > Terrestrial > Soil > Wetlands > Peat | place: Germany... | reverse complement strand
AGGGCCGGTCGTCTAGCGGTGAGGACGCCGCGCTTACAACGCGGAGATCGACGGTTCAAATCCGTCCCGGCCCACCTGGCCCATGGAGTAGGCACCATGGCCCGCCAGGCGATACCACCCTCCCACCGTTTCGAACGCCCGAGCCCATCATCGATGGGGGGTAGTACCATAGGGGCTCGAAATGACACCCCCCTCAGGATGCTGCTCGCCATGGCAAGCCCCCGTTCCAACGCCGCGGCCGATCTCCGGAATCGGGCCCGTACCCTACCGAGTGGATACCATCCCATTCCATATCCCAGAATGTCTCCCGGTCCGACGCCCGGTCGCCACGGCCCCGACACCAGTTGGCCCGGTAGAAGCAGAGGAGGAGCTGGGGGCGATCTTCAGGCCGAGCCCGGTCGATGATCCTCCATGACTCACAGACATGCTCGCGGCAGACGGGTCCGGCTTTCTTCCAGTTGTGGTCGACGAGGCTCTCCAGTCTGGCCAGGGGGGAATCAACGGGACTCACTCGAAGGAGCTGAGCACGCTGAGAGGGTCGTATCGGTGAGTGCGGGCGGAGGGTTCAGGGTCTCTGTTACACGACGCCCCTGTGCGATAGCTCCCCCAGTTCGATTTCGAGATTGAGGGTCAACCTTAAACTGGGCTCGTGCGGATTTGGCCGGTGCCACGGAGATGGAGACCCTCTAGGATGCTGGGACCCGAGAAGTCTTTGAGGAAACCTTTGCCGCTCCCACGGGCGATGCAATGCACGCTCGGCCCCACGTCGCTGAACGAGAGGGTGATCTTACAGCTAGAACAGATCGGAGCTACTCGATTCCGAATCAACATGTCGCATACGGACCTTCGCGACCTGGAGCGGATCATTCAGTTCATTCAAAAGTGTACCAAAGTGCCCATCTCTATCGACACCGAAGGGGCACGACTTCGCACCGGTCTCATGAGCGACGGGGTGGGGCTGGTAGAGGATGCCCGGGTCCGGTTGGTCCAGGAGGCGTTCTGGGGCGACGCGTTCTCTATCCCCATCGTTCCCGGGGGCGCGATCGCACAGCTGAAGCCTGGGTCGCTGGTGAGCATCGATTTTGACGCAGTCATTCTCCGAATCGACGAAGTCATCGACGGTACCGCCGAAGCCACCGTGCTCACGGGAGGCGAGGTTGGATCGCGGAAGGCCGTCACCGCCTATCCCTCGCCTCGGTTGCCCACCTTCTCCGAGAAGGACCGACTCGCTACTCAAGTCGCCCTCAAGAACGACGTCCATGAATTCGCCCTTTCGTTCTGCGAACGGCGAGACACGGTCGACCAGCTTCGGGAAATGACCGGACCGGACAGCACGATTGTATCGAAGATCGAGAGCCCGGATGGGGTCCGTAACTTGGAAGAGATCCTGAAGTCGACAGACCGGATTCTAATCGATCGAGGCGACCTTTCGCGCGAGGTCCGGATCGAGGGCATCCCGTATCTGCAAAAGTCCATCATTCGTCGAGCCAACGCGCGGAAGATCCCGGTCTATGTCGCGACCAACCTGCTGGAATCGATGATCACTCGACGAGTCCCAACGCGCGCTGAAGTGAACGACGTAATCAACACCCTTCTGGATGGAGCGGATGGTTTAGTTCTGACGGCCGAGACCGCCATTGGCAGGTACCCCGTCGAGGCGGCGCGGATGATTGCCACGCTGATGAAGGAATACGTGCGGTTCCTCGACGGGAACCATCTCGAAGACCTGCTCGGAGACCATCCCCTCGCAACTCATCGAACGCCGAGCTAGGCTCGACCATTTTGGAAGTGAATAAGTCGGTTGAACACCGCCCTCTGGCTCATACTGAGTCTCCTCGCCACCACCCGCGGCCCGCCCTCGACCGCGTGCTCCCCGTGGTCATGAACCCAAGCGCGGCGCTATGCCGACAGGGAGTGTCGAAGCCTCACAACCGCCCTCCCACTTCTGGACGGACTCGTACGGACCCTTCAGGCTTAATGACAGGGAATTCGTAGGGACTCGGCCCGAGGCAAGCTTCGATGACCAACCCGGTTTCTACCTATGAGATCAAGAGGTCCTTCCGTGCCCCGCTGGGCTTCGTCTATGCGTGGTGCACCGACTACACGAAAGCGGATCGTAAGCTCCAGGGCGACCCTGGCTCCCGTCAGATCATTCGGAAGACCTCCCGCACCGCGGTCTATGAGGACCTGAACGAAACCCCCCATGGATGGATGTGGAGCCGACAGACCGTCACGCTTCAGCCGCCGAACCGCTGGCACGCCGTCGCCGCCGGCAACTACCGGACGTGGAACCTGGACTATTCCCTGCGCGAGCTGCCTGACGGGCGGACGGAGTTCACCATGCACGGTGAACGACGCGCGACGCCTTTGGGCGTGAAGAACCCCCCAAAGGCCGTCCTCGAAAAGGAGCTCCAGGTCATGTGGCGCAACCTTGGAAAGGCGCTGGAGCGTGACTACCGTGCCGGTCGTCCGAAAGGCCCCCGCTGAGTGAATCCCGGAAGGGCGGGGAGGGCCTGCCCCGATCCAAGCCGCCCCACGTTTGGCGGGGCCCTGGGTCGTACGGGGAGACGACTCCGCAGGCCTCGCCCGATTAACGGAACCCGCCACTTTGGACCCGAGCGTCGCCTCCTCCGGCTCGGACGGGATCGTGCAGGAGATTCCCTCCGATGTGGAACGGCTTCTCTGCCCGGAAAACCCCGCGACCGCCCGGGTCGGCCGTCCGGTCGAGTCCCATCGGCCGCGCCTCCCCTCCGCCCCGCCTTCGACTGCGCGCCCTCCGCGGGTGCCTCCGGTCAGGGGAAGGTCCGCTCCGGGACAAAGTGACGGCTTTCAACGAGAGAGATTCCCAAAGGTCGATGGACCCTCTGCTCGGCGAGGGCCCGGTATCGCGGTGGGACCACTCCTTTAGGCGAGCAGGGTCATCCGGAATTGGTGCGACGTTTGGGTGCGACGGGCGAGCAGGCATACGATCTTTCTGGGGCCGAAGACGCCCGATACGCTTCGCGCACGATCTTCCGCATCTTGGGGCCCGTTTTCACGGTCGGGTTCACGGTAGCAGCCATCTATTGGTCCTCCCTTGCCCTCTCCCAACCGAAAGGGTCGGTTCAACAAGAAGTGGACTTCGTCCTCGTAGCCGTACTGGCTGGATTCGCCGTTTACATCTTCCCTATGACGTGGGGGAACCTGTGCCTTCGAGGTCCTCGTCGGATGAGGATCTCGAATGACTCGATCACCTTGGAATACACCACAACGCGCCGCGACCGACTCTCGCTCGAGCAGGGCTTCTCGATGCGGATCTATGACTTGCGGTCCGTTCGGGGCCCCACCCTGTCGGGAGCTCCCTGCCTCGCCTACCGCGGATTTCGGGAGTTCGGGCTGAGTGGGCCCGCGTGTGACGCGATCCTGGCCACCGCCCGGACTCACGGTCTGGACATCGAAAGTCACGAAGCGTGGATGAGGTCCGCGCCCGGCGTGATTCGGCATCGGATTGCTGGGCCGCCGTTTAGGGTGGGCCGCAGGGGAGGCGTCGGTGGTTCCCGGGCCGTTTCCAAGCCGATGATTGACCAAGCCGACCTGCGACCCGCGGGGCTGCCGTGCCCCCCCCTCGACCGTGCGAGTCCCGCTCTTCACACAGACGACGACCCGGACCCGGTCCGGGGTGGACCGACGTGATTCAGCGGTGGGCTTCCCTTAGGGGTAAGGAAAAGGACCGCGCCCACTCGAGAATCCTCGAAACCTCCAAGTAACATGGGCGGCTCGGCAACCCCGGTTCACGCATGCGGTTCCTGACCTTCGACGAACTGACGTCCTCGATGGAGGTAGACCGGACGCTGATCCATCTCGCCTCCTTCGGAGGTACCTTCCCCGCACGATCGGTGGACGCGTGGCGTCGTCGGACCAAGGTCCTGGCGGACTACGCCGGCGTCTTCGCCGTCGAGCGAGGGCGGCTGATCGGGCAGACCTTCGTGCTTCGCATCCCGTACACGTTCCGCGGGGGCACGGAGATCGTGAGCGGGATTGCCGGGGTCGGGACCCGACCGGATCGCCGGCGCGCCGGGGTCGCGCGTGGAATCCTCACGGAGATCCACCGTCGAGAGAAGGAGGACGGGATCCGGTACTCGACGTTGTGGACCAACCGATCGTGGGGGGCCCATGGACTTTACGAGGAATTGGGGTACCGCGACGTCTACTCCTCCCCGTGGACCGTCCACGCGCCGCTCCCTACCCCTCCCCGAAGGCCCCGGGGCGTCCGGCCCGCCCGCAAATCCGACTTGGCCGAGCTGGAGCGACTGCATTCGCGGCAGGCCGAAGGTCGCCTCGGCTTTCTCCGCGAGCCTAACGGATACCTGGCGACCTCTGTCTCCGTGGGCGAGCTCGACCCGGGAAAGGAGCTTGTCGTGGTCCGATCGAGGCGAGGCGTCCGCGGTTACGCCCACCTGGAGACCACTCCATATCGGGTGATCTGCGGAGAACTCGTGACGAGTTCCCTCGCCGCCCGCCGGTCCCTCATCTCCGAGGTCCAGCGCCGGGCCAACCGTCGGCCGTTCGCCTTCCAGCACACGCCCGTGACCGACACCCCCGATCTATTCCGAGCGAGAGGATTTTCCGCCGCGCCCACCGGCTGGTACGTCCTCATGGCCACCTCCCTTGACCGAACATGGACTCCGGCCGCGGCAATCTCCGAGCTCGCCACGAACGACCCGAGATTCCTGTGCATGTCGGGAGATCGGTTCTAGGCCGGAGCGGCGCATCTCACGGCCTCCCGCGCGCCCCGCCCTCGAACACCCGCGCCCTATCCGATACGCGACGTAACTATCTGAGTGATTGGGGTCCAGAATAGGGCAGGGCACCGCCGAGCGGCGACGACCCATGGCTCCGTACCGGAGTGGGGTCGTGCGATCTAGTTCGTGCGTACCCGGCCCGTGAGGTTCTGAATTCGATGGCCGTCCAAGCGGGTCCCTGGTCACGCCGAGTTGGGGGGAAAGGCCCCGCCATGGTTCCCGTCGGCGGGTTCGAAGAAGCGTTCCGCGACGTGGAGGTGGCGCAGGCGAGCGCTCTTCTTCGCCTGATGCGCCTCCATCCTCCGCAGGATGTTGTCCAGGACCCGCACCGCCTCGACCAGATGCGGCCCCTTGTTCAGCATCACGCACTCGGCGCGCGCCCCCATCGCCGCATCGGTCACTTCGGCGCGGGACGGGAGCCCTATCTTGGTGAGCTCTTCGAGCACCTGGGTCGCCCAGACGACGGGGACGTGGGCCGCCTCGCAGATCCACAGGATCTCCTCTTGGACCTCCGCCAGTCGTTCGTACCCCACTTCCACGGCGAGATCGCCCCGGGCGATCATGACGCCCGCGATGGGGGCATGGAGCGACGCGAGCATGATCTCGGGCAGCAGCTCGAAGGCGCGGCCCGTCTCGATCTTGAGGACGAACCCCATCTCGGGTGCGGACCGGCGCGCGAGTTCCTTCCGCAGCGCCCGGACGTCGGCGGCGCTCTGGACGAACGAGTAACCGACCAGGTCGGCGTGCTTCACGACGAAGTCCAGGTCGGCCAGGTCCTTCGAGGTGAGCGGTGGGATCGTCAACGCGCTGTCCGGGAGGTTCAACCCCTTGTCCGCGCCGAGGCGGACGCCCTGGGGGCGGGCGTGCGTGACCCGGAGAAGGGCTTCGCCCGACCGCACGCGCGTCGCGACGCCGCCGACCCGGCCCCCGTCGAACCAGACGTGGTCCCCCAATCGGAGCGACCGAAGGGCTTCGGGGGGAAGGACGGGAAAGGTGGCGGGTGACCGGAGGCGTCCGGCTTCGTTCCGGACATCGCTGTGGCCGACCCCGGCGCGCGACGTCAACCGCACCGTTTCCCCCAATCGAAGGAGGGCGAGCCCCTCCCGGGCGGGAATCGACGCGTTCGTGACGTCCCACTTCGCCCCGGGGTTCGATCGAGCGCGCAGCTCTACCCCGTTGGAGAGGTAGACGGTCTTGGAGGTCGCGACGAGACGAGCGCCGGGTTGGATCGCGGCGACCTGGAAGGTCCGCGGCGAGCCGCGGGAGTCCTTCAGGACGATCGTCGACCCCAACCCACGACGCGAAAGCCAATCCCCCGGGACCCTCGCCGCCGGGATCCCTTCCTCGGCGGGCGGGTCGGGGTCGCCTTCCCGGACGAGCCAGAGCGAGCCGGGGCGGAGCACGCGTCCGAACTCGTTCCTCGTGGGCCGGATCTTGAGGATGGCGGGGCCCGGAGCGAGAGGGCCCGTGCGGAGGCGCGGACCGGAGAGGTCCATCTCCACCCGGCACCTCCGGCCAGTGCCGCGCTCGGCCCGGCGGAGGTGGGAGATCATCGCCGACCAGACGGGAGGGGAATCGTGGGCACAGTTGATCCGCATGCAGTCCATTCCAGCCTCCAACAGTTCGCGAACGAGCGAAGCGTCCGTGGCGACCTCGCTCGGCACGGTCACCATGATGCGTGTTCGCCGTCCCGGACGAGGAGGACCGAGCAAGGTGCGCGCATGCCGGTCGATGAGCTTCCGACCCGATTCGGGACCGAGAGCGGAGGGGAAGAGTCGAGCGGGGACCGGTCGACCCGTCAGTAGGTAGAGCTGCCGGAGGACGCTGTCCAGGTTGCCTCGGACGTGACTCTCGGCGTGCCCCAGCGAGGAGAGGCCGAGTCGCGCGAGCCTTTCCTGGAGTTCCCGGGCGTCGAACCGCCGGAATGCGAGGTAGTCGACCAGGTTCCGCGCGCTCGGGCGGCGCCGTCCAAAGGATTGGAGAGGCTGGCGTCGCTCGAGCCGGACGACCTCCGCCCGCATCCGTTCGAGCTCGCGGATCAAGTGCGCAGCCGAGGCGACGTCCTCCGACCCACGGCTCACGCGCATGTTCCCCCTGTGGTCGTACCCGCATGAATAGCCATGGTCAAGTGAGGCCGACGGGACGCACGCTTCGGGCGCTCCTCTCCCGGATCGGCCAATCCCCGCTCAAGCGACGTGCCGTCCCCGGCCCGTGACCGACGTTATAACTCGTCGTTCTCGTCCTCGTCCTTCGTGACCGAGACCCCAGCGAGCGTCGCCGCAGGACCCGCCCTTCCCGGAATTCCCCCGGGAATCCTCGACCCCGTGATCACCATCCTGAAGGCCTCCTCGACCCCGATCCGACGACGGAAGTTGTTGGAGGAACTCGAGCGACGGGGGCACCGGATCTCGCTGGCGGGACTCAATCGCGTCCTGCAGCAGTGCGCCCAATCCGGGCTCACGATCGAGGGCCCCGAGGGAGTCCGGCTCCGGCGTGGTTGAGCGGGACCGCTCCCTGGATCCGCGCCGAACGAAGCGGGCGTCCTACGGTTTCGGCGGCGGAGGGCCGGATTCGGAGCGCGCCGGTGGGGTTGAATCGGGCGTCGGGCCCGCTCCTCCCATCTCTGGCGGGCGGGCTCGGCGGCGCGAGACCCGCTGCAGAGCCACGAAGATCCCCACTACGGCGGCGAGCGCCACCAGAATCAGTAGCAGCTCCAAGAAGGTCAGTCCGAGGATGGAGATCGCAGCCAGCCCACTCGGGGGCGGGTTCGAGACCACGCGGGTCAGGTTCACCAGGATGTCCCCCGCACCGTGAACGAGGATCGAACCGGTCCACGCGGTTACGTTCTCGGCAGTGACGTTGAGGACGACCAACGCGCTCGCCGTCAGGTTGGCGAGTTGGAATCCGGAGCACGCCACGATCCGGAGCGGGTAGGTTCCGTTCTGGAGCTCGGCGGCGGCCCCCGAGCTGAGCGGGGTCCCGGCGAGCGTGAAGTTCGCGCACGTAGCCATCTCGGAGGTCACGCTCACCGCGTGTTGCGGACCGAACCCCCAGCTCGTATTCGATGGGCAATTGGGAAGTTGGCAACTCCCCACTAAGATCAGGATCCCTGACGTGGGGTCCTGGGCAAACCCCGTCTCCCACGAGGGACCCGGGGCGGCGGTGCCGCCCCACTGGGTCCAGGCTCCTGCCTGGAACTGCCAGGTGTCGTTGAAGGTCGAAGGTGCGTTCCCCCCCGCTCGTCCCCCGAACAGTACCACGGCGTCCAACCCTGGGTCCCAGGCCATGGCCGGATCCCAGCGTCCGGGAGGAGACGAAGAACCGTTCTCTTGGTGCCAGGTCCCGTACGAGAAGAGCCACGAATCGTTGAGGACTTGGCCCCCTCCCGAAAACGTCATTCCGCCAAATAGGAGGGCGCCATGGTCTGTCTGGTCCTCTGCGAACCCCTCCCCGTACCGGGCCGGTGGCTGCGTGGTGAGGTTCAGTTCGGTCCAGGTTCCGCCCGAGTACGTCCAGGTCTTGCAGGAGGTCGAGCAGGCCGAGCCCCCGAAGAGCACCATCATGCGGTCGCTCGGGTCGTACGCGAGACCTCCCAGGTCCGTAGGGGGCGGTCCGGGGCCGCTCGAGATCGCGCGGTTCCACGTCCCGTCCTTGAACGCCCACGTGTCGTTGAGGGGGCCGGTCTGGTCGCAGGCCGGTGGGTCCTGGCATCCGGTCCCACCGAACAGCAGGACATACCCGTCGGCCGGATCCCATGCCATCTCGGCCTCTTCTCGAGGGGCGGGGGAGATGATCGGGTGGAGTTCGGCCCAGACCCCGTTCGACTCCGACCACGTCGCGTTGGTGCCGACGGCGCAATCGAGCTGTTCGCAGCCCCCGAATACGACGAGCGAGCCGCCGATGGGGCCGCTCGCCACGCCCGGATTGAATAACCCAGGGAATCCTGCCGGAGCCCGGTACGATTGCCAGGTATCGGAAGAAGATCCGGCGGCGAGGCGGAGTGTAGCTCCGACGCCCCCAGCACGGACGCTCCCGTTCCGGATCATCGAGCTGCCGGGTCCACCGGACGCCGCCGCCAGGGAGGCGGAGACTACAGGGACGAGCACCATGGCGGCAAGCGCCAGGGCAGCGAGGTAGTTCCGAGCGAGCATTCGCGGCCCCTCAAGTCATCGACGCACTCTGCTTAGCGGTCACGGGGACACCGAAATCAGGTCCGGGGGACGGCCCACTGGCACGCGGCATGCTCCCGGCGGTCGTCCGGGCCCCGCCTCCACGACGAGGATATGAGGCGGTCCGGCTCCCCCGCGCCGGCGCACCCCGTGTCGAACTCCGAAGCCGCCCCGAGCGCCCAGCTGGGTGAATTTCCATGGTCCCTCTCGGCGGCCGAGCTCCGGCAAGGCGGGGACCGGACGGTCGCGGACGCCGAGCGCGAGTTGACCTCTCTGTTGCGGTCCGCCGAAAAGAGGACCATCGACCGGTTCCTGCGTCCGCTCGACCGGATCCTTCTCCGAGTACGTGACCTCGGGAGCCACGGGAGCTTCCTCTTCGCCGTGCACCCGGACGAGGCCTGCCGGACGGCCGGCCGCGAGGTCTCCGAATCGGCGGACCGATTCTTCAACACGTTCCGCATCAATTCGGACGCTTTCCGGGCGCTCCAGGATATCGACCTGCACGACGCCGACGGGCCGACCCGCCACGCCGTGGAGAAGATGATCCGCGACCTGCGCCGCGCCGGTGCGGGGAAGGAGCCCCTCGTCCGGGCGCGACTGCTAGAGCTCAGCAACGAGATCGACCGGGTCAGCAACCAGTACAACGAGAACGTAGCCAAGCTCGTGAGGGAAGTGGAGGTCGCGGGTCCCGCCGACCTTGCGGGACTCCCGCCCGATTTCCTCGCCAACCATCCGCCCGGGCCCCATGGTCGGATCCGGATCACGACGCGCTACCCCGATTTCCACCCGGTGATGGCGTACGCCGACGACCCCGACCTACGTCGCCGCCTTCTCTCCGAATTCATGAACCGGGCCCACCCGGAGAATCTTGCGGTCCTCGACCGGCTGCTGGCCGCTCGCTTCGAGCTCGCCTCCGAGCTCGGGTACCCAGCGTACGCGGCGTACGCGATCGAGGATAAAATGATGGAGCGCCCCGAGGCGGTCCGCGTCTTCCTCGAACGCGTGACGAAGGTGCTGCGGGAACCGGCCCGGGCCGACGTCGCCCGCTTCCTGGCCCGCAAGCGGAGGGATCACCCCACGACCCCCCGACTGGAGCTCTGGGATGCCGGCTTTTTCGGGGAGGGGTACTACGACGGGAAACTCCGCACCGAGGAGTTCGGGGTCGACACGAAGCGGTTGCGGGCGTACCTGCCGTACCGATCGGTTCGCGATGGTCTGTTCGCCTTGTGCGAGGAACTGTTCGGAATCCGGTTCCACCGGCTCGTCGGTCTCGCGCTCTGGCATCCTACCGTCGAAGTCTACGAGGTCGCCTTCGAGGGTCGGTCGCTCGGCCGCTTCTACCTCGACCTGGTGCCCCGAGAGGGGAAGTATGGCCATGCGGCGTGCTTTGGCATCCGGGATGGGATCGCGGGCATTCAGCTACCGCAGAGCGCGCTCGTCTGCAATTTCCTGGACGCTTCGGTCCCGCCGGAGACGGCCCGGATGCAGTACTCGGACGTGGTCACCTTCTTCCACGAGTTCGGCCACCTGCTCCACGCCCTCTTCTCCGGCCACGGTCCGTGGCTCTACACGACGACGTCGTTCATCGAGTGGGATTTCATCGAAGCCCCTTCCCAGCTCTTCGAGGAGTGGGCGCGCGACCCCGCGACGCTCGCGAGGTTCGCCCGCAACCCGGATACCGGCGAAGCGATCCCGTCGGATCTCCTCGAGCGGCTACGCGGCGCGGACGCGCTCGGGCGGTCCACCCGATGGCTGAGGCAAGTAGGCCTGGCCGCGGTCTCGCTCGAGCTCTACGACCGCCCTCCGCACGGCGTCGACCCGACGGCGACGTTCCGTGAGGTCTACGACCGCTTCTCCTCCCAGCCCCTCGAGCCGGAATACCACCCGACCACCGCCTGGGGCCACCTCACCGGCTACTCCGCGTTCTACTACACCTACGTCTGGTCGTTGGTCATCGCCCGCGACCTCCTCAGCCCGTTCCACGCGAAGGGCTCGCTCACCGACCGGGAGACCGCGACACGCTATGCCCGGGAGATCCTGATGCCCGGGAGCACGCGGCCCGCCGCGGAACTCGTACGGGCCTACCTGGGGCGCGACTTCGATTTCCGGGCCTTTGAGCGGTGGGTCCTAGAAGGCCTCGAACTGAGCCGCCCCGCCTTCGAACCCCCGTGAGGCCCCCGGGGTCATCGGCCCTCCGCACGTCGGTGGGCCGGAACCGAAAAACCCCATTGCTATGATGACAAATATAGTCTAAATTGAAATTCTATATATTTGAACCCGGTCGTTACTCCTCCGATGACGAAGAGAGAAACCGCCCGGCACGTCGCGCCGGGACCCACTCCGCGAACCGGAGACGAAGGTACCCGACCGCTTGCCAAACTTCCAATGCCGAACGAATCCCACGGGCCGGCCGAGCTGACCGAAGACCCCGTGAGTCCCGGGACCGCCTTCCTGTCTGTCGGACCCCAGGAGCCCGCCGAGCATCTGTTCCGTCGCCTATTGGGGGCCTACCTGGCCGGCGCCCCGGAGTTCGTGGTCCGGGAACGGCCCTCGATCTCCTCCGGGACCCGCGAGGTGGTCCGGACCTTCTGCCGCCGCACGCGGCAGCCCGAGATCGTCTCCGAGGAGGGCGGCTCGATCCGCCTGCACGACCTCTCGTTCGAGAGCCCGGTCTCGCTCGACCAGCGCGTCCAGCGGATGGGACGGCTCGTCCTCGCGTTCCACCGCGAAGCGGTCGACGGCTGGTCCCACTTGCCCCTCGGCGACGACGGCTACTGGGAGCGGAGGGACGACGAGGTCGACCGCGAAGCCTGGTACATTCAGCGGATCGCGACCCTCCGGCTGGGCGCCCAGGGCCAGGCCTCGGAGCTGCTGGGTTCCTGGACCGTCGCCCGCAGCCTGGAGCGGATCGCGGACCACGCGGTCGTCCTCGGAACGACCGGCCCGCGCCTGGTCGCCCTCCCTCAGGGCCAAAGCCCTCTGATCCCCCTTCGCCAGTTCCACGCGCAGGCGATGGACCACCTCGAAGGAGCGCTCGCGGCTCGGAACGGCGACCGGGCCAACGAGCTCCTCGATACAGGGATTGCGCTCGCGGCGTCGGGGGAAGCACTGGCGGACCGTCTGCTGCCCGGTGTGGGGGGGGGCGTGATGCCTCCGGCCACCGCGGCGACCGTGGCCCGGATCCTCGAATCGGTCGGCCGCACGATCGCCTACGCGCAGGACATCTCGCAGGTCGCCCTCGACCGCTCCATCCCCGTCGTTCCCCTCGAACCTCACCGGGCCACCCGGGCTTCGGTCAGCGGGGCCCAGCGAGAGCGTTTTCTCCCTGCTCCGGCTCGCTAGGACCCCGAGCGGTCCAGCATGCCTCGTTCCACGCGGTCGGTCCGAGTTGTGGTCGTTCGCCACGGCCCGGCAGTCCTGCGGGACCCGGCTCGCTGGCCCGACGACGCGGTGCGCCCGCTCACCCCGAATGGCGCCGACCAGACCCGAGTGGCGGTGAGGGGACTCGTCCGGTATCTCGGCCGCCGGGTCCGTCTCGCTTCCAGTCCGGCGGTCCGTTGCCGGGTGACGGCCGAGTTCCTGCGCACGGCCCTCGACCCGACGCCCCGCCTCGAGTACTGGGAGGAGCTCGCGCCCGGCGCCCTCGCACCCCCGATCTTCGAGCGGATCAATACCGCCGCCCGCTCCGGTCCGGAGGTCGTGATCGTGGGCCACGAACCGACGCTCGCGGAGTTCGTCGGGCTCGCGCTCACGGGCGAGGGTACTCCTTTTGCTCGACTCGGGAAGCCGTCCGCGGCCTGCCTCGAGTTCCCCGCTACGGTCCGCCCCGGGGCGGCGCGGCTGCGCTGGCTGCTCACGCGGAAGCAGCTGGCTCGGGCGGCGTAGGTCGGGTCCGGCGCCGGCTCCTGCCCTTCGCGACTCCCCCGTACAGGGGCATCACGAGGTCACGGACGACCGCGTGGACCGCCTCCGGTCGCCGGTTCGCATCGACCATGTGGAAGTCGTACTCGCGGGACATCCACTCGAACTCCCGGGCGAGGCGGTCCTGGTAGAGGAAGAAGCTCTCGAAGAAATCGCGGGAGAGGCAGAGGTCCATCCCCGACTCCCAGTAGTCGAGGCTGCCGTACTTCCCGATCGAGCGGTGGAGGAGGATCTCGGGACGGGCATCGAGGAAGACGACGAGGTCCGGCCGGAACGCGAAACCGTACAGGTGGCGCGCCCAATCGCGGGAGGCCCCGCGGACGATCGCGCGGGCCATGAGCGTGTAGATGTACCGGTCGGCGAGCACCGTGCTCCCCGCGGAGAGCGCCGGAACGATCTTGTTCTCGAGCTGGTCGCCGAAGTCGGCGGCATACAGGAGCGCCAAGGTCGTCGCGCCCAGCGTGTGGCCCTGCTTGGCCCGGTCGATCTCCTCGCTCACGAGATTGGAGCGTCGCAGTCCGGTGTCGACGACCGGGTGTCCCTCGACCTCCAGATACTCTTTGAGTAGCGCGACCTCGGTGCTGCGCCCGGAGCCGTCCGCCCCCTCGATCACGACCAGCTTGCCGCCGAGCTCACCCGGCGGCAGCCCCGGCAGCCGCGTGCCGTACGTCCTATCAATCATGGAGCAACGCCTCCCCTTTCGGGAATCCCTGAAGGATCGGCCGGACCGCGCTTCTCAGTTCGGCCTGGATCGGCTCCACGGGACGGGTCGAGTCGACGATCGTCATTCGGTCCGTGATCGCGATCCGGTCGTACTCCTTCTTGATCCGTCCCTGGAAGCGCTCGTAGCTGTCGTGCAGGTCCTCGGAGAGACCCAAGTCCATGCCGGCCTCGTAGTAGCTGATCTTGAGACGCGAAGCGATCTTTCGTTCCAGCGTGACCTTCACCGGGACGCGGAAGTAGAACGCTACGTCCGGAGTTGGGGCGAACGAGTAGATCGTGCGCACCCAGTCGGGGTCGCACCCGCGCGCCGCGTCGCGGACGAAGGCCGTGTACGAGTAACGGTCGCACACGACGATGTAGCCGGCGCGGAGCGGAGGAAGTATCGTCCGCTCGAACCGGTCGGCGAAGTCGATCGCGTGCATGAGCGAGAACGTCGTGGGAGTGAGCAGGCCCTTCTTCTTGCCACGACGGATCGTGGAGGAGACGAGCTCCGAGGAGTTCCACTCGGTGCGGAAGACGCGGTAGCCGGTGGCGGCCAGCCACTTGCCCAGCAGGGCGGCCTGGGTCGACTTCCCGCTCCCGTCGAGCCCCTCGAAGACGAACAGGCGTCCGGGGTAACCGTGCTTCGGTGAGGGATTCTCACGGATCACGGATCTTCACCTCGACATCGAACGCCCGCGGGATGGTCTTCGCCACTTTCTCCCCGACCCTTCCGGGAAGGGCGGTACTGGCGGACGATGAAAAGGATACCGAGACCGTCCGGCCGTCGCCCGAACTCGAGAATCTCGGGTGAAACGCCTCCGTCATCTCGGCGACCTCGAGGATCGCTCCGAGGCGTCGAGCCGTGTCGAAGTCGTCGCCCCGGAGGATCGGCTGGAACTCCTTCTTCCATTCCGACGGGAGGGGGCCGCCCTCGTGGACGTAGGCGGCCATGGACGCGAGCAGGATCTCACGCTGGTCGAGCCCCATCAGCGGATAGTTCTGGATCAGGTACGACGAATGGTGTGCGTGTCGCCAGAGGTCGAGCGCGGTACCGGAGTCGTGCATCCAGCCGGCGACCCGGAGCGCGAGCTCCTCGCTCCGTCCCCACTTGAGCCGGCCGGCGAGGACCTCGTAGAGGTCGAGCGCAGTGGACGTGACCGCCCGGCCGTGGTCGAGCCGGAAGGCGAACGATTCCGACGCCGCCACGACCGAGCGCTCCGCGAGCGTTGCGGCCGGCGCCGGCAGCTTGGCCCCCACCGCCTCGAGCGCGATGCCCTCCCGGATCCCTGTGCTGGAGACGACGATGTGGTCGGCCTTCGCCGCCCGGAGCAGTTCCTGGAACACCACAACGCCGGCGAGGACGACGTCCGCCCGGTCCGACCCGATCCCCGGGACGGCCCGCCGCTTCTCCGCCGTCATCTCCCCCAGGAGCTCGCCGAGCGCTTCGATATCGTAGTCCCAGAGCGGGTAACCGTGGACCCGCCCGATCGGCCAACTGCGGAATTCAATGGCGGCACGAGCGAGCGCTCGGACCGTACCGCCGATCCCGAACAGTCGACGGGCCCGGTCGCCGAACGTTTCGAACACCGGACCCAGGGCGTCCCGGACGTGCGCCCGGAGCTCGTCCATCTCGCGCTTCTTGGGAGGGTCGTGCTCGAAGAATCGTTCGGAGAGCCGCAGGGCCCCGAGCGGGAGGCTCACGGTGCTGCGGAGCTCCCCTCGACGGACCTCGGCGAGCTGAAGCGACCCGCCCCCCAGGTCCAGCACGATATCGTGCTCGAGCTCCCATGCGCTCGCCAGGCCGAGGTACCCGTAGCGGGCCTCCTCGGCTCCGGAAAGGATGCGGAGCAGTACCCCCGTGCTTCGCTCGACCGCGCGCACGAACTCTCCGCCGTTCGGTGCGTCGCGGACGGCGCTCGTCGCGACGGCGAGGGTGCGCGGAACGTCGAGTGTGCGGACGAGCTTTGCGAATCGCCGGACGGCAGCGGTTCCGCGCCGGATCGCCTCGTCGGAGAGCTGTCCGTCGGGTCCGGTTCCCCCGCCGAGACGGGGGACTTCCTTGTCCTCGTAGGTCGCCCGAACCGAGCCCACCGGGGAGGTATCGAAGATGACGAACCGGGCGGTGTTCGACCCGATGTCGATGACGCCCAATCGGTGGGGCGAACGCAGCGATGAGCGATCCTCCCGACCGCCGGCCTCTGCGGACCGGGAGCGCTCCACGCCTAGCCATGGTCCGGGCTACTAATAGTGTGTGTCCGGGATTGCAGTGAAACGGTTGGGAAACGGTTTTCCCCCCCTTGGGACTTTAGGGTTTTCCGGAGGTTCTATGGCTCGCCCACGCTCGCCCCCAACCGCCGTCGCCGAATTCGTGCAGGAGCTCGAACGGCGCCTCGACTCCACGCTGCGCGAGCTCGACCGGCTGGTGGCGGCTCCTCGCCCTGCGGCCTCGGCCCTCCATCGGCTTCACCGCGACCTCCGACGTCTACGGGTTGGGATCTCGGTCTGGTCCCGGCTCCTTCCGAAAGCCTCCCGGACCGAGCTCAAGGGCTACGACCGACGTCTGAAGCGCCTCGCGCGCCTGGTCGGCGGCGTCCGGGACCGGGACGTGGCGTTGGGTCTCCTCGCTGACCGATCCCTGCCGGGCGGGACCCGCGAGCGGGTCCGTTTGATCCAGGTTCGCCGGCGCCTCGTCGACGACGCCCGGGTCGGGCGCGAGCTGCTTCGGGTGTTCCTACGGGCCGAACGGGACGCCGGACTCTTCGAAGGGATCCGCGCCGGACTTCACGTGAACCCCCCACGGAACCGGGTTCAGGATCTGGATGGGTACCTCGCGGAGGTTCGCGACGAGGGACGACGCGAGGTCCAGCAGGCGCACCGCCGAGCCCAGAGGAAGCCCTCCCCGCGACGGTTGCACCGCCTTCGAATCCGCATGCGGAACTGGCGACACCTCTCCGACCTCTCGACCACGCTCGCTCCCCTGACGCCACTGCCCGCTTTGCCGCCCCTCCGCGCGCTTCAGCGTCGGCTGGGCCGCCTCCACGACCTCGAGGTCGCGGAGAACCTGGCTCGGCCCGCCCGAGGGACCCGCTGGGCGCGAACCCTGGAGGAGGAACAACGCCGCCAGCGTCGTCGCATCGTCCAGCAACTCCGGTCTCATCGGTCCCGAGAGGTCGTGCCGCCACCGGATGCGGCGGCGTGAGCGGCCGGCCCTTGCCCCCGAGGGACCTGAACGGCGCTCTCGCCCCTGCCTCGAACCCGACGCTCTCGGCGGCCCTCGAGCACGCCCTCGGTGAAACCGGGGCGCTCGGGGCCACGGTGAAGCAACTCGCGAGCCGCGTCCAACGGGAGGCCGCTGCCGTGGAAACCGAACTCGCTCGGCTCTCCCGAACCGGGACCGTGAGCCGGATGGGTCGGGGCCTCTGGGTCTGGCACAACTTCACCGAGTTGACCGGGAGTGCGGATTTCTCGGACCCCGGGATGTTCGTCACGCGGTTCCAACGCGAGAACGGCTTGTCGTTGGGGCAGTACGCCGGGCCGATCACGTTCCGGTCGAACGAGGCCCGCCCGGTCCACCGCTGGTGGCCGTACGTCCAAGGGTACTCGGCCGAATTCGTCGCCGGGATCCTCGCGGCCGCGGACCTCCCGTCGGGGGCCACGATCTTGGATCCCTTCGCGGGGAGCGGGACCACCCTAGTCGAGGCCCGAGCCGCGGGCTTCCGTGCGTGGGGGACCGAGATCCTCGCGCCGGCGGCGCTCGCGGCCCGCGTGAAAACCCACTTCGAACTCGACGGTCGCAAGCTGGAAGCGGCCGGCCACCGCGTGGTGGCTCGGGCCCGACGGAGGCCGGAGGGGACCCTGCCCTTCCTGCGAGAGACCCAGCGGCAATTCTCCCCCCGCTCCCTCCATGAGCTCACGCGCCTGCGGGACGCCTTGCCCCCGGAGGGCACCCCAGAAGCGGACGCCCTGCGCGTCGCCTTCGGGCGGATCTTGATCCCGTCGAGCCGGCTCCATCGTTCGCCGTGCCTCGGCTACCGCCGCGGGCCGGTCGAGGACGGGGGCGAGTCGCCCTTCGTCCGCTTCGAGAGGGCCCTTGCCGAGATGCAGAGCGACCTTGAGCAGATCTCGACGGAGAGGGAGCGCTGGGGTCCTCCCGCGACGGTCGACCGACAGGACGCACGGACCGCTCCCTGGCCGAGCGGCTCCGTGGACCTCGCGATCACCAGCCCGCCCTACGTCAATGGGATGGACTATGTGATGAACTACAAGGTCGACCTCGCCTGGCTGGGCTACGCCCGTTCGTACGCCGACCTGGCCGCCCTCCGAGCCGCCGAGGTGGCCTGTGACAACCTGCCCCGCTCCGAGACGAGTGCCTACCTCGGGGTCGGACAGTCCCTGGACCCTTGGCTGGACGAGCTCCTTCCGCGGATCCGGGACAACGTGGCGCGCAAGGGGTCGTACCGGCGCGACGATATGCATGCCGTCGTTCACCGCTACTTCGCGGACCTCCGGCCGGTTCTCGCGGGAGTCTTCCGTGCCCTCCGCCCCGGCGGCCGGTTCGTGATCGTTGTCGGGGATTCCCTCCTCGCCGGGGCCTATGTGCCCGGTGACCTCATCCTCGCCCGCATGGGGGAGCGGCTCGGATACCGGCTGCGCAGTGTCGAGGTCGCCCGGACCCGCCGCAGCGGACAGCGCCGGAGCTTCCTCCTGCGCGAGTCGGTCGTCACCCTCGAACGCCCTCGACATTCGGGTCGAGCGGACTAGATCCGGCCGGCGGCGACCCGCGAGCCCGTGGAAGCAAACCCTTAACGGGAGCCGGGCGGCGTGTCCGGTGGCGCGGGTACTGACATGCCGCCTCGAGACCCGAACCCAAAATACCTCGAACCCCTCCTCGGGGTCGGCTTCGACCTCGACGGGACCCTGGTTCTCTCCCACCACGATTTCGGAAAGATGCGCTCGACCGCGATCCGCATCGCGGAGCAGTACGGGGTCACGCCCGGCCAGCTCTCCGTCAACGAGCCGATCCACCGCCTCCTCGAGCAGGCCCGCGACGAAATCCACAACTCCGGCGCGAGCGACGGGATCCTCTACCGCTTCGAGGCCGAGTTTCACAAAGCGATCGATGCGATCGAAATGGAGGCCTTGCCCCGCACGGTCGCGCGGCCGGGCGCCGAGCCCCTGCTCCAGGGACTCTCCGACCGGGGCTTCCGCCTCGGGATCCTCACGCGCAGCTCGGAGGAATTCGCGCGGGGCGCGCTGCTCGGGACGGGCCTCGGGAAGTACTTCCCGTACCTCCGGAGCCGGAGCTCGTCCGGACCTTCCAAGCCTTCCCCCGAGGCTCTGCTCGCCCTGCTCCACGAGATGGGGGTCCCGGTCGACCGAGCCCTGTTCGTCGGCGACCACCTCATCGATGCGGAATGCGCGGTCGCGGCCCGGGTGAGGTTCTACGCGGTTCTACCGGACCCTTCCGAGGCGGCCGGCTCGACCCAGAGCGAGGCCCGGTTCCTGGCCGGGGGCGCCGCCGCCGTCGCGCCCGACCTCCCGCATCTCGCCCGACAACTCGGCGTATCGGTGTCGAACCCGGCCACGGCGACCTAGTCGTCCTCCGACTAGAGATATTCCGCGTACGCGTGGATCACCGCGCGCTCGGCGGTCGCCCACGCCTCGGGGATCTGGTTCCACCCGTTCCGCTGGTCCCCCACGCAGTAGAGGCCGGGGATCGGCGCGCCGGTCGCGTCCGAGATTGCCCGGCAGTCCTCGTCCGTGACGACGTACCCGTCCGCGTCGAACCGGCATCCCAGGGCCCGAGGGATCTCCTGGTGCAGCTCATACCAGCCGAGGGCGCTGAACCCCTTCTCGTAGCTCCGATGACTCCCGTCCGCGAATTTGACGCCGAAACGCTTCTCCCGGATCTCGTCGAATCCGCTGACTTCCGCCTCGAAATGGGTGATGCCCTTCTCCGCGAGCGCGGTCCGCAGCTCGTGGGCCTCCTCCGGCCGGGCGCCCTCGAGGAGACGCTTCCCGTGCGTGAGGATCTCGACCGACGAAGGTCGGAAGTGGAGGAGGTCGAGGGCGGTCCGGGCGGCGAAGGCGTCGTGGCCCAGGACGGCGATCGATTTGGCCCCCAAGGTGTGGCCGTCGCACAGGATGCAGAAGTCGACCAGGGCCTGGTTGGCCCAGGGGAAGATCGGCTTGATCTGGCCACCGACCTCGAGCATCTTGTCGACGACGCCCATCGCGAGCACCACGGCGCGACCCCGCGCGGTGAGGTCCTGCTTCAGCCAGTCGAACGGGACCGCGAACCCGGTCTCGGTCCGCTCGACCTTTCGGGCCTTCGCGGGACTGAAATAGCTCACCCACTCGTCGACCTTTCGCACCGCCGCGACCTGCAGGTCCAGCAACGCGTGCCCGGAAACACCGTTGGGAAATCCGGGGATGTTGTCCATGACCGGAGCGTAGAACGAACGGCCGAACTTCGGGCCCTGGTCGATCAGCGCTCCCTTGTAGCCAAGGAGCGCAGTCTTGAGCGCGGCCTGAAGGCCAGCGTGCCCTCCGCCCACGACGACGATGTCGTACGATTCCTGGAGGCGGGGAAAGCCCGGCATGGTGCCATCCACCCCTGCACAGGATTTGATGACCGTCGACCGGAGTGGCGCAGGTCGGTCGACGCGTGTGCATACGGTGATCCTCCTAAAGATTCATAATCTATGGTTATTCGCCATTTTCACAAGTAATGCTCACAGAAGCCTACGTGTGTCGTAGGGAAGGATGAAAACCCCCATTCGGAGGTGAATCGACCCACGTTGTGCCATTCCCCAAGCGTGGGCCCCCCCGCCGGACTCGAGGGGGGGTACCCTCTCTGCCGAAACGGAAACCTTCCCCGGCCCCGTCCGAGACCGGGACGAACGGCCGGAGTTGATCGGCCGTCGCGTGGATCGCCCAGTTCGCCCGAGGAAACCTTAGGGCGAGTTGTGGGGGGACGACTCTCCACCGTCCTCTTGTGAATTCGGGGGTGCCCCTCGCTTCCGGCGAGTCAAGAGTACGGCCAGCAAGATCGCGACGACGATGGCGATTCCCGCGAAGATCGCATAGTCGGTGGTGGAGAGGACGGAGTTGCTGCCGTGGGACGTTCCGCCGGTACTCGTGAACACCAGGCCCGTTTGGATCGGCGTCCCGGCAAGGGTCAGTGGTCCGCTCGACGGGGAGACGGTGTAGCCGGTGACCGCCCCGACCTGGTAGGAGTACGTCCCGTTCGTCTCGCGGAAGGTGATGCTGCTATTGGTAGAATTGCGCGTGGTCGTTCCGATCGTCACCGACCAGTTCGTCCCGCTCGCGAGGCCAGTCTCGGAAAAGGCCAGAGTGTAGTATACGGGGTAGACAGTGAAGCCGACGAACAGGGTCCGAGGGGTCCCTTGAACGTCCACCGAGCCGGAAGAATGATTGACCGCGTACCCGCGGACCGGGGGGATGGAATAGGTCACCGTCCCGTTGGGAAGCTGGAAGGTCACCCGGTCGGTGGTCGATGACTCGCTGACCCCACTGATCGTGACGGACCAGTTCGTGCCCGACGCCAACCCAGATTCATCGAAGGTCACGGCGTACATCTCGTGCGTCGCCCCGCAGATCGGGATCGGGGACCCGTTGAACGTCATCGTCTCGATCGTCGCCTCATCGGGCAGGACGATCGACTGCGGCAGCGGGACGAAGTAGAGCGGCGCCGAGTAGTTCTGCCCGACGGTCACCATCCACCAGAGGAAGTTGGCGAGGTTCTCGGCCTTCCCTAGAGTGTACGAAGGGTACGCCGCACTCAGGTTCGCATAGACCAAGACGTAGGTCAGCGACGTGATCGGGTAGTCGTCGGTTCCCGGGGCGTTCAGGACCGAGACGTTGTACCAGTCCCCGTTCCCCGCGGGCAGGGTTGGGTTGGCGTCCTTGAGGGCCGAAGCGGTATCGTTCACGGTGGCGAGGAGGAAGTGGCCGGCCGGGTTCTGAACCCTCCCGAATTGAATGCCGGCGGTGAGCGCATAGCTCAGGTCGATGTAACCGATCGTGTACGGGGTGCTCTGCACGTAGCTTCCGAGACCGGCTTCTTTCGGTTCGCCGGTGCCGATCGGGAAGGGGACTGCCGTCCCCTTGCCCACGATCGAAGCCCAGGTCGCGTTCTCAAGCGAAAGGTAGCTCGTCCAGATGAAGGTCGTCCCGCTGCCGTCCGAGCGGTAGACCACCCCGATGCTCGCGTTCGGCAGGTGGACACCGGGATTCAGGGCCCGGAGCTCGCTGCTGTTCCAATTGGTAATGGTGCCCAGATAGATCCCCGCCAGGACGGCTCCCGTGAAGTTCAGGATCGGAGCCCCCGGAACATTGTAGATGGGCACCACTCCTCCCGCGGACTCCGGTACCGTGAGGAGACCGGGTGCGGCCGCACGCTGGGCCGCGTTGAGGGGAGCATCGGTGGCACCGAAATCGACGGTCTTGGCGATGATGTCGGTAATCCCAGCCCCGCTCCCGACCGATAGGTAGTTCACGGCGGCCCCGCCCGCGTAGACCGATACCCACTGTGACATCAGGGGGTAGACCAGGGTCGAACCGGCGCCGGTCAGGGTGGGGGTGGGAGAAGGGCTGCACCCTGAAGCTGCGGCCTTGGGGCTGGGGGTTTGGGCGTGCTGGAAGGGTGCAAGGGACACTGGCGCGGAGAACCCCGGGGCGACCCCGACGAACATCAGAGCGCACATGACGCCCGTGGTGACGAACGTCGCGACGAGCTTCGGGTGCGATTGAACCTGCCGAGCCGCTCCTCTGTGGATAACGTGCCGCGACACGGGCCGGATCCCCTCCAGCGCGAGGGCGCTAGGAACCCACCCCCTATCTATCCACCTCTCACCCCACGTCTATCCGAAAGGACGAGGAGCCTTAGGGTCGTGACCGCGATTGGGCGGACTACACCGACTCCTCGATCTCGCCCGCAACGGGAGTCCCCGCGAGCCCTTTCGCCACCGATCCGAGGATCTCGAGGTGCCGATCGACGTCCTTGTCGGTGTGCTGGACCGAGATCGTCCACTGCTCGTCCGGTCCGGTACCCGAGGGGATGAGGCCCTTGTTGAGACAGAGGTAGTAGTACAGCATCGAGCGGTCGCCATCGACCGTGAGGAATTCTCGCCAGTTCCGGACCGGGTGGTCCGCGAAGACCACCGTCCCCGAGACTCCGTCCGCGGAAACGTGCGCGGTCACGCCGGCGTCGTCGAACACCTTGGCATAGCCCTTCGCCAGGCGGGAGTTGAGGCGCGCGGACTCCTCGAGCGCCTCGTCCGTGAGGATGTACTCGAGCGAGGCGAGGCAGGCCGCCATCGCGAGGGGGTTCGAGTTGTACGTCCCCGCGTGAGCGACCTTCCGCGGCCCTACCTCGTCGAGAATGCCCGGCCCCGCCCCGATCGCCGACATCGGCACGCCGCAGGCGATGGACTTCCCGAGCGTGATGAGGTCCGGTCGGACGCCCACCCGTCCAGCACCGCCGTGGGGGTACTTCGCTCCGGTCTTGATCTCGTCAAAGATGAGGAGGCTCCCGAGCTCATCGCAGAGCGTCCGGAGCCCCGGGAAGAAGCCCTCCTCGGGGAGGACGAAGCCCATGTTCATCGGGATCGGCTCCGCGATGATGGCCGCGAGGTCGTTCGCATGCTCCCGGGCGATCTTCTGAGTCGCCTCGAGGTTGTTGAAGGGAGCCACCAGTGTGCGTTCCGCCACCTCCGAGAGGATCCCGGGCGAAGCGGGCGCCGAGTTGGGATGTTCCGGAGGTCCGGCGACTTCCTTGCGGGGCTTCACCCCGACGAGCAGCGTGTCGTGGGAGCCATGGTACGACCCTTCGAACTTGAGGACGTAGCGCTTCTTCGTGAAGGCGCGGGCGAACCGGATCGAGTGGTGGGTCGCTTCGAGGCCGGTCGTGCTGAACCGGACCTGGGCCATGCCGTAGCGCCGGCAGATGCGCTCGGAGACCTCGGGGGTCCGGTCCCACTCGTAGCCGTAGACGCTCCCGTTCTCGAGCTGCCGGCTCAACGCCTCCACGAGGCGGGGGTGGGCATGACCGCTCTGGAGCGAGCCGAATCCCATGTTGAAGTCGAGAAACTCGTTCCCGTCCGCGTCCCAGAGGGTGACGCCCTTCGCCCGGTGCACGTAGAATGGGTACGGGTCGAGGAATCGGTAGTTGGAGTGGACCCCGAGCGGGCTCCACTTCCTCGCGCGTTCCCAGAGTTCCTTGGAACGGGGGGTGCGGCGCCGGTACTCCTCGAATGCGGCCTCGAACCGGGGGTCCACGATCCCATCTCCGACGGCGGGAAGGCGTTCCGCGCCGGCATCCTCCTGAGGAGGCGGGGTTACAAGAAGGGCACCGGGGGAGGGGGGTGGGCCCCCTAGCCCTCCCCGAGAGGGTCAAGAACCCGCCCGACTCCCGGTCCGAGAGGGGTCGATGAGCGGGACCGTCGAGCTCCAGAACTTCGTGGGGGGCCACTGGGTTTCCGCAATGGCCACCGGCCGCCTGGACGTGCCGGACCCGTCGGACGGCTCGCTCCTCGCCCGGGTCCCCCGGTCCGAAGCGGCCGACGTCGACGCCGCGGTCCACGCCGCCCGCATCGCCTTCCCGGCCTGGCGGGAGGTCCCCGTGGCGGAGCGCGCCCGGCGCATCCTGGCCCTCCGTGCCCTCCTCGAAACCCACGCCGACGAACTCGCGCACACGGTCTCCCGGGAGAACGGTAAGACGCTCGACGAGGCCCGGGGGTCGATCCGACGGGGGATCGAGGCGACCGAGTTCGCCGCGTCGGCCCCCACCACGACGCAAGGATACTTCCTCGAGGACGTATCCCACGGGGTAGACACCACGCTTCTCCGGCAACCGGTGGGGGTCGTGGTCGGGATCACCCCGTTCAACTTCCCGGTCATGATCCCGCTGTGGATGGCGCCGCTCGCCCTCGTCTGTGGCAACTGCTTCATCCTCAAGCCCTCCGAGCGCGTTCCGCTTTCGGCCGTGCTCCTGGCTCGGCTGGTCGCGGAGGCGGGGTTCCCGCCTGGCTCGTTCAACCTGGTCCACGGGGATTCGGCGGCCGTTGACGCGCTCCTCACCCACCCGGAGGTCGATGCAGTCTCGTTCGTCGGCTCCGCCCCCACCGCGCGCCACGTATACACCACGGCCGCAGCTCACGGGAAGCGGGTGCAGGCGCTCTCGGGCGCGAAGAACCACCTCTTGGTCATGCCCGACGCGGACCTGGACCGTTCCGTGCCCGCCATCATCTCCAGCGCGTTCGGCCAGTCCGGCGAACGGTGCCTCGCCGGCAGCGTCGTGCTCGCGGTCGAGCCGGGCGCCGACCGTCTCGTGGAGCGGCTCTCCGCGGCCGTGCGCTCCTTGACGGTCGGTCCGAGCTCCGAGCCCGACACCGAGGTGGGCCCGGTGATCCGGGCGGACCACCGGGACCGGGTGCTGCGATGGATCCAGGAAGGGGAGGCGTCCGGTGCCGTCGTGGCCGCCCGGGGCTCCGCCCCGTCCGGAGCGGACGGATTCTACGTGGCTCCCGTCCTCTTCGACCGGGTCCGGCCAGAGATGCCGATCGCGCAGGAGGAGATCTTCGGACCCGTACTTTGCGTCGTCCGAGCTCCCTCGCTCGGCGAGGCGATCCGAATCGCGAACCGCTCCCGATTCGGGAATGCCGCCGCGATCTTCACCCGGGACGGCGGGGCGGCCCGTGAGTTCGTCCACGCGATCGAGGCAGGGATGCTCGGCGTCAACATCGGTGTTCCGGCGCCGGCCGCGTACTTCCCGTTCGTGGGCTGGAAGGGGTCGTTCTTCGGCGACCTTCACGCGGCCGGGCGGGACGCCGTGGAGTTCTACATGCGCAAGAAGGTCGTCACGACTCGCTGGTTCTAGGCCGGGAGCGACTGCGCCATGAGCGTACCCGCACAGACCTTGTGGCCCGAAGGATGCGATAGGACGGCGGGTGGACCGCGGCCGACGGGCGTCAACCACGATTCCGGTCAGCCATCCGGCGATCCGCGAGAACCATCTCGATCCGGAGTCCCTTGACATCCGACACGATCCGGTCGCGGACCTTCCGAAACCCGTCTTCGTCCAATTTGGCCGGGTCGGGCAGGATCCAGTCTCGGAGTTCTAGTGCCTTGAGGTGAGCGGGACAGTTCGCGTCATCGAGGCATCCCATCGTCACTCGGACCCGCGCTTGGTCCATCAGCTCGTTCGAGAGCAGTTGAGGGGGGTGTTCGGGGAGGGAGAGCCCCAATTCCTCCAACATGGGCTTCGTACGAGGGTTGGCCGCGGCGGCTGGGCTGGTTCCCGCCGACGTGGCCCGCCAGCCCGGCGGCGGGTTCGCGTTGAAGATCGCCTCCGCCATGAGCGAACGGCAGGCGTTCTCCACGCAAATGAAGAGCACGAACCGGTCCGACATCTCATTCACACCGGGGGCTTCGTGGCCTGTATGTCCGCCGAGACCACACCCAGGGACGCCTGGCCCTTCAGAGAGTCCGGGACCGACTCGGGCATTCTCAGTACCACTTTCACGTCGACGAATCCGGCGCGTCGAAGGAGCGTCTTCACCGTCCGTATCTCAAGGGCTCCCGAAGAGCAAGAAGACCAGAGCGAGGCGTCCGCGCGCTCTTCGGCCGTGATCGGGCGCGTCGCGACCACGTCGGAGACCGCAAGTTGGCCGCCCGGCCGCAGGACACGGAACGCCTCCCGGTAGACCTTCCCCTTTTCGGGGGCCAGATTGATGACGCAGTTGGAGATGACGACGTCCACCGAGGCGTCGCCCACCGGAAGGTGTTCGATCTCGCCCAGCCGGAACTCTACGTTCCGGTAGTGGCCCTTGCGGGCGTTTTCCCGGGCCTTCACCAACATCTCGGGAGTCATGTCCACGCCAACGACCGACCCCTTCGGACCCACCTTCCGTGCGGCGAGGAAGCAATCGATGCCCGCCCCGCTACCCAGGTCCAGAACGGCCTGACCTCGTCGAAGGCCGAGGATCGCGGTCGGGCTTCCACATCCCAACCCCAGGTTCGCCCCGGGAGGTAGACCCCCTAACTGTTCCGGCGTGTATCCGAGCTGGATCGAGGCGTCGGAGGCGCCGCAACAAGAGGATCCGGCGCTCCCTCCGCAGCACGACGAGCTCGCCGGGATGGAGAGGGGGAGAACTTTCCCGCTGGCAATCGTACCATAATGCTCGCGAACCAAGGCCCTAGTGTCATCGTCCTTGGCCGTCGCTCGAGGGGCTCTCTGCATTCCCTTTGACCTCTGTCACTTCAATAGTTGAAGTGTTGATAAGCGACCGCTACGTACGTACACAGTATCGCAGGCCGGCTCGGAAGGACCCCGCGATCGGTCTGCTCGCAGGGGAATCGCTGAACGGTTCGCACCTCGTCGACCGACATGAAACGATTCCGGTTCCCCTAACCTTCGACCTCGAATCGCACCACACGCTCTGAGCCGAACGCCGGTTCGTTCACCCGGTGTGGCCCGTTCCCCATCGGTTGGGCCGCGCTAGGCTCTGTGGAGAACGGGACGTACTGCGAGGTTGATGTAGACGCGGCCACCAGCCTTCCGTATCGGGGGTCCTCGGGCGCGCAACCTACCTGCTAAGCGGAGAATCGCTCGCGGGGGCTTCCTACACGAGAATCTCTTCGTCCGCCACCCGCAGCGCCCGGTCCAGGACCTCGAGCCCGCGGTCGAGCTCCACGCGCGTGATGATGAGCGGGGGGGCGACCACGAGATGGGAAACCCACGCCACGCAGAAGACACCCTCCTTCATCATCGCCGCGGCGACCTTCTCCGCCACCAGCGGGCGCCCGGCCAGCTTGTCCTCGTCCGTGTTGAACGGAGCCCGCGTCTTCTGGTCACGGACGAGCTCCACCGCGGCGAAGAGCCCGAGCCCCCGGACCTCCCCCACCGACGGGTGCTTCTCCTGGATCTCGGCGAGCCGGCGGAGGAGATACTCCCCGTCCCGGCGGGACTTCGTGATGAGGTCGAGCCGGCGGTATTCGCCGATGGCCGCGACCGCCGGGGCGAGCGTGAGCGGGTGGGCTTCGTAGGTGTGCCCGTGCGGGAAGTACGTCTCGGCGAAGACGTCGTGCAGGCGGGCTGTCGTGGCGGTGAGGCCGAGCGGGATGAGGGCTCCGGTGATCCCCTTCGCGGTGGTCAGGATGTCGGGCACGACGCCCCAGTGGTCGACCGCGAACCACTCGCCCACGCGGCCCCAGCCGGACATCACCTCATCGGCGATCAGCACCACGTCGTGCTTCTTCGTGATCTTCCGGATCATCGGAAGGTACTCGGGCACGGGCACGATCACCCCGTTCGTGCCGACGACCGGCTCGAGGATCATCGCGGCCACGTCCCCCTCCCGCTCGATCTGGTAGTCGACGTACTCGGCGCACGCGACCCCGCAGTCCGGATAAGTGAGACCGAACGGGCAACGGTAGCAGTAGCAGTCCGGGGCGAACACCGTCCCCGGCACCTTCTGAAGGCGTTCGATCGGCCGGCGACGGGGGTCTCCCGTCACCGAGATCGAGGCGGCCGTGGCGCCGTGGTAGGAGCGATACCTCGAGAGGACCTTCGAGCGACCGGTCGCGACGCGCGCGATCTTCAGCGCCGCCTCGTTCGCCTCGGTCCCGGAGGTGCTGAAGAAGAAACGGGAGAGTCCGGTGGGGAGGACCTCCAGGAGGGCAGAGCTGAGCCGGGCCCGAGCCTCGGTCGCAAACCCCGGAGCCGCGTAGGCGAGCTGGGCGGCCTGGGCGGCGATGGCGGCGACGACCGCCGGATTCGAGTGGCCGAGGTTCGTGGCCATCAGCTGGGAAGAAAAGTCGAGGTAGGCGTTCTGCTGGTCGTCCCAGAACGTCGAGCCTTGCGCCCGGGTCACGACCAACGGTTTCCAACCCGCCTGCCGTCGCCAGGTAACGTAGTTCGTCTCCGTGACGATCTTGCGGATCGCCTCCCCGTCGATCGGTGGTGGGGTCGGTTCGGGGTCGGTCACGGCGCCCCTTCTCCGAACAGGCGTCGCGCGTTCCCCCCGAGCATGGCGGCCCGGTCGCTCGGTGGCAGGTCGAGGCCGTCGACGAGCGACACGGCGGTCGCGAGCGACTCGAGGGGCCAGTCGGAGCCGTAGAGGATCCGCTCGGTGGAGCCGATGGTGTCGACGACCTGCTGAAGGACCGCCCGGGCTCGGGCGACCATCCGGTCGAAGTGGGGGGTCTGGGGGTGGCCGAGCAGACCCGACGTGTCGGTGTAGGCGTTCGCGTTCTTGTAGACGACCTCGGCCGCCTCTTCGACCCACGGGTTCCCGAGGTGGCAGAGCACGAATCGGACGTCCCGGTACTGGACCGCGACCTCGTCCATCTCGACGGGACGGGCGAACTTGATCCGGCCCTGGGGCGAGAGCGTGTCCCCCTGGTGGACCATCACGGGGAGCCGGCGTCGGGCGGCGTACTCATAGACCGGCGCCAGCACCGGGTCGTGAGGGTAGAAGGCCTGGTACCCGGGAAACAGCTTCACCGCGGCGAGGTCGGGGACGGCGTCCCAGGTCTTGACGACCGACTCTACGACGTCCCAGCCGCGCGTCGGGTCCACGGTGGCGACCGGACGGAGACGACCTCCGCTCGCCCGGGCATTCGCTACCGATTCACGGAGGGACTCCTCCGCGCTCGGTCCCTCGTAGACCGGGAGGGCTAGGCCCGATTCGATGAAGGTGTGGTCCATCTCGGCGAGGAGGCCTTTCATGGTGTAGTCGAGGTCCCGCTGGTACCCGGTCCGCGGCAGGTCCGGCCACCAGCGGGACAGGTGGAGGTGGACGTCGAAATACCGGCGGGGTTCGGCCACGTAGTTCCCCCGGAAGCCGAACCGGCGCGGGTCCATAACCCGTCCGGTGGGTGACCGAGGAGTGATATCGCCTCGGGCCGTGGTGCGGTGGAAAACTGATGAGCGACCCGGAGGAGACGGGCAGCTATCTCGACGCCCCGCGGATCCTGCACCCGCCTCCGGGCCCCCGATCCCGCGAGCTCCTCGCGGAGCAGGGACGGTGGGAGACCGACGCGGTCGCCTACTCCCACTACTTCCCCATCGCCGTCCGCTCCGCCCGCGGAGCAACGATCGAGGACGTCGACGGAAACCGCTTCATCGATTGGGTCGCCGGGATCTCGGTCCTGAACCTCGGCCACCGCCACCCCCGGCTCACCGCCGCGCTGGACGCCCAGAGCCGCGAGGTCTGGCACGCCCTCGAGCTGCCGACCGAAGCCCGGATCCGGTTCCTGAAGGAGCTGGAAGCCTCGCTCCCCGGGACGTTGCGCAACCACGCCCGCATCTTCTTCACGGTCACCGGAGGGGACGCGATCGAGACCGCGGTCCAACTCGCCGACTTCGCCCAGCAGCGGCACGGGACGCTCACCTTCTCCGGGGCGTACCACGGCGTCCACGGAGGCGCTGTCCGACTGACAAGCGGCCGAAGGTTCCACGTGAACAGCCCGTTCGTGGGCGGTGCGGTGGTCCGGGTCCCCTTCCCGGACCCGTACCGGCCGGTCCTCGGCGCGGATGCGGGCGCCGCGGGCACCATCGCGTACTTAGAGCACCTCGTGAACGACCCGTACTCCGGGGTCGACAGCGTCTCGGCCGTGCTCGTGGAGCCGATCCTCGGCGAGGGAGGCTACGTCGTCCCGCCGGATGATTTCCTGCCCTCCCTGCGCGAGTTCTGCGACCGGCACGGGATCCTCCTCATTGCGGACGAGGTCCAGACCGGCCTAGGCCGGACCGGCCGGATGTGGGGCGTCGAACACTCCGGGGTCACCCCCGACATCCTCTGCATGGCCAAGACCATCGGGGGCGGGATCCCACTCTCGGTCGTCGCCTACCGCTCGGACCTCGTCAAGGAGCTCCCCCGGGGCTTTCACTTGGGGACCTACCGGGGCAACCCGCTGGCACTCGCCGTGGGGACCGAGGTGTTGAAGGTCCTGCGCGAGGGGGACCTCCTCTCCAAGACCACCCGCCGCGGCGCAGCCCTACTCGAACGCTTCCGTGAGATCGCGGTGGAACACCCGTCGATCGGCAACGTCCGCGGGAAGGGGTTCATGATCGGCGTCGAGTTCGTCCAGGACCGGGCGACCCGTCGCCCCTGGGGCGACCGGGCGAAAGCGATGCGCGCGGCCCTCTTCGCCCGGGGCGTCCTCATGCACACCTGCGGCGCCTGGGACCAGGTGCTCCGGTTCATGGCTCCCCTCGTCATCGAGGACGAACTCCTCGAGCGGGGACTTCAGGCCTTCGAGGACGCCCTCGAGGCGCTGGATGGGCCGGCCGCCGTCCCCGCGGGCCACCGTGTGAAGGTCCCGACGTCGGTCCCCGAGTGGCATCCCTCCGCGGGACACGAACTCCCGCTGCCGGGGCCGCACCATCCGCCCGGCCCCCGTCCGGGAGCCGACCGGGCGACCGACGACGCCGAAGGGCGCTCTAGGCGTTCCCGTAGTTCACCGAGATCAGCTTGACCTCGGTCATCTCTTGCATCGCGTAGCGGAGTCCCTCGCGCCCCAGGCCGCTCTCCTTGATCCCCCCGAACGGAAGCGCGTCCCACCGTAGGTTCGTCGGGTCGTTCAGGTGCACGCCGCCCGCGCGAATGCGCTTGGCCAGCGAGAACCCCTTCGCGATGTCCTGGGTATAGATGGCCGCCTGGAGTCCGTACGGGGTGCTGTTCGAGATGCGCACCGCGTCCTCGATCGTGCGGAAGCGCAAGATGGGAGCGATCGGGCCGAACGGCTCCTCGAGGACGACCCGAGCCTCCTCGGACACGGCGTCCAGGACGGTCGGGAGGTAGTAGGTGCCCTCACGCCGGTCCTTCGGGCGCATGCCACCCGCGAGCACCTTGGCCGACCGGTCCCGGGCGTCGGCGACCAGACTTTCCATCCGGTCGACCGCCGCGGCGTCGATGAGCGGTCCGACCTGGGTCTGCTCGTCATCCGCGGGGCCGACGCGCAGCGCGCGGGCGCGCTCGGCGAGCGCCGCGGCGAAGCGGTCGGCGATGCCCTCCGCGACGAGGAAACGCTTCGAGGCCGTACAGACCTGGCCGGAGTAGCTGAACACACCGCGCGCGGCCGCTTCGACCGTGGACGCTAGGGGCGCATCCTCCAGGACGACGAACGGATCCATCCCTCCCATCTCGAGGATCACGCGCTTCGCGTGGCGCCCGGCCTTCTCGGCGATCCCCTTTCCGACCGCCGTCGAACCGGTGAAGGTGATGAGACGCGTTCGGGGGTGCTCCACCAGTGTGTCGCCGACGCTATCGCCGGGGCCTACCACCACGTTGAAGGCGCCCGCTGGCACCCCTGCGGCGGCGAGGTGCTCGGCCAGGCGAAGGGCCGTGAACGGAGCGGCGCTGGGGGGTTTTGCGACCACGGGATTCCCCGCGGCAAGGGCCGGAGCGACCTTGTGGCAGAGCAGGTTGAGCGGAAAATTGAACGGGCCGATCGCCACGACCACTCCGATCGGGTCGCGGACGCTGAACAGGAACCGATGCTCGTTCCCCGTGGGGTACTCGTAGGCGTCCGCGGGAAAGCTCTCCCCGCCGAGATGGCGGATCTCCTCGGCCGCGAGCAGAAAGACCCCGGCGGCACGGACCGCCTCGACGCGCGCGTCCGTGATCGGCTTGCCCACCTCGTGCGCAATCAGGAGCGCTAGCGTATCCCGGTCCGCACGGATCCGCTCGGCCGCCGCCCGAAGGATGCGGGCCCGTTCGTGGCCGGGGTGGCTTCCCCAGGATTCCTCGACCGCCGCCGCAGCATCGATCGCCGCACGGGCCTCGTCGACCGACGCGACGGGCGCCTCCCCGATCGGCTGACCGGTCGAGGGGTCTATCACGGGACGGTACTTCCCACTGCTCGGCCGCCTCCACTCGCCCCCGATGAAGAGCGAGCCCTTGCCGCCCGCGGGGATGCCTGTGATCATGTGCTTCTCCTACGCGGGATCACCGTAGGTGGTATAGTGCCAGCCCTTGCGCGCCTGACCGGTGAGGTCAATGTAGATCGTCTTCAGGACCGTGAAATCGTTGAGCGAATCCGCCCCCAGGTCCTTGCCGAACCCTGACTGCTTGAACCCGCCGTGGGGCGTCTCCGAGCCAAGGGGCAGGTGGTCGTTCACCCAGACGTCCCCGAACCGCAGGGCGTTCGCCCCCCGGATCGCGGTCCGGACGTCGTTCGTCCACAGGCTTCCTGCGAGACCGTACTCCACCCCGTTCGCGATCTCGATCGCCTCGTCGAACGTCGAGAACTCGAGCACGTCCAGCACCGGCCCGAAGATCTCTTTCTGGGCGATCGCCATGTCGGGGGTGACGTCGTCGAAGACCGTCGGCGTGACGAACGCGCCTTTGGGGTGCTCCGCATGGGCGTCCGAGCCGCCGGTGACCAGCTTCGCCCCCTCCTCCTTCCCCTTCTCCACGAAGCTCAACACCCGCTTCTGATGCGTCGGGTGGACCAGGGGTCCCAGGTCGGTTGACCGGGAGAGCGGGTCACCCATGCGGATCGTCGCGATCCGCTCGAGCAGGTGTTTCACGAACCGCGAGCGGAGTTTCTTGTGCAGGATGAGGCGGGTCGCGGCCGTGCAGTCCTGCCCGCCGTTGACGAACCCGGCCACGACCGCTCCCTCGACCGCCGCCGCGAGGTCCGCGTCCTCGAAGACGATGAACGGCGCTTTCCCTCCCAGCTCGAGCTGGACGCGCTTCACCGTACCGCTGGCGGCCGCCATGATCGTGCGGCCGGTCGCGGTGTCGCCGGTGAGGGAGACCAGGTCGACCTTCGGGTTCCGGGACAGCTCGTCGCCGACCTCCGCCCCCGGGCCGGTCACGACGTTGAGCGCGCCCTTCGGGAGCCCGGCGTCGGTGAAGACCCTCCCGAGCTCGAGGCTCGTGAGGGGGGTCCAGCTCGCCGGCTTCAGGACGACCGTGTTGCCGGTGATGAGGGCCGGGCCGAGCTTCCAGACCGCCATCATGAGGGGATAGTTCCAGGGCGTGATCGACGCGACCACGCCCACGGGCTCGCGCCGGAAGATCGTCGTCCCGTCGCCCGTGAACTCGCCGGGGCTCTTCGCCTCGAGCGTGCGGCCGGCCCCCGCATAGAAGATCAGGTTGTCGACCGAGAACGGCAGGTCTGCGTCCGCGGCCTGCTTGATCGTCTTGCCCTGGTTGCGGCTCTCGAGCTCGGCGATCGCTCCGAGGCGCTCCTGAAGGAGGGCGGCCGCCTTGAGGTAGACATCCCCGCGGGCGCGGGGAGGGAGCTTTGGCCAGGGTCCCCGGTCGAACGCCTCCCGGGCCGCGTCGATCGCGCGCCGGGCGTCCTCCCGGTTACCTTTCGGCACGGTCCCGAGGACCGACCCGTCGAACGGGCTCACCACAGGGGTCGTCGCTCCGCTTGCCGAGTCGACCCACTCGCCTGCGATCAACATCCGAGCCGCCACTCTCGCACCCCGGCCGGCGAGGGAGGAGGCGGTAAATAGCCTGGCGCGGCGACCCGCTCCGGGAGCCCCATGACGGACCCTAGCACACCTTATCAAGGGGCCAGGGAATCAGCGCCCTCGTCCCTCAGGGGGGCGCTTCTCGTATGGATCCGAGGCGACGGAACATTATCGTGGTCGTCATCGTCGTGGTCCTCGTGGTCGCGGGCCTGGGGACGTACTACGTCCTCCGCACGTCGCCCGCCATTTCGAGCTGCAACTCGACCGAAACGGGGACGATCTGCGTCGACCAGGCCGAGATCCCTGATTCGCTCGACCCGGCCGTGACGTTCTCGACGCCCGGCTGGGCCGCCGTCCAGCAGGTCTACCAGGGACTCGTGAACTACAACGGCTCGAGCGTCACCAACTTCTCCGGCGTCCTGGCCAAGAACTGGGCCGTATCCTACGACCCCGCCACGAACGACACCACCTACACGTTCAACCTCCGCGCGAACGTCAACTTCTCGAACGGAGACCCCTACAACGCCTACGTTCAGTGGTACAGCCTCTACCGAAGCCTCCTGCTCATCCAGGGACCGCAGTTCATCCTCGAGCAGAACTTCTACTCCACCAACTTCAGCCCGACCAGCCCGCTCTCCTATTACTCGGACAACGCGAGCGACCACGCAGCCAACGCGACGCTCGTCGCGGACCTCAATAGCTGGAACTTCGACAACCCCACCGCGCCCGAGATCGCCCAGATGGAGCTCGCCAACCAGTCGTTCCAGGTGATCAACTCCTCGGCGATCGCCTTGAACCTCGGGTACGGGTATCTGGCCAGCAACTACACCTACCTGCTCGCCTCCCTCTCGGCCCCGAACTCCTATGCGGTCGACCCGACGGTGATCGACGCGAACGGAGGCGTCCAGGTCGGGGAGGTCAACTCCTACCTCGCGTCCAACACGATGGGAACGGGCCCCTACCTCCTGCAGAACTACAACGGCGTCGGCGGAGGCGGATACTCGCTCAAACCGAACCCGCACTACTGGGGGGCTGCCGCCGCCCGGAGCGAGCCCTACAACGTCAACCTCCCCGCGGGGAACACCACGGTCGACGTGATCTTCCAGGACGCGATCGACATCACGAGCAACGACCTCACGTCGGGGGCGGTCCAGGAGGCGTCGTTCGCCTACATCGGACCGTCGACCATCCAGCAGCTCGAGGGCCACTCGAACCTGGTCGTCCAGCCGCTCCCGACCATCTACGGCGCGACCAGCGGCTCGTGGTGGATCTTCCTGAACTCGAGCGTCGCGCCGTTCAACAACCTCTCGGTCCGTGAAGCGATCACGCACGCGATCGACTACCAGCAGATCATCACGCAGGCGTTCGGGGGCTACGCCCAACAGTGGGTCGGGCCCGTGCCACCCGCCTACCCCTACAACAACAACGTGACCGCGCACGAGCCCTACTACTCGTACGACCTCGCCCTGGCCCAGCAGGAGATCGCGAACTCGCCCTGCGCGGCCAACGCCTGCGCCGGCGACACGATCAACTACATGTACCTCAACACGGGGAACGACTGGGTCGAGACCGCCCAGTTCCTCGAAGCGGACCTCAAAGCGATCGGGATCGACATCAACCCGGTCGGGGTGAGCCTGGCCGCGCTCTACGAGGAGCAGGGACGGGACACGAACGGCCAGTGCGTCTCGGACACGTCCGCGAACGGCGGACCGTTCTACATGGGCCAGGAGTTCTACACGTCAGACTACATCTCGCCGGACGACTGGACGCAGAACGACTTCGTGAGCTCGGGCAGCGCCAATGCGTGCATGGCCGGGTTCAACAGCTTCGCGTCGCCCGACTGGAACTCGACCCTCTACAACCTGACCTACGAGGCCGCAGCCGAGTCGAACCCGGCCAACCTCACGGCCGACTACTCGACCATGACCCAGGCGCTCTACGACAACTACACCGAGATCTGGCTGGTCGTCCCGACCTCCTTCGCCGTCTACTCGTCGAACCTCCACGGGTTCGTCCAGAACCCCATGGCGAGCGCCGAGCCGTTCGCGATCGGGTTCAACACGCAGTGGCTTAGCTAGAGGGTGTGGGCTCGACCGGGACCGATGCCGGCGTCGACGGCTCGGCGGAGACGAGGAACGACTCGGGTGGGATGTCGGCGACCTCCTCGGCACGAATGCAGGACACGATGCGCCCTGCCGCTCCCGGGTGGGCCACGAGCGGCGGGTCGGTCGTCCGGCAGCGGTCGATGACGAACGGGCAGCGTGGGGCGAACCGGCACCCGGGCTTCGGGTCGATGAGAGACGGGATGTCGCCCTCGATCCGGTAGCGCTTCTGGCGTCGCCCGGGGTCCGGTAGGGGCACCGCCGCGAGGAGCGCCTTCGTGTACGGGTGGACGGGGTGCTCGAGGACGTCCCGGACGTTCCCGTACTCGACGACCTGACCGAGGTACATCACCGCCACCCGGTCGGCGGCAAAGCGCACCGCAGCGACGTTGTGCGTGATGAGAAGGTAGGCGATCCCGCGCTCCCGCTGCAGTTCGATGAGCCGGTTCAGGATCTGGGCCTGGACGGCCACGTCCAGCGCACTCGTTGGCTCGTCGAGGACGATGAGGCGGGGGTTGACCGACAGCGCCCGCGCGAGGGAGAGACGCTGACGGCCACCCCCCGAGAACTCGTGGGGGTATTGGTCGAGGCAGTCCGGCGGCAACCCGACGCCCGGGAGGAGCGTTTCGACCCGCGCCCGGGCCTCCCGCCGAGAGAGGCCGAGCTGGGCGCGCAGCGGCTCGCCCACGATCTGCCAGACCCGCAGTCGTGGGTCGAGAGACCCGACCGGGTCCTGGAACACGACCTGGACGTTGCGTCGCCACAGACGCAGCTCCTCACCGCCGAGGTACGTCACGTCGTGGCCCTGGAACCGGATCTGGCCGCCGGTCGGTTCGTGGAGGCGCGAGACCAGCCAGCCGAACGTCGTCTTTCCCGAGCCCGACTCGCCGATGAGGCCGAGCGTCTCCCCCGGGGCGATGGACAGGGAGACGCCGTCGACCGCGTGGACCGCCCGGCGGGGGATCCGGCCGACCACATCCCCCAGGCTCCGCGTGAGGGGGAACAGCTTCCGGAGGTCGACCGCTTCGAGGAGGGGGGTCGCGTCGGTCACGGCAATCCCGGCACCTCCTCCGAGAAGAAGCACGCGCTCCGGTGCGCGTCGGGCGGGGTGTCGGGGCCGGAGGGCGTCACGGGGGCGAGCGGGGGCGTCTTCTCCTTGCAGACCGGGCGGGCGAGCGGGCATCGGGGATGGAAGCGGCACCCGGACGGCGGTCGGGAGAGGTTCGGCACGTTTCCCGGGATCGAGCGGAGCGAGCCGTCCGACTTGTAGATCCGCGGGGCGGCCGCGAGCAGCATCTTCGTGTACGGGTGGCGGGGCGAGCGAAACACCTCGTCCACGGGCCCGTACTCGATGATCCGCCCGGCGTACATCACGCCGATCTCGTCCGCCGTCTCCGCGATCACGCCCAGGTCGTGGCTGATGAACAGGATGGACGCGTCAACCTCGTCGATGAGGTCCTTCATGAGCGTCAGGACCTGCGCCTGGATCGTCACGTCGAGCGCGCTCGTCGGCTCGTCGGCGATGAGGAGGGAGGGCTTCTCGCTGAGCGCCATCGCGATCATGATGCGCTGGCGCATCCCGCCCGAGAGCTCGTGCGGGTAGAGGTCGATGATCGTCTCGGGGTCGTTGATCCGCACGAGCCGGAGGTAGTCGAGGACCTCCTTGCGATAGTCCGAGCGCGTGCGGATGCGCTGCTTGACGATCTCCTCCGCGGCCCCCTCCGGGATGACCGAGCGGGTCAGCGCGCTCGACACCTTGGTCGTCGGTCGCTTCGAGTAGTCGAACGGGACCTCTCCGCCCTGGAACGACTTCACGACCCCGATCTCGCGGAAATGGCGGATCTGGATCGACTCGACGATCTGGTCGAAGACCCGGTAGGCCGGGTTGAGCGAGTTGAGGGGCTCTTGGAAGATCATCCCGATGCCGGTCCCCCGGACCATCGGCATCTTCCGTTTCGGCACCTGGACGAGGTCGGTCCCCCGGAAGATGATCTTCCCCGAGCCGATGGAGGCGGGGGGTTCGGGCATGAGCCGGGGGATCGCCTGCGCGAGCGTGCTCTTGCCGCACCCGGTCTCCCCGACGATCCCGACGACCTGTCCGGGGTAAATGTCGAGCGAGACGTCCGAGACCGCCTGGAATACCCCGGCGCCGACCGTGTAGGTGATCGAGAGGTTCTGGACGCGGAGGATGGGCTCGGTCACGTGGGCACCCCCGAGTCGACGGGACCGGCCGCGGCAGACGGGGCGCCCGCGACCTCGGCGGAGGCGAGCGGCGGCAGCTCGGGGGGCGGGTCATGGCTGACCGTGCCCCGCACGAACGCGCGCCGGGTCCGGGGGTCGAGGATGTCGCGCAAGCCGTCCCCGAGCAGGCTGAAGGCGAGCACGGTGATGAAGATCGCGAGACCCGGCGCGAAGACCTCCCACGGGTACGTGTTGATCGAGCCCGCGCTCTGGTAGAACGCGAGCATCGCCCCCCACTCCGGCTGGGGGCCCGGATACTTGCTGGCAACGCCGATGAAGCCGATGGTAGAGTAGGTGACGAGGACGGTGCCGATGTCGAGGGTGAAATAGACGACGATCGGCTCCAGCAGGTTGCGGACGACGTGGCGGAGGAGGATCCGGTTCTCCCGCACGCCCGCGGCCCGGGCCGCCGTCACGTACGGGAGGTGCTTGATGGCGAGCACCTCCCCACGGACCAGCCGAACGTAGTAGGGCCACCAGGTGAGACCGATCGCGAGCACGGTCTCCCAGACCCCGATCCCGAGGGCCCGGGTGATGGCGAGCGCGAGGATGAGGCTCGGGAAGGAGAGGAAGATGTCGGTGAGGCGCATGATCGTGAGGGACACCGCGGCGCCCACCGTGCCCGGGCGGTCGTAGAACCCGGCGATTAGCCCGAGCGCGCCCCCGGCGAGGAGCGCGGCCCCGGCGATCGCAATGCCGATCCCGAGGTCGATCGGAAGGGCGAGCATCACGTTGGAATAGATGTCGAACCCGTTCGCATCCGTGCCGAACAGGTGCGACGACGAGGGGGGTTTGGAGTACGCGCCTGTGTTCACTTGGGGTCCGTACGGCACCAGGAGGTGCGGAGCGACCACGATGATGAGGGCGGTGAGGCAGATGATCGCCACCATGAGGAAGCCGAGGAAGGAGAGCGGGTTGGCACGCAGGACCCGCCAGAACGTCCCCAAGGACTCCTGTACCGAACGGACGAAGCCCTTGCCGGGAGGCGCAGTGACCCCTTGCGGCGTCGCCTTGCCCTCCCCGGTCAATCCGAACTACCTCCAGTCCACGCGGGGGTCGAGGACCCCGTAGAGGATGTCCGCGATCAGGTTGGCCACGACTACCGCGACGGCGAAGATGATGACAACCGCGACGGCGCCGGCATAGTTCGGAACGGTGCCGCCACCGCCGATCGCCGTGTAGGCGTACTGCCCGATCCCGGGCCAGTCGAACACCTCCTCGACGACGACCGTGCCGGCAAGCAGGCCCCCCGCCGTCACGCCGAGAACGGTCGTGGTCGTGATGAGCGCGTTCCGGAGGGCGTGCTTGTACATCACCCAGAATTCAGTGAGCCCCTTCATCCGCGCCGAACGGACATAGTCCAACGGCAGGACCTCGAGCATCGAGGCCCGAGTCATCCGCGTCGCGATCCCCATGTTGATGAACGCGAGGACGGTCGCCGGCAGGATGAGGTGGGAGATCGCGTCGATCGTGTAGGGGAGGTTGCCAGCGAGGAGCGCGTCGAGCACCGACATGTGGGTGACCCGGGCGAACGGGGGCGCGAGGGTCGAGTACTCCCCGTGATTCGGCAGTCCGAGGTAGGGTCCGACGAACACCGCCGCGATCACCGCGCCCAGGTACGTCGGGGTCGCCCACCCGCTGAGATAGAAGATGCGGACGAGGTGGTCGCCCCACCGGCCGCTGTACTGGGCCGCGATGACCCCGAGGGGGATCCCGATGACGATCATGAGGAACAGCGCGGCGAGTACCAGCTCGAGGGTCGCCGGGACCGCGGCCGCGATGTACGGGTAGACCAGCACGCCCGTGTTCGAGGCGCCCCAGTTCCCCTGGAGGAGGTTCACGAAGTAGGTGCCGAACTGGTTGAGGATCGGCTGGTTCGCCGTCGCCTCGCAGTTCTTGATGGTCGATAGGCTGGCGTGCGGATACCACGCATTGCAGATGTTGCCGGCGTTGAGGTGGGTGAAGAAGAAGGTGAGGACGATCACCCCGAAGAGGACGGGGATGAGCTGGACGAGACGCTTGCCGACGAAGACGATCAGGTCGCTCGGACTCCGGCCCAACCCAACCTCCGTTAGGTGGGCGGTCGTCCTGCCGACTCCGCCATCCGCTCTGCCAACGGTTTCAGGGTATTAACCCGCCCGTTCGGGGCCGGGGGCGCCCCGGGGGCCTAGGGGAGGTAGTCGCGGGGGAGCGTCTTCAGCTCGGTGAACGTCTCGTGGGCGATGGAGATGAACTTCTCGATGTCCTTGTCGGTGTGGGCGCTCGAGAAGGTGAGGCGCTCGTAGTTGTCGGGGTGGATGTAGATCCCCTTGTCCAGCAGGAGCTGGTGGTGCCGCAGGTAGAGGTTCCAGTCGATCTGGAGCGACTCCCGGTAGTTCTGGATCTTCTTGCGTCGCGTGAAGAAAAACTGCAGCATCCCGTTCACCGATTGGACGAGAACGTTGATCTTCGTGTCGTGCGCGGCCTCTTCCAGGCCGTGCTCGAGCCGGGTGGTCATCCGAGCGAACCGCGCATAGAGGTCCTCGCCTCCGCGATGGAGCATCTTCAGGTTCGCAAGCGCTCCGGCGAGCGAAATGTTGTTCGCGAAGTAGGTGCCACCGAACGAGATCCGCCCGGGGGCGATCAGGTCCATGTACTCGGTCTTTCCCGAAACCGCCGAGATCGTCACCCCTCCGCCGAGCGCCTTGGCCCAGCAGGAGATGTCGGGTTCGACCCCGTAGAGCGCCTGCGCACCCCCCGGCGCGACCCGGAAGCCCGTGAACACCTCGTCGAAGATGACGAGCAGCTCGTTCTCGTGCGCGATCTCGATGAGCCGCTTGAGGTAGTCCGGGATGGGCGGGATGATGCCCGAATTCGCCATGATCGGCTCGAGGATCACGGCGGCGAGCCGGTCTCGGTAGCGCTTGACCATCCTCTCGAACGAGATGAGCGAATTGTACTGGGCGACCATCACGTAGTCGGTGACCCCGGGCGGGATCCCCGCCGAGTTGAGGATGGGTCGGGGAAACTCGTCGAGCCCCGCGACGATCGGGGGCGCCTCCGCGCTGATGAGCGCGTAGTCGTGCTGGCCGTGGTAGTGGCCCTCGAACTTCAGGATGGCGTCCTTGCCCGTGACCGCCCGGGCGATCCGGATGGCGTTCATGGTCGCGTCCGAGCCGTTCGAGCAAAAAGCTACCTTCTCGGCGGTGGGCACCATCTTCTGGAACATGATGGCGAGGTCGATCTCGAGCGCGGTCGGTGCCGCGAAGTGGAGCCCGAGCTCGGCCCGCTCCTGGATCGCCTTGACCTGCTCGCGCGGGGCGTGCCCATTGATGAGGCAGCCATAGCCCAGATTGAAGTCGAGGTACTCGTTCCCGTCCTCGTCCCAGATCCGGGGGCCCTTGCCCGCCGCGATGAACGGGGGGCACGGGTCGTAGGACGCGACCCGGATGAGCGAGCTCGAAGAGTTCGGGATGTGTTTCTTGCCTTCCGCGAAGAGTTTGGCGCTCTTCTTGAGCTTTGGAACGAGGCGGGCGATCGAGATTGGGAGCGGCTCGACCTCCGCCGCGGGCTCGACGGGGACCTCCTTCGCTTCCTTGGGCTCCTTCGCCTCCTTCTTCTCCTTGGGAGGCTCGGCTCCCGAGTCGGGTCCGGAGGGGGGAGGATGGACCTCCGTCTCCCCGCTGGCGCCCCGGGGGGTCAGACGGTCCGCGTGGAGAGGGAGCGCGAGACCGAGCTCCCGCTCGCGGAGGGAGATGGGCGGGGCGGGTTCCTGGTCCACCATAAAGAATGCATCAGAGGCGGCCCTGCGAGCCGGTGGTCGCTATATATAGATGGCTTCCGAGCGGATTCTCATTTCCATTTAATATAGTACAATAGGCAACGAAACTCAACTAGTACTGCGATGGTGTCTTAGCGTAAAAATACCCATCAGTTACCCATTAGTTTCGCCACAAACAACCGAAAAATCGCCAAAATAGCCACTTGGAGGCTGTTTTCAGCTCGTACGCGCGGGGGCCAGCGGGGGTTCCGGCGGGACGATGGCGGTCTCGATCCCGCGGGCCTTCAACGCGGCCCGGAACGGCCCGGGAGGTACGCAGCGCTCCGGTGGAACGACGCCTCGGGCGGTGACCTGTCCCGTGGCGATCAGCTCCGCGCCGACCGCTCCGGCGACACCGACCGCATACTCGGTGGCCGTGAGATGCCAGTCCGGGCGAGGCGGGAACCTCGCGAGGGCGTGACGGACGACCGGCTGCCCCCGGAGCGTCCCGCGGATCTCGATGTCGCAGACCTCCCAATCGTTGACCACGACCCCCTCCGGGGCTCCGAGCAGCTTCTCTCGCTTCAGGAGGGCCAGGACGAAATCGCGGGGTGAGATCGACTGGCCCCGGACGTCCAGCGGTTGGTCCGAACCGAGGCCGAGGAGCGCCATCGTCCGGAGCACCTCGATGCCCGGGCCTCCTTCCTTCCACTCGCAATGCTGGATCCCCTTGTCGCGGAGGCTTTCGGGTAGCGTGGCCGGCTCGGAGTGGAGCGTCCGGTACAGTCGAGTGCGACCGACCGGCGGAAGGAAGTCGTACTCCTCGGCCCCACTCATCGCCGGGTAGTCGCGGTAGGCGCCCTTCTCGAAGACCACGGCGGCCATCACCATCTCGTCCAGGAAGGTGCTGGGAGACCAGGTGAAAGAGATCTCGGGACCGTTGACCGTGAGGTCCTTCCAACCGTCGCGGATGACGAGCGATTCGACCCGCTCCAGGTCCTGGCACGCCTCCATGGCGAGGACGTTCGAGATCCCGGGTACCTGTCCTAATCCCGGGATCGCGATCAGCCCCGCCGAGCGGAACCGTTCGTCGAGCGCGAGTTGCCGGCGGGTCATGTGGAAGAGACCGCCAAAGTCGAGGTAGGGAACGCCCGCGGCGAGGGTCGCCTCCATCACGGCGAGGTTGAACCCGTACTGGACGGCGTTGACGCAGACGTCCGCTCCCCGGAGGAGCTGGACGAGGGCCTCGCGGTCTCGGACATCGAGCTTGGTCGCGCTCGCCCGGGGTCCGGCCGCGCGCGCAGCGCGCTCGGCGAGGCCGAGATCCAGGTCCGCCGCGACGACCTGGTCGAACGTCCCGGAGGTCGCCAGGTCCCGGACCGAGCACTGCCCTGTAAGGCCGCCACCGCCCACCACTACCACTCGCATCGCTCGCCTCTCCCGCCTCAGCCGGACCGGCTATAGGAGGGGTTCGGCTCCCGCACTTAGTTCTTGGCGCGAGTTCGACGGCCCTTGGCGACCGACGGAACCGCGCCGGGGCTGGTCGGGTGGGGAACCGGGGTAGCCGCCGGAGCGGCCCCCGCCGCTTTCGTGCGATTCACGAGGTCCCGGAACGTCTCGAAATGCTTGAGGAAGGCGTCGTTCCGTCGTAGGTCCTCGAGCTCCCCGAGCGAGATCTCCAGCAGGGCCTTGGCCTTGGTGTCGCCCGCGTCCGCCTTCACGAGATACACGCAGAGGACCTGGTAGTGGGGGAGTACGTAGGCGTCCGTCCGGGGCGTGCTCATGTCCCCCTTGCGCGGCCGGTAGATCCGTTCGATCGGGACAGCGGAGGCGACGGCCCGCCGGTGCGAGAACCCGAAATAGCGCCCGGGACCCAAGATCCGGGTCACCTCGCGCACGTTCCCGTTCAAGTTGTTCGTGAGGCGGTCGCATTCGTGCCAGAGCCAGAGGCCGAATCCGTAATCGCCCTCGATGTACGCTTCCCAGGCCGCTCCGTAGAGTTGCCGCTCCTTCTCCTCGACCGAGAGCTCGGGCGGGAGCGCCGCCCTCCAGTCGGCGACCATGAGGTCGGTCCGCATCGACGGAGAGAACTCTTTCATCGGCGGAACTCCGGGGGGAGCGGCCATGGCCCGATGAGGCGGGAGGGGGGTTAGACGGTTACTCCCCCGCCTTCCTCTCGCGACGGTAGGTCAGCTCCCCTCCCCGCCAGGTCGCTCGCACCGCGGAGCGCCCGCGATCGATCGCGCGCCCGAGGTCGGGTGCGTCCAGGACGACCAGGTCGGCCCGCGCCCCCACCTCGAGGGTCCCGAGGTCCGCTTCCCCGAATCCGCGACCGGCATTCGACGTATAGAGCTGAAAGGCTTGCTCTTCGGAGAGGCTCTCCCCCGGGTCCGGGTTCGCGGATCGGCCCTCCGGGTCGGTACGGTGGACCGCCGCGGCCAACCCTCTCCAGGGATCGACGGGGTCGTAGGGTGCGTCGCTCGAGCCGATGAGCAGGTGCCCGCGTTCGGTCAGCGTGCGGAACGGATAGGCGAATCGAGCTCGCTCCGGCCCGAGCCGGGCTCGGAGCCAGCCATCGCTCCAGACGAACCCCGGCTGCACGACCAGCGCGGGCCGTACCCGATCGAGCACCGAGTAGAGCTCCGGAGGGACGAGGGCGGCGTGCTCGACCCGCAAAGGAGTGGGAGCGGGGGAGGCTCCGTCCATCGCGTGAAGCACCGCCCCGAGGGCTCGGTCACCGATCGCGTGCACGGCGGGAACTAGCCCGGCGCTCACCGTTCGCTCGACGACCTCTGCGAGCTCCGCCGCCCCGAGCGTTGAATCACCCGCACTATCGGGGCGGTCGGCATACGGCTGGGAGAGCCATGCCGTCCGGGGCCCGAACGCTCCATCGGCGAACGACTTGGTACCCCGGACCGAGAGGAGACCTCCCTCGGCGGCGTCGAGCCGTCGACCGAAGTCGACCTCCGAAAATCGCGCGTAGCGCAGGTAGGCCCGGACCCGGACGGGAAGGTCTCCCGACTTTGCGAGCGTGGCCAGGACCTCGAGCTCCTCCGGGTCGGTGTTGAGCGTTCCCACGGTCGTGACCCCGAGCGCCGCCCACGACCGGAGGGTTCGGCCGATCGCCCGAGGGTCGGGAGGATAGGCTCCGCTCGAGAAGCGGGCGACCGCTCCGAGTGCCCGCTCGTAGAGCCTTCCGTTCGGAGTCCCGTCCGGCCCACGCCCCCACCGACCGCCCGGCGGGTCGGGAGACCCGGCCGTGATTCCGACCACGTCCAGGACGTAGCCGTTGACGATCGCCGCATGCCCGCTGACGTGGTAGAGCACTACCGGGCGGTCCGCCACGACCGATTCGATGTCCCGGCGGGTCGGTTCCTCGCCGTCCGAAAAGCCCTCGACGCTCCAGCCGCGACCGACGATCGGGCCGGCGGGGTGCATTTCCGCCCATCTCTGGAGCCGTTCGCCAATCTCCTCCCGAGCGCGCAACCCCTCCAGCGGGAGCCCCTGCTCGGCGCGGACGACCTCGGCCACATGGAGATGGGCATCCACGAGCCCCGGCGCGACCAGCCCCCCGGAGAGGTCCTCCCCCTCGCAGCCCGCGGGGCTCGCCCGGGCGACCTCCTCCTCGCTGCCCAGGCTCACTACCCGGCCGTCCTCGACCAGCAGGGCTTCGACGAAGCGCCGGCCAGTGAAGATGCGGCCCCCGGTGAAACGCCGGGCCTCGGTCATGGGGGAGGACCCAGACCTTCCCTAGGTCTATACGTCGAAGTACCGGTAGAACTCGTACGGGTGGGGCCGCAGGTTGAGTTCCAGCTGCTCCGCCCGCTTGAACTCGATGTAGATATCCAGAAGAGAGTCGGCGAACGCGGGCTTCAAGAACCCCCGGTCGGACTCGAGGCAGTCGAGCGCCTCCCCGAGTGAGCCGGGCAGCTCGCGGATCTCGAGCTTCTTGCGCTGGGCGGGGGAGAGCTTGTAGATGTCCTGGTCGACGGGGGGTGGCGGCTCGATCTTGCGCTTGATCCCGTCCAGGCCGGCGAGAGCGAGCGCCGCCTCGGTGAGGTAGATATTGGCCGCGGAGTCCGGCGTCCGATACTCGATGCGCTTCACCTCGGGGCGTCCCTTGAGGTAGAACGGGATGCGGACGCTCGCGGAGCGGTTGGCGCGGCTCCAGGCGATGAACACGGGGGCCTCGTAGCCGGGCACGAGACGCCGGTAGGAGTTCGTGATCGGGTTAGTGATCGCGCACAGCGCTCGGGAGTGGGCGAGCAGTCCCCCGACATAGTACCGACACGTTTGGCTGACCTCGGCGTACGAGTCGTTCCCGTCGTAGAAGGCGTTCTTCCCCTTCGACCAGATCGACTGGTTGGTGTGCATGCCGATCGCGTTGTCGCCGTAGATCGGTTTCGGCATGAGGCAGCCGACCTTCCCGTGGCGATGGGCCACGTTCTTGATCACGTACCGGATGTCCTGGACGTGGTCCGCGGTCGGGACCAGCTCGTCGAAGTGGATGTTGATCTCCGCCTGGGCGCTCGTCGCTACTTCGTGGTGATGCGCGTCCATTCGGAGGTGGAAGTCGTCCGTCAGGATGTTCGACATCTCCGCGCGGAGCCCGATCGTCGAATCGTAGGGCGGGGTGCGGTGATACCCCTCCTTGAACCGGATCGTGGAGGACTGGGGCCCGCTCTCCCACGGGGCCTCGGACTGGTGGAGCAGGTAGCCCGCACCGGCCCAGGGATCCCTCACACCCTGCGCGGAGGGGATGAGCTCGATCGAGTCGAAGATGAAGTACTCGATCTCGGGTCCCCAGTACGAGGTGTCGTACCCCGCGCTCGCGAGGACCTGCTCGGTCTTCCGGGCGACCGCGCGGGGGTCGTGGTCGTATGGCTCGCTCGTGCCGCCGATCCGGACGTCACAGATGAACCGGACCGTGCCGCCGGCCTCGGGGTTCCAGGGGATCGTCGCGAGAGTGCGCGGGTCGGGGACGAGCAACATGTCCGACTCGAAGATCTCCCGGAAGCCGCGGACGGACGAGCCGTCCAGTTTGGGGACGCCGGTGAGGAACGAGTCGGCGTCCAGCGTGGAGAGGGGAACGTCTACCTGGTTGTAGCCGCCGAACACGTCGGTGTAGAATAGTTGCACCCACCGGATCCCTTCGGCCTTCAGCTTCGCCAGGATCGCCGTCCCGTCGTGCGCACCGGCCGCTTTCTTGGTAGGAGACATGGAGCCTTCGGCGAGGAACGAATCGAATCGAGTACATCAAACGTTGGACGCCAAAATCGGACGAACATCCAGTTTAAAACACCAAGTCATTATCTTTGACTTGATTCATCCCTATTCATGCGCCGAACGTCCATCCTCGACGAGCTCGATCGTAAGCTCCTGGTGGAGCTGAACATCGACGCCCGCCGGAGCCACCGGAAGATCGCCCAGCAACTCAAGATCTCGCCGACCACGGTGAGCGCCCGGATCGAGCAGCTCGAGAAGCAGGGAGTGATCCAGGGGTACATCCCGCTGCTCGATGACGAGAAACTCGGTTGGGACCTCTGGGCGGTGATCGGGATCTGGATCTCTAAGGGCAAGCTGCGGGAGGTCGAGGAGCGAATCGCCCACGATTCCCACGCCTACGCCATCTACGATGTCACCGGTGACAACGACGCGCTCCTGATCGGGCGCTTCCGCGACCGGCGGGACCTCGACCGCTTCGTGAAGCACATGCTCCAGGACCCGTACGTCGAGCGCTCGAACACCCAGGTAGTGCTCAACCGGGTGAAGGAGGACCGGCGGGTCCCGGTCGCGCTCCGGGGAACGGACGTACCCCCGTCCACGTCCTCCGAGGGTTCCTCCGGCCGGGGCAACCGATAAGAAGCGCCTCTCCCATCGCACCGCTCGAGGTCGAGAAATGGACTGGGGACTCGCGAACCGGATCGGGCGGATGTTCTCGCCCACGAGCGGGAACACGGTCATGCTCGCCGTCGACCACGGCTACTTCATGGGCCCCACCCACCGGTTGGAGGATGCGCGGGCGACCATCGCGCCGCTGCTCCCCCACGCGGACGCCCTCGCGCTCACCCGGGGGATCCTGCGCCGGACGGTGCCGCCGACGACCACGACCCCCATCGTTCTTCGCGTCTCGGGCGGCGTCACGGTCCTCCACGAAGACCTCTCCCACGAGGCGATCACGACCTCGATGGTCGAGGCCCTGCGCCTGAACGCGAGCGCGATCGCGCTGAGCGTCTTTGTGGGCGCGCCGCACGAGCACGAGTCGCTCGTTCACCTCGGGGACCTCGTCAATGAGGGAGAGAGCGCGGGCATGCCGGTGATGGCGATCACCGCGGTCGGGAAAGAACTCGAGAAGCGGGACGCCCGCTACCTTGCGCTCGCCTGCCGAGTCTCTGCCGAGCTCGGCGCGCACATCGTCAAGACCTACTACTGCGAGAATTTCTCGAAGGTCGTGGAGGGGTGTCCGGTGCCGCTCGTCGTGGCCGGGGGCCCGAAGCTCGACAGCGACCGCGCTGCGCTCGAGCTCGCGCGCGCCGCGATTGACGAAGGGGCGCATGGCATCGATATGGGTCGCAACATCTGGCAATCCGACTACCCCGTCGCGATGCTGAAGGCGCTGCGGACGATCGTCCACCAGAAGGCGACGGTCTCCGAGGCGCTCGACGTTCTCGCCACCGAGAGGAACCGGCGACCCACCGCCACCGTGCCCGCGATCGCATGAATTTTCGCCGACACGGTCATAAGCCGGACCTCGCTCGGCCCCCCGCGCGGGGATCGCCCAGCTTGGTCAAAGGCGCCAGATTCAGGGTCTGGTCCCGTAGGGGTTCGTGGGTTCAAATC
>Ga0209415_10001221_pt1 | contig 48956 bp, 36 predicted proteins | sample PeaSoiSIISIP2007_FD_187696 | JGI IMG/M metagenome (GOLD analysis project Ga0209415, IMG submission 187696) | Peat soil microbial communities from Weissenstadt, Germany - SII-SIP-2007 (SPAdes) (version 2) | ecosystem: Environmental > Terrestrial > Soil > Wetlands > Peat | place: Germany... | reverse complement strand
GGATCGACGGGCTGAAAAGGAGAAACCGGACAGATCATGTGTGAATGAAAGCGGACATCTTGACTAACTACCGACAACCAACGTGCGATTTTGTTCGATTTTCGACGATTTCGCGTGGGTTGTTTTCATTTCTTCAAGGGCCGGCAGGGGGACGAGTGTGCCTCGCTCTGAGGGGCGCCGGTTCCACTTGAAGGAATATGGTAGGGGATGCCGCGTGACACGCTGCTCGATTTTTTCCAGGACTTCGCCGAGCTGGACGATGAGTTCCTCATCCACGACGATGGCTTCCACGCGCGGCATTTTCGTTATCGCGAGATTGCGGACCGTGCGCGGGCGTTTGCGGCTAGGCTGCGTGAGGTGGCGATCGGCCATGATGACAAGGTCATATTGTATGGCGAGAACCGGCCGGAATGGATCATCGCGCTGTGGGGATGTTTGCTTGAAGGCGTGATCGCGGTTCCGATCGATTACCGGTCGTCACCTGAATTCGTAGAGCGTATCAAGAACATCGTCGCTGCGCGCATGGTTCTGACCGGTGAGGAGACTGGCATGTACGATGGCCCGGCGCCCGTGGCATCGACCGAGCCGGTGACGATCACCAAAGATCAGACCGCCGAGATCATCTTCACTTCCGGCGCCACCGCCGAGCCCAAGGGCGTCATCATTACCCATCGCAACATTCTGGCCAATATTGTTCCGGTGGAAGGTGAAGTGAAAAAGTACCTCCGTTATGCCCGCCCGTTCGCGCCGATCCGATTTCTCAACCTGCTGCCCCTGAGCCACATGTTCGGCCAAGCCATGGCGACGTTCATTCCGCCGATGCTGCCGGGCGTGGTGGTCTTCATGCGCGGATTTGCGCCCAACGAAATCCTGCGGCAGATTCGCACGCGACGCATTTCCGTGCTTGTCTCTGTCCCGCAGATTCTCGAAATCCTGCGCGCGCATTTGGTCCAAACGTTTCCGGAGCTTCGCCGATTCAAGCCTTGGAAGGGCCACTGGCTGCGGCGCTGGTGGCGCTATCGCAAAGTCCATCGCCTGTTCGGCTGGAAGTTTTGGAGCTTTATTGTCGGCGCAGCACCATTGCCGGCCGATCTGGAAGCGTTTTTCTCGGAACTCGGCTTCCTGGTGATCCAGGGCTACGGTCTTACCGAGACCGCGCCCATCGTGACGTTGAATCATCCGTTCCACGCGCGCCGCGGGAGTGTTGGCAAGCCGATTGGCGGAGTCGAGGTAAAGATCGCGGCGGATGGCGAAATCCTGGTGCGCGGAGACAACGTGACCTCGGGCTACTTCCAGCATCCCGAGGAAACTGCGCGCGCCTTCGAAGGCGGCTGGTTCCATACGGGCGACATCGGCGTGCTGAAGGACAACGGCGAACTGACCATCCTCGGCCGCAAGAAGGAAATGATCGTGACGCCGGAAGGGCTCAACGTATTTCCCGAGGATGTCGAGAGCGTCCTGAAACAGCAGCCCGGTGTGCGCGATGCGGCGGTGATTGGAACGGATCGCGTGCACGCGGTGCTGATTCTTGACCATGGCGCCGATGCCGGCGAAATCGTGCGCCGCGCCAACCTGCGGCTTGCCGACTTCCAGCGCGTGCGCAGCTTTTCAATGTGGCCGTATGATGAGTTCCCGCACACCGAAGGAACCGGCAAACTCAAGCGCTTGGACATCGCAAGAGGGACGCCGCCCGCGGCTTCGGCCGGGCATCTGGACATTCCACTCGAAAACCTGACGTCGCTCGAGCGCGTAGAGCGGATGGTCGCGCTCGGACTGGATGAGGCAGAGATCAGCGGTTTGGCCGAGACGGGCGCGACGCCGGCGTCGACGGTGGCCGATTTTCCCGCCTGGAATCGAAGAGCGCTGGCCCGAGCCGCCCGCCGTATTTTCCTCCCCGGATTCCTGTTGCCGCTGAACCGAATCTTCGCGCATGTTCACGCGCACGGTCTGGAGAATCTGAACAATCTCGAACCGCCGGTCGTCTTCGCCGCCAACCATCAAAGCTATATGGACGTGCCCGCGATTCTTTGCGCGCTGCCGGCGCGTTGGCGCTACCGCGTGGCGCCCGCGATGCGCAAGGAATTCTTCGAGGAACATTTTCACGGGCGCAGCTTTACCAACAGCCTCAACTACTATCTGTCCACGCTCTTCTTCAACGCTTTTCCGATTCCGCAGCGCGAGCCCGGCGCGCTGGCGACACTGCGCTACATCGGCGAACTGGGGAACGAAAAATGGTGCTTGCTCATTTTCCCCGAAGGCGTCATGACCGACCTGGGCGAAGTCAAGACCTTTCAACCTGGCGTCGGAATGATCGCGACTAAGCTCGGGATTCCGGTGGTTCCGATCCGCATCCAAGGCATGGACCGGGTTCTGCACAAGTCGTGGAGGATGGCTCGTCCGGGCCGCGTGAACATCACGTTCGGAGCGCCGCTGCGCTTAGAGGGTGGCGATTACCAGGCAGTCGCAAAGCAAGTGGAAGAGGCGGTGCGCAGGCTTTGACCGGCTCCCTATGGTCGCGGCTGGGTTTATCGGCGCGGCTCGGTTTCAGTTCAGAACAGCTCAATCTGCTCTTTTGCTGTCACCTTCGGCTTGCGCGGTTGGCGTAGCGGACTGCCCACTACGCCCAGTACCTGAACGCGCGACAGCGCGGCTTTCGGAACGAAAATTCGCTGGTTTTGGAATCCTGGATCGGGCGGCACCACCGAAAAACCGAAAGTGTCCAACTGCAAAAGATTATTCGAAAGGATTCCGTCCATGGCGTCGCCGTCGCGGAAATACATCCGCAGCCAGAGCCCTTCCAGCTTGGGGCGCGTGGTAAACAGGCGCAGTTCCTTGCGCGGTTCGCCTTGCTGGAAATCGCGCACGAAGCAGACCAACTTCACCTCGCCATAGGGGACGATGTTGACGGACCCGCTCTGCGTCATCAGCTCCAAGCCGTCGGCCAGGAGGTAGCCTTGCGGGTTGACGAAACCGGACAGGGTCTCGCGGTCAAAGCGCGAAACCAGAACCTTCTTGTGGGTTGAGACCCCCAAATCCCTCCTTTAAGGGTGAGTTGCCGGCGGCGGAGCGCCCCAGGATCACTTTTCTTCCAAACAAATTTGCGAATATTGTATCATTGGCAGAATGCGATCCGTTGACGGGATCTCGGCCCATATCGCGTCCTTTCTCGACTTTTGCCGCATCGAAAAGGGGCTGTCGAGAACCACGATCGCAGCGTATCATGCTGATTTAAAACGTTTTTCCGCTTCAATGCAGGCGCGGGAAACGCTCGGCAGCCCGGATGTAGTTCGCCGCTACGTCGATTCACTTTATAAGGCTGGTCTCGCCAGCCGATCCATCGCCCGCCACATTACAACACTTCGCAATCTTTATGGCCACCTGATCGAGAAGGGCGCCGTGGATGCCGATCCCACCGCTCATCTGGCGGCGCCACGGCAGTGGCAAAGTCTTCCTAAATACCTTAATAAGAAACAGATCGACGATCTGATGGCGTCTTGCGACAGTTCCAGGCCGCGGGGCTTGCGCGATCGCGCGATGCTGGAACTGCTGTACGCCACCGGCCTCCGTGTTTCGGAGTTGTGCGGGGTTCGAGTGTCGGAACTCGAGAGGAACATGGGAGTGGTGCGGGTAGTGGGCAAGGGCAACAAGCACCGGATCGTACCAGTGGGCAGGCCGGCGCTGCGGGCGGTGGAGGAGTACCTGGGCAACGGCAGGCCGCGTTTGCTGAAAGGAAGAGCCAGCCCATATTTGTTCGTTACCAATCGGGGCGGCGCGATGACGCGGCAGGCTTTTTGGCTGTTGCTCGCCGGCTACGGCAAGAAGGCGGGAATCTTTCACGATTTGACGCCGCATGTCTTGCGGCACACGTTTGCCACGCACCTGCTGGAAGGGGGAGCGGATCTCAGAAGTCTGCAAAGCATGCTGGGGCACTCTGATATCTCGACGACCCAGATTTATACCCATGTACTGCGTTCCCGGTTGCGGAGGACCGTGGACGAGCATCATCCGAGAGCCTGACGGCGCAGGACGCCAGCACAGGGAGAAGACCAATCGCGGCCCGCTGTCTTGTGCGCGATGTTTACGGGAGAGACCGAAAGCGATGAGCGATTACATGTTTATGCTCGAGAGTCACCTGAGCGCTGACCAGAGCCGGGCTGTCTCCGAAATCCAAGCCGCGGCGACGAGCGCCAATCTCAACGTGTTCTTGACTGGCGGGGCGATGCGCGACATGTTGGGCGGCTTTCCGATGCTCGATATCGATTTCACCATCGAGGGCAATGCGCTCAAGGTGGCCCAGGCTGTGGCGAAGAAGAGCGGCGCGAAGATTCTGTCCGAGGACGACAACCGGAAGGTCGCGTATTTGGTTTTCCCGAGTGGCGTACGCGCCACTATCGGAATGGCGCGCCAGGAGAAGTACGCGAAACCCGGCGGCAAGCCCACGGTGAAGCCCGCCACCATTCATGAAGACCTGCGCGGACGCGATTTCACCATCAATTCCATCGCCTTGTCGCTCAATCCGGCATCCCGAGGATTACTGCTGGATCCCAACAACGGCGTGGGCGACCTGGAGCGCAAGGAACTGCGCGCGGTCAGCAATTACACACTGTACGACGATCCGATCCGCTTGCTGCGGATGCTGCGCTTCAAGGTGCGTCTGAGTTTTACCATCGAAGAGCGCACCAAGATGCAGTACGACAATGCGCGGGAGGGGCAACTGGAAACGCGCATCGCGTCCGAAGATCTGCTCGAGGAGCTGCGCCATATCGGCAACGAACCCAACTGCGCCGACATCATCCGGGTGCTCGAAGAAGAGAAGCTGCTGCATCTGTTCTCACCGGATCTGGCCGGCGCCAAGCTGAATCACGCGGGCTTGCAGAAATTGCAAAAGGCCAGACTATTGGTGCCATTCGGCATCGATATTCATCTCGAGAGCATGGGCCTGTTCCTTTACTTCCTAACAGAAAAGCTTCCGGCAAAGGAGCGGGCCGCGTTTGTCAAACACATCGGGTTGAGCCGGCGCGAAGTAGACCAGTGGCAGAAGCTGGAAGCGAAATCCAAGAAGCTGGAAAAGGACCTGAAGTCGGCGAAACTGCAGAAGCCTTCGAAGGTTTATCAGGTGCTTTCCGCGGCTCCGGGCGATCAGATTCTGTTCCTGCTGGCGCATTCGTCCGAGCGCCTGGTGACCGACCGCATTAAGAACTACCTCGGGAAGTACCTGCCGACTGCGCAGGAAGTAACCGAGCGCGATGTGCTGTCAACTGGTGTCAAAGCCGGTACGCCGAAGTTCCAAAAGGCACGCGAGGAGCTGATTCTGACGCGCTTGGATGCTCGCCCGAAGAAAATCCCTCCGCCCGAGGAAACGGCCGCTCCTGGTCCCGGCGGACACGGCCCGGGGGGACACGGCCCCGGCGGACATGCGCCAGGTCCCGCGATGGCCCGAAAGTCCATGTAAGCGGGCGTACTGGATCTCGGCTGCTGTGTTAATTCTTGCGTCTGTGCTGGTTCTTGCCTCCAAGTCGCCACGCCGCCAACAAATCTTGCGCGATGCGGGGATTCCGTTCATCGCGCGGGCGGCCGATGTTCCCGAAGAGCAACGCCCCGGAGAGTCGCCAGTCGATTATGTTCGGCGTCTGGCTCAAGAGAAAGCCTTCGCGGTGCCGATGCTTTCGAGCGAAGTCGTGTTGGGCGCCGACACCGTGGTCGTGATCGATGACGAGGCCCTGGAAAAGCCGCGCGACACCGACGACGCGATGCGAATGCTCGCGCTGCTCTCGGGGAGGGAGCATGAAGTGATCACCGGCATCTGTTTGCGGGCCGCATCGCGAAAAATCGTTGACACCGCTTCTACGCGGGTTCGTTTCGTCCGACTTACTCGAGAAGAAATAGAGACGTATGCCGCAAGCGGCGAGCCCATGGACAAAGCGGGCGGCTACGCGATTCAGGGGCTGGCGTCCAAGTTCATCGACCGCATCGAAGGGTGCTATTTCAATGTTGTCGGGCTGCCGGTGGCTCTGGTTTATCGGCATTGGAAAGAAATCGCAGGCTAGCCTGGAAGGGGATATTCGAGCCGCTTGAGCTACACCTTCGAATCGTGGCTCAAACCATGATTGGCGTAGAGCCGCTGGATTCTTGGAGGCGCGGGGCGGGATCGAACCGCCGAATAAATGCTTTGCAGACCTTTATCCTACTGTGACCAAGTGCCGTGGAATCAGATTGCCGCTGCCAGCGGTACCAATGGCCCCGAGCGTACCACCGGAAAACTCCGCAGATTACCACGGGAAGTACAGCAAGGGCAGCCGCATGAGCGTGGTAGATACCGGGGAGCAACCAAAATGTGCTGCTAAATTCCGAGATAGACAGACGCTTCTTCCAGAAGCTCAACTGCGGCATGAGCGAGATACTAGCGCAAATCGCCGCCCGCGACGTCCTACGCCTTTTTTTCGGGTATCGCGATGCCGCGGATGTTGGGAGGTGGATCGCCGATAGGCTGGTCACCCGAAGGCAGGGTGACGTTCTGATACGTGACAGTGCCCAAGGCCGGCTGAAACGGTGTGGTGCTCAAGAAGACGGGCTGGGCTTTGGCATCGGCGATTTCGAGAAACAGTTGCGGCGCGGGATTGGCCGGGGGCGTGGATTGGGTTCCGGCAAAGTTGAGCAGGAAATATCCCGTCGCATCAGTGTAAGCAAAACCGTAGAGTTGTTGATATGTTTTTTGGGCGTCGACCAGGAATACGGTAAATCCTGAAACGGGCTGCAACGAAGCGTCAAAGACGCGCCCCTGCAGCACCCATCCGTCTTTCGAGGCCTGCGGAACAGGCGTTGTCAGCTGTTGGTGCGCGATGGAGACACGAGCCACGGTAGTGCTGCTGGCGGCAACCGCAGCCTCGGCGCTTTTCACCCGCGGATCGTCTGGTCCTAACTGCGCTTTGAGGGTGGCCGCGGTGCGCGACAGCCCCGCGAGGCGCGCCTGGTGCACCAGCTTCAAGTTCTGTACGCGCTCGGCCGCACTGCTGTCCGCGGACGCGAGCGTGGAGGCGAGTTCGCTCCGAATCTGCGAGACCGTGGAAGTAGTATCGGTTGGGTTGGTGCCTGAAGGTGTTCCGGGAGCGGTGTCCATGACTATTGTCCTTTCAGTGAGCCTGCGCAGGCTGAAGCGGGAATGATCGACAGGTTATTGGTGTTCACCAGCATGGTGCCTTCCGCGAACAGGCAGTAAGTAGAAATGTTCTCCGTGGTAATGTTGAGCACTCCAACGGTGACGCCGGAGGCAAGAACGGCAAAGCCGGGGGACTCCTGAAAACGATTGTCCGTCACCTGAATCGATCCCGCGAGCAGCATGGCGTCCAGCAACGCGCTCGCTTCCTTACCGTCGATCCAGCAGTGATTGCTCGAGAAATTGAGGTGATCGAGCGAGAGGATCAGAACGGATGTAAAGGCCCGCGCCCGAGTTGCCCGCGCCACCAGTTGGCAGAGGTTGTTGGTGAACATCACGGCTCCGCTGGATGTGCTGAGCTGGTTGGCGGTTTGGAAGGCAGCGCCCGACGCGTTGATGTTGTTATAAGACCCGGTGAAGGTGTTGGCGGCGGTGGTGGTCTCGATGGCCGTTCCCAGGTTCAGGATCAGCACAGTCTGCGCTAACGGAGTTGCGGCATCGCTGAGGGTTCCCCCACAGGAGAAATGGTTGTTCACGATGGAGAAGGGACCGAAGCCCACCACTGCGAGCGTTTCCCCCAACGGCACGCGCACAACATTATGCTCGACGCGCAAGGCCGGCAGTCCCGGCTCATAGACGGGCGAGATATCCGCATTCGAGAGAGTTGCGCTATCGGTCCACAGCGATGCCGCAGCGGGAGCGGCGAAAGTGGGTGGCGTAACGAGCACCACCACAATGCCCCCCCGGAAGCCATTCGCCGATTTTTGCACCTCGGTTGAAGTCTCCGACCAATCGCGCGTTTCGAGCACGTGGTTGCGGCTGATCTCGACCATTTCGCCATGCAGGATGAAGATGCCGGACACTTCCAGTCCGGGCTGCGCTCCGAAGTTGGTAATCGTGTTGTCGCGGAGGATCAGATTCTGGACGTCGGGTACGCAGATGGCGCCGTAGCCGAACAGTGAGCCGCCCTGGCCGATGGCGTCGATCGACGCCAGCAGAGTATTCGATATGGTGTTGGAGCTGATCGTGAGGTTTTCGATACTGATGACTTCCAGAGTCTGGATGAGATTAAAGAAGCCAACGGGTCCGATTCCGCAGAGGCCGGTGTTGCGGATGCGATTGCGGTCGATTTGAATATTGAGCAATTTGCCGCCGGCGACCAGGCTGCCTCCCGGAGTGCCTGGAATGGTGCTGGGGGGTTGCAGAGTGGCGGTGGTGGAGCAGGAATCCTGCTGGGCGATCAGCACGCCTGTGATTTGGCCGGTGTCTTTGCCGGTGGCATCCAGGACGGCGAAGCCGCCGAGCGTGATGCCGTTGCGACCCACTCCCTCGATCTCGTTTTCGAGCACGAAGACATCCTGCGCGGGACCGGCGATCTGGATGCCGCCCGGATGCACGGACACTTGTGTGACGAAGAGGGCCGCGTCGATTGCGACGACATTGACGGTGGTCCCGCTCGGAGTGGTCACGCCAGTGGTCGTGGTTGCGGTCGCACTCGCGTCCGCGGTGAGATCGGCGGCAACGGTAGCGGGCAGCCATTCCAGTACGGTGGCCGCCGTCTGGGTGCCGACCCAGTTGTGGACCACGCGGATTTCGGCACCGCTGACCCAGACGGCCGGCCACTGGCTGAACACGTTCTGCATGGCGATGCGATTCTTTTCCACTTGGAGCAGATGCACGCGTTGCGCGAGGATGGCGGGAAGCGTGGATGCGGTGATCACCAGGTCTTCGATGGTAGTGTCAATCACTCCTCGGAATTGGGGCGCCGCAGTAGCATTGGAACTAGGGGTCGCGCCGGCAGCGGAGCCCGGCACCAACACACCCAGGGTTCCGGTGCCATCCAGGAGCACGCCCACCTCACCGGTTGCAGCTTCGACGGCGAAGGACAGCAGTTCGATGTGCTCGGATGCGGCAACGGTAATGACGGCGGCAAAAGTAACGGCGGCGGCGGCCGGTGTGGACGGCGTGGAAGGAGTTTTTGTGGGCTGGAGCGACGGCGAGGCAATTCGGGTCTGCCAGCCGCAGCCGCGGAGCACAACGTCGCGGCGTCCCTCGATGAATACGTGTTCATAGTAGCGGCCGGGAAGGATGCAGACCTCGCCGCCGGCGGCAGGCAGCGCAGCGATCGCCGCATTGATCGAGGAGAATTGCCCGAAGCTCTCAACCCCATCGCCCACGGTGGTGGTGCAGCAGCAGCCACACTCGGCGCCGGAGGAGGGTGGCCACTTGGTGCGGCAGTCGGTAGCGCCGATGGGGAAGTTGACGATGGAGAGCTGCGTGTAGTGGTGATGGATTCCGCGCGGCGGAGCTTTGGCCAGCGTTTCCACCGAGCCGTCGGCAGTGCGGGCAGCGAAGGTCCAGAAATCGCCGGTATTGAAATCGCCGCTGGCGGAGCTGAGGCTGAAGGTTACGGTGATGCCATTTTCGAGGATCAGCGTGGTGTCGGCAGCGGGTACGGGGATGCTACCGTCGCTTCCAGTTGCTCCGAGGTCCCACCAAACGGTCTTGCCGTCCTGCTTGTAGACCAGGCCAGACTGATCCCAACGCCGGATGCGGGTGAAGCTTTTGGGATTGGTTGGGCCAACGGCGAAACTGTTGACTTTTGAGGTAAGGGTGATGGTTTTGCCGGAGAAGTCAATAGTGTCGATCTGATGCAATTCTCCGGGCTTGCCGTTCAGTTCCAGAGAATCGTCAAGGATCTCGATCCAGTTTCCGGGCGTGAATCCGAGCACTTGATCGCGGCCAAGGCTTAGCACGGCGAGTTGGGCTACGGTATTGCCCTCGCTGTTGGTGACGTTGGTGATGGCGGTGACGCCGGTTATAACGGAAGCATTGTCGCGCGACCACTTGAACGTTGCGCCGCTGAGGCCGGCGGTATCGCTGCCCGCGCCGGGGTTGTGAATCTCGACGCGATAGAACTGGTTTTCCATGCCGGTGTAGCCCGTTCCGTCGGTAAGGCAGCAGGGGCCGGAGGGAGCATTTGGTGTGGTCGCGGTGGTAAGCTGACCCGCCGAAGCCGCGGGCCAGGTAATGCCCGAGGTACAGGTGGTTGCCGCAGAAACCGGCATCAGCTTCACTTGCCAGACGGTTTGCAGGCGGCCAGTGGTATCCACGCCCACGGCTTTGTCGATGAGGTTCGGATCTTCGAGATAGGTGACGGGCCGGGTCCAAACGTCGAGATAGGCTAGGAATGGCCCATTGCCCGCAGGCACGGGCTGGCCGTTCCAATACGGCTGTTTGGTGTAGTCGATAGCGCCGGTTTCCGTGGCCGGCGGTGGCTGCGGCGATCCCGACAGCTCGGCCAGGGCCCGGTCCCAAACCGCGGCAGTGGGATCGCCATGATTCTCGGCCAGGAGGCCGTCGACGTACATGCGTCCGGGGCCGATGCCGATCTGATTGACGCCTCCGGGAGAGGAAGCGGTGATCTCAAAGGCGTAAGGGGTGGTGGCCGGATAAGCGGCGCGGCCCATGATGTCCAGGGTTCCGGCTTGGATGCGACGGGACAGTTCGGCGAGCCACTCGTTCCAGTCCGAGTCCAACTGCACCCGTCCCTGCTGCATGACAACACCGAAGTAATCGTTCCAGGGGCTAAACGTGAACCGGCTGTTATCGAAGCTCAAGGTAGTCTCCCCTCAATTCTGATAAATGATTCCGAACTCAAGACCCACGGGAAGATATTCATTCATCCTCACGCGAAGGTCGGTTTCTCTAAGTGGAGCCAGCACAAAGTGGAAGGCCCCCATTTCACCAGCGTCGTCGGCGCCGCGTCGAATGACGTCGGGAGCGGAAGCGAGAAGCTTGGCATAGCCCGGATGGCCATAGCGCAACGCGAAGAAGAGCGGCTGCGGCGAGGCCAGAGCCTGTTGTACACATTCGAAACGCCGTGGCGTTCTGGCGCCCGCGGGCAGAAAGCTGAAGCGCACACAGCCTTCCTGTTTGCGGTCCGCGACGAGCGGAGTGGTCCAAGTGTCGCCGGCAGTGAGGCCGCCCCAGAAGATACTATCCGACACCAGGCTCAGCAGCGTAGCGTGGACCTTGCCGATGACGGTGCATCCTTGCAGTGTCAAAGCGCCGCCTCCGCTTGCGCTGTTCAGGCCGGCGTATGCCACGAGCGTCCGGTCTGTAGCGTCAATGATGCTGTCTGAAGCGCACACGGTGACCAGCAATGCCGCTCGGATTCCGCCCAGGATCGATTTTTCTGCGATCACTTCTAATCCGGCGGGCTCGGCGACGAGGGTTGGGCTGGCGCCGAAATGGGGCTGCCCCTGAGCGTCGACTCTCCAGCCGGGAACGAGTGTGCAATGGGTGATGCTGAGCTGGCCGAGGCTGTTCTTACTGGTGTTCGGGGCTAGTGCCGGAACGTGCACGAGAGCGATTGGAGGGCTGCCCGGCGCCATAGCCGGAGTCGCTGCGATGAGCAGGCCATTCAGGATGAAAGCGCTAGAGGCGGCGCCGGCGACGTCGATCTCGCCGTCTAGGAGCAACGTGGGACGAGCTCCGTCGGCAGCTCTGAGCTCGAGTGTAGTACCGGCAGGTAGATCGACGGTGAGGGCAGCGGTCTCGGTGAAGGCGACACTGGCGGTGATCTCGAGCGCTACCTGTCCGTGGTGTGCCAGCTGTAGTGTCGCGAAATCGAGCGCCTGCTGGAGCGTGGTGTAGCGGGGCACGCTTGCGGTGTCGGGGAACGGAAATACCCAGGCGGGATCTTCGACTATGAAGCTATCGGCGCGAGCATATTCGCCCCCGCCCAGGTCCGCATTGAAGCCGTAGTGATATGAGACCTGGAGCGTAGGCGCGTGAGAACCGGCAGGCAGCGGAGTAAGGGCGATCCGTCCTAGTTCTGGATCGATAACCGCGGCGTAGGGCGTGCCAGCCTTCGGCGTGTTGGCCCAGGAGCCATCCGGGCCGGCCAGATCGGCGACTCGGATCTGATAGGGGTTCAACAATTGATTATTGAGATAGATGGCGAGGCTGTTGTCTTCTCCGTAATACGCTGCACCGACGCCTTTCAGGACATCGGAACAAAGAACGCGGCGCTGCAGACGGTCGGCAACATTGAACGGCTCGGCTGCGGCAGTAATCTGCTCGCCTTGCGAGATGGCCCGGTGGAACAGCGGGATATCCATGCCGAGTGGATTGAAACGGAAGCACAGCGGATCGGCAACGGTGGCTGCGGGAGTGGAGCGCGTGATGCTGTAGGCACTCAGGGACCACAGAAAGATACCGATGTTCTGAATGTTGTAGCGGCCGCGTCTTGAAGCAATACGCCGCACGTCTACCTTATGGGCGGTCTCGTCAAAGCCGGTGTCAATGTACAGGCCAGGCTGCCAGCGGCGCAGGTCGGGCGCGTAGTAGTTGTGCAGCCGGATGTGGTTCATGTACTGGGTGTCGCCGAGAAGGCGGAAAAATTCCACGGCATGCGCGCCCCAACTGGTGGCGTCGCGGGCCAGTTGCTCCATCACCAGAACGGTTCCTTTACGACGACGGAACGATATGGTTTCGGCCACCTCGGAGCGGGGATTGTCCACTGCGGGAGCGATTCCCTTGATCGACTGGTAGCCGATCAAGTCGCCGATGTAAGGAATTACCCACGGAGCACAGGTTTCGATGAACTGATCGTCATAGAGCTGATCGAGGTCCTCGGCGACCACGGCCAGTTGCTCCTGAATGAGCATCAATAGCGACCCCAGCGGACCGCGCGATGCTTTGGCGAGAAGTTGATTCAATTGCGCCAGCTCATCGGTGTTTGGGGACACGATAGCTTGGAGCGCCGTGAGCTGGACCAATTCCGCAGGGGTTAAGAGCTGTTCCGACTGGGCGAGCTGCGCGTCCCGAATCCGGTACAGCGCGGGCATCAGGCTGAAGAGATCGAAGCTCAAACCATCACCCCCAGCTTTACGCTTTTCGGATCGGGATCGAGAACCAGGATTTCTGCGGGCTGCGGTAGCACCTTAGGATTGGCGGATGGCAGATAGGGACAGATGCGCGTGTACGATCCCGCTGGCGGGCGCTTGAGGTGAACCTTTTGCGAGAGCCAGTTGTAGTATGCGGAGACCGAGTAGTTTCCACTGCTAAGATCGCCAGCAGAACTAGTGGCAACCACTTTCAGCTTGGTCACGTTGACGGCCACCACGCCGGGAATGGCCTGAACGAAGGTGGCCACTTCGTCCGCCGATACTCCCTGGCCAAAACTTCGGGCCGCGAAGCTGTAATTCTGCGTGAGCGATACCCGCACGGCAGCCTCAACGGCAGCAGCATCATAAGCTGGGTCGTAGCGCAGATCGGCCTCAAGACTGAAAAGCGTTTCGAGAAATGACTGGGCGTTGATCGGAATAAGCGGGTTGCCGTAATTCTGCAGCGAGGCGATCAGATAGCCGAGTGTGGGATTGCCGGGGGGCAGGGCGACTCCCCCGGCGGCAGCAACGGTGAGGAAGACGCCACGCCCCGGCCCGCTGGGAATCCAGATGGCGTAAGCCTTGGCGATTCCGGCGAAACTGCTGGCGTAATTCTGGTAATCCGTGATGGATACGGCCCGGCCCAGCGTGAGCACCGACAGTGGGGCATTGGCGCGGATGTCGTCTACCGATTGCGCGTCCTGGCCACCGGTTGCGGTCTGGGGGTTGTTTACAGCGCTCACTCCCAGAGGCCGGTCCACAAGCGTGGTGATGGAGCCAGCGGCCACATTGCCCGCCAAGCCCGACCCTATGCGATACGTTGCCATGATATTGTTTTGACCCGTAGGCAGCGTGGCGCCTTCCACTCCGTCTCCGAAGAGAACATTGGTGACCCCGCCGGGTTGGTTAAGCGTCGCAAAAACCTGCTGCGTGGGTCCTTGTTGGTAGAGGCTTGGCACTTCCGTCCACGCGACGCCGTTCGCATTCACTTGCAGCGTGCTCAACCTGCCGGTGGGCGTTGTAGCGGATGGAACAAAGGTCAGCGGCGATTGCTTCAGCGTGAATTTCTGATTCGGCGTGGCAGCCGAGCCGTTGCCCATAATCTCGCTCGTCGACGCGCCATTAGTCGCCAGCCCGACGTTGGCGTTAACAGTGGCCGTGGTGCGGTCGTAACAATTGAGCAACCTGGATTGCAGGAGAATCTGGGTGTGCGGAAAGGGTTGGTTAACCACGCTCTGAGAAGCGACCAGGGCATATTCCTGCACGACGGGATCGCTATTGGATGATGGGGCGAGTGTGAAATTCGATAGCGCCGCTTTCAAAGTTCCCGTCCTGCCGCTCGCGTCGGCTACACGCAAGGTGAGTATCTCAGTAGCCGTGGGCCAATCGGGGATGGACCCGCCGCTGTTCAGAGGCAGCGGCGCAGGGTCGATCACGGTAATCAGATCTCCGGGTTTCAGGGTCAGCGGAGTGGAGCCGTCGTCGGGCGTGAAAGAGAGCGCGGGATTGATATTCGGATTGACGCTCAGCTTCTGGCTGTTGCCGGAGAGGGCGACGGCCTGAACTCCGGCGAGATCGGGCCGCACCTGCGCGAGGTCGAGGAGCGTACCGTACAGAGGATAATCGAGGGGCTGCTGGGCCACCGGAAGTTCATCGCTTTGGGCCCAGATCTCGGTGAGCTGCAGGGCGAAGGCGCCGATGTTAGTATCCTCATAGTCCGCCGCGAGTTCCGTAACTTTCGCGGACAAGCCGAAATCGGCACGGGACACGGCGATGGCGGTTTTGACCTTGTAAAGTTGGGCGACGCCTTCCAGGGTGAGGGCGAACCAACTTCCCACGACGATTTTCGGATAGGCCGAATTCAAATCGACGTGGTCACTGTCGGCGATCGAAAAATTCTTCCACTGCCATGGGGTGGTGGTGTCGTTAATCAGGTCTGGAAGGCTGGTCTTCGTGTTTTGGTGCGCATTTACAAAAAGGTTCGGACTGGCCGCATTGTTTCCGAAGGGCGTTGCCTTCTGCCGAAAGGCGAAGACTTTCGCCGTTGTCCAGAGCGAAGGATCGCTTGAAGTGCCGTCGCCTGATCCGTGGAAGAGTCGCTTGTCCCAAGATACAACTGTGAGGTTGCGAGCCTTGTCAACCAGGACTTGGTTGATGACTACGACATCCCACTGTTCGTTAGGGGTGGCGCTCGTGGGATCCCAATTTTCGCGGGCGGCGCCAAGAATCAGAAGTGAATCGCCAAGTTGTAATTGAGTCGCGGTGCCGCTCAAATAAACACTGTTGGTTCCGGGGGGCGTCCAGGGAACAGCGGTCTCGACGGGCAAAGCATTCCAGTCGGCTTTGGCGAGGATGTCTGCTGAGGTCTCGAACGTTTGAGGCGGCTGTCCCTGCGCCGGTACGCTCTGCACCTGTGTTCCCTTGGGAATCGTAATTGCGGGAGTGGTTGGATTGGACGGGGAGCCTGTGGCCACCTTCAGGCTGAAGGCCAGATAAGTAGAGGCAGCGACGCCAGGTGCGGGCTGGTAGCCGATGAGCCGCGGGAGTTCGACGAGCGAACGAAGCTGAACCGCAGTGCGCAGGTAGCTCTCGTTGGCCAGGCGCTCTTGATAGAAGGTCAGGATGTCGAGCACCACCGAGGTTGCATCGAGCAGCGCGATGGTGAAGTCGTCGTTATCGCGCGTCTTCAGCAGCGATAGAGCCGGGTAGTCTGAGCTCGACAGCCGCGCCAGCATCGATTCCTTGAATGTGGCCCAGGTTCCGGTGCGGTAGACGATGGAAGAAAGTCCCGGCAGATTGGTTTCGCCCTGCGGCGTCTGGACGCTGATGCCGGAGCAGCACCCGCACGCGCAATTCGGGGTTCCACTGCAACTCATAGGCTCCTCACTTTCCCCCCTGCATCACCAGAGTGAGCTGGCCATGGTTGGGGAAGCTGGGATCGTTGTCCAGGCGTGCGATCTGGAACGCTCCGAGCGGGATTTCGCCCAGAGCGAGGAAGCGTTTGGTCGGCACTCCTTGCGGTTCGAATACAGTCGCAGTTACAGTCTGCACACCCGCCACTTTGCGCGCGGCGGCATAGATGGGGCTGAGATAAACCGTCTGCCCGAAAGTGAAGTTGTCTGGATAGAACAACCCCCTTTGCCCGTTCGGCAGGATTTTGCTGCTCAGGACCAGCGACAACGATTGCTGGACGTCGCTCTGGAAGTAATCGGGATCCACACAAACAGTCAGCTCTATCTGAAGCGGCATGTATTGCGGCGATTCGAGTTGAATATCCTGGCCGGCCAGCCGGTAGCGGTTTATGTTTCGTCTGAGGGCCTTGCTCAGCGACGAGGTTAGATTGCCGGCTCCCTGCGGTTCGGCAGTGATGAAGACGGTGTACCAGCTCCCGGTCCAGCGCAGCGTGGCCACCGCCCTGTCGACTTGGGAATTCATCTCGGTTACGGTTGCGTAGTCGGCCATCGTGATCGCGCGTTCCTGAGTCAGAAACGCCTGGGGAGCGCGCCTGCGAATCTGGTCGATGGTTTCCGGGTCGGTTCCTCCGGACGCGGGCATGGGATTGATGCAGGACTGGATGCGGGGATCGGCCACCATGAAGATCAGGCTTTCGGCGCCTACGTTGCCGGCCGTTCCGTTGCCGATGCGATAGGAAGCGGTGAATGTGGTTTCAGACTCGGGCCGGCGCCCGTTGACGCCATCTCCGAAGCGAAGGCGGGCGGTGCCATCGGATTCCACTTCCACCACAAAATTCGGATCGGTGGCGGACGCGGCGAGAAGATCCGGCTGCGCAGTCCACGTGGTATTAATTCCGTTCAGTGTGCCGGTAAGAGCGATGACGGGCACGGCCTGATTGGCATCGTAGTGAGTTAGATCGTAGGCAGAGAGGCTTGGATTAGGCTCGTTCTCGAAGCTCTTGACGGTGATGAGCTGGGACGGAGACGTAAAGAGCGAGGCGACATTGTCCAAGGAAACGCCGTTGAACTGTTCCACGACGATGGGGATCGGTAAACCGACTCCACCGGAGGTGGGCGCGTAGACGACGAGGAGATTGAACACAGAGGGGTTCAGCAGGTTGCCCTGTGCGAGCACGCCGAAGGAGGGCGGCCATGCGGCGGGGTTGGTGGCCTGAACGGTGAGATAGGCGGTGCCACCCAGATCCTTAAGATCGATCGCGCCGGTGTTCGAAAGCGGGGTGGGTGCGCTGGGAAAAGTGGTCGGGGAAGTGGCGGGCGGATTATAGCTGGCGGGCACCTGCACGAACTTCGAAAGCGAGTTCAGTTGGGTCGCCGCGTAGTTTGGATCAGTTTTGCGGAGCGACAAATCGGTGAAGCTTTCAAGCGCAACCGGGCTTGCGGCTCCCGGATGGTAGACAATCGAAAGATCGATGTTGCCTGGATGCGCCGCGTTTTCGTTCGCGGTGACGCCGAAATACTGCGGCCACGAGAATGGATTGTCGGCCGCGACCATCAGGCAGATGAAGCCGTTGGCGTCGGTGAGACTGACAAAGCCTGTCGGTAGCAAAGACACCACGCTCGAGGTCACAGGGCTCCCCGCCAGCGGCAGAAGCACGGCTTGCGTTATCGGGCTGTCTGGAATGGGGGGCCGATAGCGCACTGGAAAAGGGACGGGCGCGGACGGTTGGCAGCGGTCGGCCGCTCGATTCGGTGGCCGGAACAGACTGGGGTTGGGCACCGTCGGAAGCGGGATTCCGGTAAAGGACAAGCCGTGGTCGGCCAGCACCACATTGCCGAATGCCACGCTGACATTGGTCAGCGACTTCTGGTCGCCATTCGAATTGAGAAACGTAGATGAAAGGCAAACAGGAAACGGAAGGGCGTCGTCGGAGGACCATTGAATTTCCGTAACCGGCGTGGGATTCTGCGCGGCGGAAACGATGGGCTTTCCGGTGCCTTCTTCGAAGAGCGGATCGACCAGCGTTTTGCCCTGAGCATTCTGCGTCGTCACACTGGTGAGGCGCACAGCGCAGCGATGGCGTATGTCGGCATCGGCAGGAATTCCAGTTTGCGGACCCATCATCTCCTGGAAGATGAGAACGTCGCCGGGCTGAAGATTCGCGAGCGTACGGAGCAGCGTCGCTTCGGTCGCTCCCGCCGGGAGGCAGCAGTTCGTGTCGCCCCAAGTGTAGAAGGCCAGCTGATTCAGTTCGGGGTGCAACACTCGGTCCTCGATGGGCTCAAAGAAGATCACGCCGGCGATCAGCGCAGCCTCCTCGTTGTGTGAGCCAAGGAGCGAGGAGGGCATCCCCGGCGCGTACGTATAGAAACGGGTAACGGTGCGGTCGAGCGTGACTTGCGCGGAGACTTTCAGATGGACCCAGGCGCGAGCGTTGCTGCCGTCGTGTACGTGGTAGTCCACGAGTAATGCGTGACGACGAAGCGAAACGCGGCTGCGAGCGGTCTGTAGATAAGCCTCGGTAGCCACCGCGTCTTGCTGGTAGCTGAGGTGGTCGCCGACGTAGGCAATCAACTCGGCCAACGCGATGCCCAGATCCGCCTCACTGCTCGCGCCCCAGTTCGGAAGGAGCTGGTTCATACGGTCGAGCAGGATGGAGCGGAAGGAGCCATAATCCTTCGCCAGATAATTAATGGGCGGCGGGGCCGGCAGCTCGGGCGGACAGTCGCAAGGCGGAGGCGCGCAATCGAAATCGGGACCGCACTCCACTTTGAATGAGAACTCGACCTCGGCCAGCTGCGGGTCGAATCCGGTGAGCACCTCGGTCACTTCGAATGTGTCTTCTTCGGCCGCCGTAGCGTTATTGACGAGCCGCAGAATGTAGGGCGAGAAGTCGCCCGCCTCATTGGTCCGGACCACCAGGGTATTCGGCGCGTCCGAGAGCGCGGTGAAGTAGGCGTCTTCCTGAGCCGTGGCTTGGGGCGGCGGAGCGGAAGCGGGCGCGATCCACTGAATGCCGACTCCGATAATGCTCTCGCCACCAGTGATCAGCACGTTCGCGGGCGTAAGGTTGGTGGGCGCCGTTTTCAGGCAGTGCACCAGAAGCGTTCGCTGGCGCGGACTATTCAGAGGGATGGCGTCATGATCCAGCACTTCCAGATAGTCGATGCCGTTCAATGTTGGATTGCCAAGGACGGCAGCCTTGCGGTTCTCGTTGCAACAGTTGTAGATCATTGGACGCCGCTCCCGTAAACGAACGTCTGCACCGAGGTCACGTCGGTGTTCAGCAGCGAATAGGTGACGGTGACGGTTAGGGTAGCTTCCTGGGCCGACGCGACCACGGACTGGACCTTGATGTAGTTGCTCAGCCACTTCTGCAGCGCGCCTTGCACTGTGAACTGAGTTGCAGCGGCCAACTCAACGCTCGCGGGAGCGAAGGGAAGCTGCAACAGTCCGCTGCCGAAATCGGGCAGGTTCACGCGCTCGCCGGGCGAGGTGAAGAGCACTTGTTCGATGAGTTGGCGCACGTAATCCTGCTGGGGATCGAGAGTGCGTCCCCGCCCGTCAAACTGATATGGAAAATTGACGTTCATGCTTTATATCTCAAGTGGCGTATCTCAGGTTGCGAGAGCGCGTGTCTGGGCCACCACGGGCAGAAGAGGCGTGCCCGTTGGGACGCACACTGCCATTCCGGTCATGATCACCACCGGTTGGCCCTCCGATGTCACTTGGACCGCTCCCAAAACCCACTGACCGGTGACGCAGGGCCCGTTTCCGGCGGGCGGAACGAAGGCGCATCCGGCAACGGCATAGGGAGCGGCAATAGTTGCGATCGGCATGCCCGAAACCAGCACGCGCGGGCTGGGAACCGTGGGTAGGGCTTGTCCCCCGTGTGAGCACATTACCGTGGCTCCGACATGCAGTATAGGCGCAGGCATGACTAGATCACCGTTAGCCCACCAATGTTGATGTCCACCGCTGGACCAAGCAACGTGATGGTAGCTCCCTGTCCGTTGCTGATATAAATACCCGTCTCGTTGACCACGATCATGGCTCCGCTGACGCTTTTCAGCACGATTCCACCGGTGACTGGGGTGGGCGGCGCATCGGAGATCAACAGCATGTTTTGGCCGGTTGTCTGCAGCACGATATTCTGCCCTGGCGGGATGGCCGGCGGCGCGGTTGCGAAAACAGGGACGTCGGCCACCAAACCCCAAAAACCTCCGGTCCAGATTGGGTAATCGGGATCCCCTTGTTCGAATTCCACCCAAACTTGCGAGCCGATGGGGGGCACGATGAAGCATCCCGCTTGAATGCCGGCCGCCGGCACGCAGGGCATCGCCCAGCTGGAAGGGATCTCGCCGAGAACATCAGGCACCTGCACCAGAACACGCCCGATCTGTTCCGGATCGAGATTCTCGACCACCAGCCCGCGATACTTGCCGTAATAGCGCTTCGGATTGTTAGCCAGCGAAGGAGCTGGAGAGCTCATATATTCACCGTTGGGACTGTAGATACCAAACCATTTCGGGTGAGCGTGAAGTCTTGCTTGTACTCGCCCCGCTTGATCTTGTGCTTTACGCTCTTCACGTAGTAGAGGCCGTCAAACGCGGGCCCAGTGCCGCGCACCCCCACTAATTGCCGCGCCTTCAAGATTCCGCCATAGCGAGTTACATCCAGGCTGCCTTCACACGAGACCGCCTCAGCGTTTTGGGCGGCTGCGGCCAGGCCCATCATGATCGCCTGAGGAATGGGCTTCTTCGAGACGTCATCGCGATAGGGTGTTAAGTCAGGCGGTAGAAGGTTCGTAGGCAACGGTGGAATCAGCCCGAGCGGAGGATTCAGCGGAGTAATCGGCGGTAGAGGAATAGGAATGCTGATGCCGGTTTCCGAGTTGTAGATGTATATCAGCGGAAGCTTATTTTTTTGCTGGTCGAAAGAAAACTGCAGGCTCTCTACATTGGTGTAGGCATCCATGTCCGCGTTGAGGGCCGGCTGAACCGGGCCCACTTTGATCTGAGGTCCCCAATAGGCTTTGCTGACACCGGCCGTGGGTCCTGGGTCGATATAAAACACATATCCGGCTTGTTCGGCCAGAAATCGGATGTATTGCAGGTCCGTGCCCTGTTGGCTGGGAATCTGATCGATCGGCAACGGAACGAACAGCAAGACGCTGGGGATGACCAGCGGTATGACGCCGAAAAGCGCGTACTTCAGCAAAAGGAGCGCAATGCGGGCTTCCGCGGGCATAGCGGGAAAAGGAAAGCCGCTAAAGTTCGATTGGTCCATCAATGCAGTCAGGTCTTTTCCCATCAGGGTCAGCGTGGAATTGGACCCTTTGTCGCCGGGCGCAATGTGGTTCTCTGTGATCACGCCGTCGATCAGCACATTGTTTACCCCATTGACGGTGGCCGATATGACGACTCTCATAAACAACAAAGGCAGGCCGCCCGTCAGCAGGAACAGGATCTGCAGCGGCGATTGTTTGTCGATGCTGAAGGTAAGTTTGAAGCCGCTCTGGCCCACGTCTTCCGTTTGCACTTCTACTTCGGCGAGCGAGTCCATCACTGGCCTGGGCGGCGTTAACGGAATGATGGGGCCTATCATGAGGCTCAACTGAACGCTCTTAAGCAGCACTAGGGCCCCCGGGCACACCTTGCGGCATGGTGATGTTGATCACCTGGCCTGGAGTTTCGAGTAACGAGTCGGGGCGGATAGCGCCATTGGCATCGCAAATGAGCCAGAAGATCAGTGGATCTCCCAAATAGCTGGCCGCTATAAGGTCCAACCGATCGCCCTGTTTCACGGTGTGCTGCGCCACCGTGGCATAGTTCTGAGCTCCGGGCTGGGGCACGATTCGGCGCGCTAGATAGGTGATGCTTTCGCCATTCGGAGCGGTGTAGGTAAGAGTGGCGGAACCGTAGTAGCGGCTATCGGCCGGAAATGTGACGGGCGGCACCAAGCCCATCTGGATCAAAGTTTGCAAAGGGTAGTTCATGGCAGGCCTGCCAATCCAAGAACGCTGATGGCGACATTCTGAGCCTTGGACGCCAATTGCTCTTTGTTGGTGAGATAGGTCATGAACATTCTGCCTCCGGGATGTTCAAAGCCGAGGTCGTCCACGTTCAGCACACGCATACCCAGGCTGACTTTGGCGCGGATCGGGTTCAGGTTTGTATCGAACGCTTCTTCGGTGATGGAAAAGTCGGTCAGGCGCACGGGCACCACGCGGCTCTTGCTCCAGACGAAGAGCGTGAGCGGCTGCTCGAGCGGAATGATTTCGAGGGTGCCGGAGTTGGCCAGGTTGTCGTCCGCGAGAAGGGTCTCGACGCTAGGGTTCACCAGCATTTCGAGCTGTGCCAGTTGCGGATGGAGGCCGAATTGAACGGCTGTGGGGTTTTGATTGGGGAACTCGAGTTGATCGGTAGCGTCCAGTTCAGCTTCCACCTTGATGGTCTCAATAGCCGGCCCGCGCAGGCGCAGCGCATCGACGCGCACTCCGTCCTGCCCTCCCTGCACGGCCTGAATCTGCAGCGTGCGGCTCAGCGAGTCGGGATTGTACTGCAGAGCGATGACACTCTGGACCGTAGATGTATCAGGGTCCATAGTGACGATGCCGCCGCGGACGAGGCGGGGTGAAACGGGAGATGAGCTCATTTGGTTCCCCCAAGTTTTTGCTGAATGGCTGCCTCGGTGGCCTTTCCGATTGCTTGCCGGCTGTTCTGATCCACTCCAGCGGCTTGGAGAGCCGAGTCCAATCCAGCAGTAATGCCTTTTTCGATCGCGGACTTGACCAATCCCTGGGCTTTCTCTTGAATGGACTTGGGCAGGAAGGACGTGATCTTCTTCGCTGCCGAGTTGATCACGTCGTCGAGCGAGGTTCCCTTCTTCTTCGGACCCTCAGGCAGCGGCTTCCAAAACCAGTCGGGCAAGTTCGGCCCGGGAGGCCGTCTCGGTCCAGGAGGAGAATCATCCTTCGGCTTGTACTTATAGGGGGGTGGAATCGTCTGTGTAGGTTGGTCGAAAGTTCCGGCGGGCGAGGGCGGACTGGGCGGCTTCAACGTATTGTTCGGAAGGACGTTGGCTAAACCGGTACTTGGCTGGAACCTCACCTCTACGCGGCGATTCCTTGCCTCCGCTTTTTGAGTCTTGATCAAAGGCTCCGTCTCGCCTTTGCTCTCCGTTTGGATATCTTTCTCCGGTATCCCCATCTCTATAAGCGCGGCTTGAGCCGAATCCGCCCTTTGCTGGCCCAGGGTTTGATTGTTCTCCTCTTTTCCGATGGCGTCGGTGTGCCCGATCACCCGAATGGTGGAACCCGGATACTTGGTGAGCAGCGTCTGGAGGGTTTTGGCAGTCTTAGCCAATTTGGCTTGGTTGGCGCCGGAAATATCGGCCTTCCCGGTCACAAACCCGTCGATGGTAACCGAGCCAATAGCCGCCGCCAAAAAAGGCGAAGCCGACTCGGCCAAGTCGGTATGCCGCGGGGCAAACTGGTCCGGGCTCTTCTGAATGTCGGCGGAACGGCGAGAATTGACCGCCACGCTGCCTCCACCGATGGCCTTCGAAGCGGCGAGATCAGCTTCAGTTTCGCTAGCGTCCGTTGGCGCCTCTTCAAAGAGCGGGCCGTGTTCGGGGACGCTGTGGCCTTGCTGTATGGTGTGGGTCAATTCATGCGCGATGAGCTCGCGGCCCTGCGGGGTATGCGGTTGATATTCTTCACGATTAAAAACGATATGCTGGCCGGCGGTGTAGGCTGAGGCGCCGACCGACTTGGCCGATTCAGCCGCCGGCTCATCGGCGTGCACGCGCACACGCCCGAAGTCATGGCTGAAGCGCGGCTCCAGGAAGGCGCGCGCATCCGAATCGAGAGACTGTCCCGGGGTACGGAGCACCTGATGGACCGCGGAGGGCACCGGGCCGCGCGGAGCATTGCCCTCGAGCGATCGTTTCCGAAACTGTGAGGCGAAACTCATTTTAGGGTTTCTTGCTCGCTCGCCGGTCTAGAATCACTTTCGCCGTGGCCGCGATGATGCGCTTGAGGGTTTCAACCAGGCGGCTTAGTAAGCCACCCGCGGCTTTCATTGAGTCGGCCCGTGTTTTCTGGCTTTCCGGCGTGCCGGTGTCGGGGGGAATCTGGTTGGCGCCCTGCGTATGCACATGGAACGAGAGCGGGTCCTGCGGCAGATTCTTTTGCTTCAATAATCGGAGCATGCGGTAGGAAACCTCATTGGAAAGGAAGTTTCCGCCTGGCCCGCTGACCACTGTGGCGGTAAAACTCCGGCCCTTGGCCTGGAAGGCGATGTCAATCCCGTTGGTCTGCCGAACCATGGAACCGGTAATCTCATGAAGAGTGGTTGCGTCGGAAATCGTAATGTCGCGCGGTGAGAACCCATCCGACATCCCGCCTAGAGTGGCGAGCGCCGTCTTGGCTGCCGCGTCGGTGCTAAAGCGGAACGTGATGTTCTCTCCGATATTGGGTTTGGGAATACTGTCGTCTGCGGTGGACTTGGTACCCTTGGACTTTTTTTCTGTCTCCGACGCGATTTGGTCTAGCGGCGCGTTGCTTTCAATAATCCCCTCGCCTGCTGTTCCCTGCCCAGCGGCCGGGATGGGCTGCAGCTTCCGAACGTCCGGGCCCTGGGGTTGCATCTCGGGAACATCGTGGGTTCCAACCACGTAGCGCTCTAACCGCACGGGTTGTGAAGCCTGGATGCTGGGATCCATGCTCACGGTGATGGCGGCATCGAGATCGGCGGCCTTCCCGCTCACGATGCTCTCGACAAGTCCCTGGCCGCCGGCTTTGAACTGGTCGTAATCTACCGGCAGGATTATCCCCTGAACATTCGCCGATCCCGTTTTGCCCTGACTGCTTTTAGCCGGAACACTCTGGTTGTCAAGGGCGAGCACCGCGGCCCCTGAAGGGTTCCACGTTCCTTTTGCGGGAACTGCCAGGCTGCCGCTGGGCTCGAAGGGATCAAAGCCAGTGAGGAGCACTTTAACCGTCGACACGCCGCCGGCGCCGAAGGTAATATCGCTGGCTCCGCGGGCCGCTAATTCCATGCTTTCCTCGATCCAGCCCAAGGTCCGGCGCAGCTTGGTAGTGAGCTGGTCTTGAGCGGAACTGTTGTCGATACTGGTGGGCCCGCCGCGGGTACGGGCTTCGACCATGGTACGAATCACCTGTTTGGCTGCGCGCAGGCGGGCAAAATGACTTTCGTCGCCTAACGTGCCCTTAAGCTGTTTCGCAAGCGACCAGAGCTTCTTGCCGGCTGCCTCGCCGGTCTGACGGGCCTGGTCCTCGGGAACATCCCTGCCTCCTTCGACGAACGCACGAGCTTCCAGCAGCATCGATTCCCACACCGCCTGCCAATCCGCGTCGGTGCCTGCCGAGGCGAAGGATTTCGCCCAGTCCGAGATGCTGGTCTCCTGTACTGCGCCCTTAGCCTGTGCGCCTTTCGCGGGCTTGGCAGCCATAGCCGGGCGACTGGCAGCTCTGGGAGGGCCTGCCGACAACAGAATGGTTTTGTCGCCCCAACCCCAAACTTTCCTGGTGGGATCGCCCTTCTTGGCCGCAGGCAGTTCGATGTCGGGGTTCGAGTAGTCGCTTCGGTCGGGGCTAAGCACAGCGGCGGACGCTTCGATTCGGCGGCCAGGAGCGTGCCCCAGTTTGTCCCTGTTTTCCTTTGTGTCGCTCAGCTTGAGCTGTTGAAGGATTTGGCCTTTGTCGTCGTCTGCCGCGCACAAGCCGCCTGGGTCGGGGTCGCCGGGAGGGCAGCGGGTTCCAAAGATGGGCTCGTTGCCTTGCAGGAACGACATGCTCAGGATCTTTCCGTCGTCGTTGCGCTTCACGGCCGTGATGGTGAGCGTGTGACCGCCGGTGCGCGGCTTATCGAGGCCGTTGTCGCGGTGCTCCCAGACCAAAATGTCTCCCGGATGCAGCAACGGCTCCAGTTGCTGAAAAGACAGCATCGGTTTGCCCTGGGCATCGCTGTAGGGAGCGACTAGCGACGTCACGGTTTGGGAACCGATATCGGAGATTGCGCTGAGCGCCCGCGTCCGGCCTGGACCGCCCGCCTCGTCCCCGATCACCCAGGTTTGTTTCCCGACGCGCAATGTCTGGGTGCGATGATGCGCCGAAAGCCAGACGTGCCGCAGGACGATGGCAATGTCCGCGCAATCCGCCGGCAACTGATAAGCCGTAGCCCGGAGGTTGTCGGGAAGGCACGCTTTGACCCAAGCGTCGGTAGGATGATCGATAAACGTTTCGCCCAGCTTCAGGCCCGTGGTGGGAAGGGGCGCAGCGTTGGGATCCTTCGCCAGGGACTTTTCGTCGGGTTTAGCATCGAAGCGCGAGGCTGCTCCGCCACCCAACACGGCGAATGTGTTGGCACCTGTTTGCCCGGTCGCAGGCGTGGCTCGAGCGCCAAAAGTCTTTAGCTTGGTGAAGGTCTCGATCCAGGATTCGTAGGTCGGGCAGTTCTCGGGACGCGCATAATTGCACTCTCCCTTTTCTTCTTTAGGCGGGTCGCTCTTGGTTTTGCTCGTGGTCTCGCACACAGCCTTAGCTAACTGTCCCTCGGCTGGGGCCCGCTGGAGCACTTGGTCCGCAGCCGGATCGGCGGCGACAGATCCTGGATGTTCGGCATGATAATCCGCGCTACGCTCCAACGGATCTTCGGGCGACCCTATCCGGAGCTGCAGGGGTTTCTTCGAGAGCGATACGCGCCTTCTCTGTTGCAGCACATGGGCAAGCTCATGAGCCAGCAGCTTGCGGCCCCCGGCGGTCTCGGGATCGTACCGGGACGGATCGAACACAATATGTTCGCCGACGGTATATCCGAAAGACTTCAGTGACCTCGCCGATTCCGCCGCCCGGGTGTTCAGATGCACGCGGACTTGGCTGAAATCGTGGCGAAAGTGAGCCTTCGCCCAACTCTTCTCGTGCTCGCCAAGCGGCTCGGCCGAAGATCGCAAGGCGTCGTAAACGAGACCGGGCGCGTCTAATCCGGATTCGGGGCCGGGTAAAGCATTCGCCCCCGCTTCGCGCTTCGGAAGAACGTTGATGGATTCGGTCACTGGAGTGGAGCCGCCTGGAGTGGGGGCGCTGATGACGTTGACCTTGTCGTCGTCATGGGCCACTTTGCCCATGTAGGTGATTACATAATTGTTCTTCCATTCAACTTGGACAGTCTGGGGCAGTCCGCTTGCATTGTTCTGGAACCAATCGTCGAGAAAATCCCGGAGAGGCTTCCGGTTGCCGAGCAGCGCCGGATATTTCTTGGTAGGAAGCGGGCCGACGTTCCATTGGCTGTAGTAGACTCCGATCTTCTTACTGGTCTCGTAATAGGAGCGAAAACGGATGCTGGTTTTTAGGTATTTGTGCTGTTCGGGCTCGCTCTTTCCCGATAGGTCGGCCAACTCCTTCTTGAGGGTTTTCTCGAGCCAATCCTGAAGACTCACGAATTCGCAAGGCCCGTTGATTGCGTCGAACAGGGCCACTTCCTTCAATGTGCCTAGGTTTTGGGGAAGGCTGGAGCCAGGGCCTCCGCCGAGCAGACCTTGGTTGATCAGCTCGCCTGCGCCGCTGTGTCCGGAGACGATGACGCTACCCACTTTGGGACGTGCCGCCCAGATCTTCAAAGTGGTGAGGGTATCGAGCACCTCGCCGACGTACGCATCGCTGTTGAATGCCTTCGTTAGCTTGCTGTTATTGCAGGTGGTTGGCGTAGTGCCGGCAGGAAGGCCGCCAAATGCGGAATCTTGAGTGCCCTGCGGAAGGATTCCGATAACCTGCTCTTTGCCGGCCGCATCGATTTGCCCCTCGATTTCGTATACGTCCTTGTCGCGATAACCGAGCCCACCGGCTCGAAGCCCCTCATTGTGGCCGTGGAAAAACAGCAGCACATCGGCGGGTTTCTGGGGATCGAATTTCTTATTCACCAGGGCTATCGCGCGGCCTGCGGCGGACTCGGTGGAGCCGGGCGACTGCTGCTGATTCCCTTCTTTGAGATTCTCAATGGGAATGCGCCGGATATTACCGATATCGTTCTCGCCCGCATTCAATGTGCCCGCAAGGCTTCCTGCCCATCCTGGGGTTGGGGCTCGCCGGACAACGCTATGGTCAGGGAAGCCGGGCCAGCGCTGTTGCACCGTATGAGCGAGTTCATGGGCCAGCAGCTTGCGGCCTCGGGCGCTCTCGGGCTTGAATTGGCCGGCTCCGAAGACCAGGCGATTGCCCACCGTGTAAGCTAATGCGTCTACGGCCTTCGCGGATTCGGCCGCTCGCGCGTCGGTATAAACGCGCACGTGACTTAAGTCGTGCCGGAAGCGTGGCTCGAAAAACCTGCGTGTCAACGGATCCAAAGGCCGCCCGGAGGAATTGAGGACCTCGTGAACGATGGGCGGCGCGAGACCGGTTCGCGCTGGACCAGACGCTTTGCGTTGGAGTTTCTCCTTCTCCTTGCAGTCCTCGCATTCCGCCGATCCACCGCAAGCGCATTTGCGTTGAACGCGGGTGCCGGCGCGGATCGTCGAAAGAGACCAGCCCTGCTTGGTTCCACCTGCAAGCACTTCTTCGGCCACGCGGTCTGCTTCTTGCTCGAAGGAATCGTCGGGTTCGCCTACCCGCAAGCTGTTGTCGGCGCCCTTCGAGGAAGTCTGCGCCTTCGAAGGCGGAGCAAGTTTGTTCTTCGATAGCAACGCGGGGCTCATGGCTTCAACCCCTTCCCGATCGCCCGCGCCAATCCGCCGCCAAACTTACGCCCTCCCGCGAGTCCAGGCTCCATCGCCATTTGTCCCAACCGCAAAACTGGCGTGCGATGCGAAGCTGCCCAATCTGCGCGCGTGGCAGGGTCCGCCAGCACGCGGGACAATTCGGCTTGCAACCCTTCCGCGAGGGCTTTTCGGTCTCCAGCTTCGAAGCCTTTCAAAACCAGCCGATCGATGGTGAGCTTGATCCGGCTCATACCCACCCCCGGATTTCCGCCTCGGAAAGCGCGCGCTCGATTTTTTGAGCTTCTAAACGAGCTGCGTGCAGCAGGTGTTCCATCTGCACGGGCTGCTTGGATTCCGCGGCCAGAAACGCGGCGTTCAGAGCGATGTTCCGGATATTTCCGCCCGCCACATTGAGCTGTGACAGCTTCTTGGGGTCCAATCCCTGAGTGGGGGTTTGAGGGGGGAAAATACGGCTCCAGATGGCTTCGCGCTGAGCGGCATCGGGAAAAGGAAAATTCACCGTAAAGCGCAGGCGCCGTTGAAACGCCCGATCCACGGAGGTTTTCATGTTCGTGGTGAGAACAGCCAAGCCTTGATAAGCTTCCATGCGCTGCAGCAAGTAACTTACATCGATATTGGCGTAGCGGTCGTGACTATCCTTCACCTCTCCGCGCTTGCCGAAAAGCGCGTCGGCTTCGTCGAACAGCAGCAACACTCCGCCCTCTTCAGCCGCGTCGAACACCTGCTTCATGTTCTTCGAAGTTTCGCCAATGTACTTGCTCACCACGGCTGCGACGTCGACGCGATACAAATCCAACTCCAGATCGCCCGCCAGCACCTCCGCGGCGAGAGTCTTGCCTACTCCACTTTCCCCCGCGAAAAGCGCGCTAACCCCTAGGCCACGGCGACCCTTGTCGGAAAATCCCCACTTCTCATAAACTTTCATGCGGTGCCGCACCTGTGACGCCAATTGGCGAAGCGTCTGCGTTTGAAGCTCGGGCAGCACCAGGTCTTCCCATCCGGCGCACGGAACCAGCCGTTGCGCCAAATCTTCCAGGCGAGGACGGGAAAGGGAGCGGCAAATATTCCAGAGGTCTCCGGGTCCGATCGGGCTATTGTCCTGGACAGTGAGAGCACCGGTGTCGAAGATCGTTTTCGCGCTCAAGCGGAACTGTTCAGAAAGAGCATCCAGGGTGCCGTTGCAATTTGTGGCTTCGGCGCCCAGGGCCAATTCCCACAGCCGCCTCTGCTCCACCGGCTTTGGTTTGTCGACGTCGAAACGGAGAAAAGCCCGGTTGAAGTGGACAGGTTCACGGCTGGCCAGGAACACCATGCCCGGAAGTCTCTCTGCCAAATGGCGCACGGCATTCGTGATGCCCCCTGGCGCGCACTGAATCAGCAAGCCCGCAGGCAGGAGCAATGCTTCTCTGTGCCAAAGCAAATTGATTTGATCCAGGTCCGGCCCGGCCGCCGAAAGGTCCTCCACCCGCACAGTGAACAAGTGGCGCCCGGTTTCATGGACGGCCAGAGTAGCGGCGTCTTCCTGGCCCTGCGGGTCGTCTCCGCAAAGGTGGAGGAGGGGAGGATTTTGGGGATAGACTTCGAATACGCGGACGGCCTTGGTGGCCACAGCTTTGTGGTCTGCTGCGATCCATTCCGGAAAGTGGCTGGCCTGGACCAGGGACTGCAGCCGCGAATCCAGAACATTTCGCCCGGCCAAATAGTGCAGGATACGCTCATCAATGCGCAGAGGCGCGGACGTGAGGCCATGGCCGGCTTCCAATTCCAACAAGCGAAAACGGCGCAATGGTCGGGAAGGAGTCAACGCGCTCCAATGCGGCTCTTCTAATGCCGCTAACGCTAAGCCAAAGGTGGCATGCGGCCGTTGCGGATAGCCTCGCACTTCGCCACAGAGCGACGCTAGTTCGGAGTCCATTTCGACGCCGGCGCAAAGCAGAAGAACTTCGCGTTCGAAAGCGCTCAGGCCAAAAAGTTCCGACAGCCAGTCGATAGCGGAGGGCGACTCCAGTTGGGTCCGAGCCGTTTGGATTGCCTCGTCGGTGTCCCCTTCCTGCTTCGATCGCAAACGCCGTTTGAGGCGTGCGAATTCCGCCACCAGGTAGATTTGGTTGGCTTCGGTCCAGGATATTTCAGTGGCGGTATCGATCATACGGTCACCAGAGGGAAGGTAAATCTAGGCGGGGCCGGAGTCGCGGACCACTTTACCGAGCTTTCCACCCCGTCCACTTGAAGACGGACCACATAGGTTCCCGGCGGGAGGCCCGGCGTAGGAAACAGAAAGCTGAGCGTTGGCGTTTGGATGGTGAAAGCCTCAGGCGGAACAGCGGTTCCGCCCATTGCCAAAGAGATAATCTGACGCGGTTGTACTTGCGGAGTGCAGTTCAGTTTGACAACTGTTCCGGCAGGAGTATTCGTCACAGTGGGCGCCGGGGACGACATGACGACCGTGGGGGCAATCGCCAGGGCCAGACTATTCGTGCTTTCCACTATGTTGCCGCTTGCGTCTAAGAACAGCGCGGAGACCGAATAGAGCCCGGCGGGCAAATTTACGGGATCGTTCGGGATCGAGAACGAGACAAAAGTTCCAGTAACGGTGGTGGGGTTCACGTCGGGTTTATATTGGACGCCGAAGCGCTGATTAATCAGGGCGATTTTGCCGACACCATTCAGCGACTGGCCATGAATAGTAACGGCATCTCCTAACGCGGCCCCAGCTTGATTAGCGGGTAGCTCAACTTGCAAGAGGAGCGGCGGCGGGCCCGGCTGGGCCGAAATATTTCGGACAAAAACCGGCAGGGGAGATGTAACCACAGTAGGAGGTTGAAGCAGCACCACCGAGACTTGGAATGCGTAGGTGGGCCGATAGTCGGCCTTCAATGCCGTCCAGATCCAGGCCATCTCTTCGCGGCCTAGGGTGTCCGGCGTAATTTTTAGCAACTCTACCTGGTCGGCCAAGCCGGCCGATTGCAAAGGTGTGTAGAGAGGGTGACTGGATACCAGGTTAGTAAGAGCAGTGCTGATCTGATTGCGAGATAAAGTGGGATTCTGGTGCAGCATCAGCAGCGCAAAGCCTAATAGAGCTTCTGCGAAACCATCTTCGGGTGTATAGGCGGTGAGCAAGTAATGGAGATCGAGAGCCAGCGGCGGGTTCTTCAGTTGCGTATTTCCGTCCGGAGACAGGGAAGGTAGGCCAATGTTTCGCCAGGCAGCGTTTGGCGTCACTTGATGCAGGAACAAATTGACCTGGTTCGGATGGGCCGCGGTGGCGAGACCTGCTTGAACAAGGTCGGGCGCGAGAGCGGAAATTCCTACGCTGCCTAAGCCCGCACCGGGATTGAAGACACTGTTCAACATGGACTCCAAAACAGCAGTAACACCCGCGATGCCCAGGGCAGTGCTCATCAGCGTCTCCCACGCTTCAGGTATTCGTCGAGACTCAAGGATTTGCGCGCCGGTTTTGTCTGCGGCCGGCTAGCGGGTGGTGGCACGGCCGTCACCTCAATGCGGCCGATGTGGATCTGAATCTCGTCGGGCTGTCGCTCGGATGCCAAATCTCTTTTGTGCGGATTCGAAGCGTTCCGCGGAATCTGCCGGTGGTTGTCGGTGCGGGGAACACTCTCCGTGATCAGGGGCTCGTAGAGACGGCGCGAAATCGCTGGCCGCCGCTCGGGATTCGAGTCCGGTCCCAATGGCTGCTGCGCCTGCGCCTCTCGCGCAGTGTCAAGTTGCTCTTTGAATATCGCGGCCTTGGTATGCTCTTCGACAACGCGAATCGCGGAGGCTTCAAGTCCTTCCCGCTTTGCGGGCCCCATTTCCGGCCATGCGTTGCGGGTGCGGACAGGGCTTGTCTCGCCTTCGTGGAGGAGAAGTTGTGGCGCTTCCTGAGTCCGCGCGACTTGGCGTTCCGGCTGGTTCCCGGTAACAACGCTCTCTTCTTCCAGGGTGGGTGGCATGGTCTCGTGATTCGGACCGGAGAAGATCGATCCCACCACGGGATGGATGGACTGGCCGGGGTTCCGGGCACTCGATGCCAGCCGGCGCAAGTAGCCGCTCATTGTTGTTGCACCATTTCCAGATAAGTAGAGCGGCGAAGTTCACTCAACGAGAGGATTTCTTTTTCCGTCCAGCCGTAAACGGCCGCCAAGGTGTGAATTTCCCGAAGAAGCCGTTTGGCCCGAACCTCGATTTCCGCCCACAGGAACGTGACGATGTCCAAAGTATCCTCCCACTCGCCGGAGCACTTTGGACAATCGAACTTCAGGCGTGTTTCGGCCATCGCATCGGCCAAAGCCATCTGCTCGCCAACTTCTTCAAGGTCTTCGTCGGACCAAACGGGCGAGTCGACTTCGTCCAGGCAGCAGCTTTCCAGGAGCCGCAACGCACCCAACCTCGAGTCGGTTTCGACGGCCGCCCGAGCCACGTCCCGGCTGGTGGGAACATGAAACGAATAGCCGCGCACGACAACCTTTTCGCTGGGAGGAGGGCCGTCCAGGAGCGCGCGGCCGTCCATTTGAAACTCCAGCTTTTCTCCACATTGTGGGCAGGAAATCCAACCCTGGAGACTCGGCCCGAACACCGAACAATGGAACTCCGCTAACGCGCCGTTGCGCCGGCCCAAGGGCCAGTCCGCCAGGCTTTCGAACGGCGTTTCGGGAAGAACTGCGCCCAGAACGATCAGGCCCCGATCGAGTGAATGCAGCCGGGACCCCCGTTCCCAGAGATCGAGGACGTCGGAACTGGAAAGCGCCCGCATGCTAGGTTCTGCGGATTAGGTGTTGACGGTGCTCAAAGTGGGTTCCTGCGTTTCGGTCACGCTGGTGTCCCGCTCAAAGCCCTCGTTTTCCAACTTGATGTGTTCGATGGCTATGGCATTTGCATTGGCATCCAAGTCCGGCAGTGCCTGGTATTCGGAAACCCAGCACCGATAGATTTTATAGGCGATCACCAACTGCCCCGCCTCGTTGTAAAACTCCAGGTAAATATCTTTTCGAAAATTAGCTAGGGAAACCTCGGAACCGAGTGCCGATCCGAAGTTCCACACTAAACCGGCCCAATCGTGGAATGCGAGATCCTGCGTAAGTCCTCGTTCCAACATGATGGCTTCGAATTTTTGGCGGCCGGGCGATTTGTGGGATGTCGATGGATCGCCGCCGGCCCGATGCTCCACCACTTCGGTGGTGCGTTTCAACGCTCCCACTTTGCTGATACCGGCCACGTATTTGCCGTCCCACTTTAGCCGAAACTTAAAGTTCTTGTACGGGTCCAGACGCTGCGTGTTGACAGAAAATTGTGCCACGGGATTGCCTCCTAGGGAGTGCTATTGACCAGCCATTTGCTGGATTTGGATGACAACGAATTCGGCCGGGTACAGCGGCGCGAAGCCGACCAGGATATTCACGATTCCCTGGTCGATGCTCGCCTGCGGATTGTTCTCTGCATCGCATTTGACGAAATAAGCCTGCTGAGGTGTGGTGCCCTGAAACGCGCCTTGCAGGAAAAGACCTTGCAGGAAGGCGCCTACGTTCAGGCGAATCTGACCCCAGAGAGTTTCGTCGTTCGGTTCAAAGACCACCCACTGCGTGCCGTCGTACAAGCTGCTTTCGAGAAAGAGCGCGAGCCGCTTGATGGGAACATATTTCCACTGAGATCCGAACTGGTCGGCGCCCTGCAAAGTGCGGGCTCCCCACACGACGTCGCCGTAGATTTTGAATTGGCGCAAACAGTTGATGGCCTGCACATTCAGCAAACCGTTTTCGGCATCCGTCAGGACATACTGGAGGCCGCTTACGCCGCTGAGTCCCGCATCGATTCCCGCCGGGGCTTTCCAAACGCCGCGGCTTGCGTCCGTCGACGCGTAAATGCCTGCGACGAAACCACAGGGAGGAAAGAGAGTGGGCCGATTGCCGAATAGAGGATCTGGCGCTTGCACCCAAGGGTAGTAATACGCGGCATTCTCAGGATGTTGGCCAGTGAGCGGAGTCAAGGTTCCGGTGGTAGTGCCCACTGGACCCGTAGTGTTCAAGCCGACCGTGGTGGCGATCTCCGGGGGATCGACGATGTAAAAGGCGCGCTTTTCGAAACAGTATTGCTCCAGGGTTCCAATGGTGGCAACGTCAGTTTCGCCAGGGACGCAAAGCAGGTTGAAAATGTCCACCCGATTCAGCAGTTGCAAACCGGTGGATGTCAGCGTCAACGGGCTTCCGGCAAGTGCGTCCGTAGCTTTCAGCGCCGTTTCAAAGTTGCCATCTCCCGGCTTCAGCACCGCCCCAATGGACCCACCGCTAAAGGTCGCCGGAGTGGCCGTAGTCGCGGGCATCGAGGGGGTTGGGGGCGTGGTGCCGGGCGAAGAGGGATCGATGAAAGTGATGTATTGCGAATCGTTGTCTATAACCGTGACAACGTATTGTGGGTCGGTCGGCTTGACCGAAAGATTCACAAAACTTTCTAAGGTTTGTGTCGGCTGGGTACCGGTTCCTGCTAGCTGGACCAATAAGCTGAAACGCGTCGGGTCCGCCGTTTGCACGGTGACGCTTACCAGGAGATTGTCCCCCCACAAGCCTGGATTGCTGGCCCATAGTTTCAGCGTTCCTCCCACCGCCGCGGAGTGTGCCGGCTTGACACTGCCGTCTGCAATACGGACGACATAGGCTTGCTGGCCGCCGTTTCCGAAGAACTGATTCACGGCGTAGCCCAAATAACTGTTGGAATCCAATCCGCCAAATTGATTTTGGAAATCGGAAAAGCTAAGTACAAGCGCAGCCTCGTTGATTGGCCCCTGGGCCGCCCAGCCGACAAAGCCGGCGATGGATGTGGCGACACCGGTGATGGTGTGAACGGCACTCGGAAGTTCCTCAATATACACGCCGGGGTAATTCAGTACGGGTGGCATGATTGCGTGCTCCTCTCGGCACTACTCGCCGGCTAAATCTGCGAACGTCGCCGGCAAATCGCTCGCGCGTGCCTAGATCGGCGCGAGTAGCTTGGTTGTTCTTGGTGGCGCGGAGCAAGGCCGCAGCCGCCACACAGCTTTCGAACAGTTCGCGGAAGCCGTATTACTTTTCGAACACGAGTGCCCAGGACTGGATATTCGAATTCCAATCCCAACGTGTGAGAAGTGTACCTGCGTTTAGGTGGCGCTGTCAAGAAGTTTTCTAGGACTTACTAGCACGTGAAGCCGTGTTTTAATCGAAGGCATCCGGGATCTCCAACTTGCCCAAAACGGCAGCGTTCCTGTAAATAGGCACGGCGCGGTGGGCTCTGTGTTCTAACGGGCATGGCGATAGCTGCGGCATCAACCCTAGCCATTGCGATCCTCCTATGAACGAGGGTGTGAGACAGGCAATTCCGAACAGTTTCGAGCGGAAAAGACTAGGACGCGGCTACAGTGATCGGTTTCAAGGCAGTTTTAAGGCAGCGTCCGTCGAAAATGAGCGTGAATTGAAATGAAACAGCGCGAACGAAAATGATCGACCTGCGGACCTTAAGTCCAGTTCTATCTGGGTTTGCCCTGTTGTTTCTTGGAGGCGCGGGGCGGGATCGAACCGCCGAATAAAGGTTTTGCAGACCTCTGCCTTACCACTTGGCTACCGCGCCGGAATCACTGCGGGCTTAATCGACATCACGGGACTTCTCTTCGCACCATACCGCGCCGCGCTCGCCGAAGTCAATTGCACTGCCTGACGCCCCGCGTCTTTCTCTGAGACGCGCTCCAAGCCTGGCTCGGCCGCGGGAATCACCGGCAACAACACGCGCGACGGGTATTGCCGCGAATGATAGACCATCTGCTGCGCCTTCTTGAGTGCGGTCTCATCGGCAAATGCCCGGCCGGTGTTCGGATTGCGATCGAATCGCGGGAAGTTGCTGCTTGAGATCTCGACGCGGATGGAGTGCCCGGCCAGGAACACGTTGCTCGTCACTCCGGCATCGATCGCCAGCGGATAAACCTTCAACGGCTCGGCCAGCTCGGCCTTTTCCACCCCGTCTCGATAACGCAGGCGCAAGATGCCGTCGGTCAGATTGCGCGCTTCGCCGTTGGGAAACACATCCACCAGCTTGGCCGTGAAGTCCGTGTCCAGAGCCGAGGTGGACGCGTACAGCACCACGTGAATCGGTCCGGTAACTTCCAGATCCCGCTTCATCGGAGCGCTGGTGTACACCAACACATCCTTGCGCTTCTCCAAGGGCCGCTGGTCGAGGGGCCCCCACGGAAAGATCTTCGGGTCGCAGCACACGGCGCCACCCAGGGTCGGCACAGGATTGCGCGGGTCGTAAGTAAACGAATCGGCGGTAAGCGAATCGGTGGAGTTATCCAGCTTCTGGGCCCGCTCCGGTTTCCATTCGAGGACACCGGCGCCCGACAAACCGTTTGCCGCGCGTTCGCTCGCCAGATATAACGCCGTGGTTCGAGCCCGCGCCAGGGGCCAATCCGGCTCGTCGCGCCAGCGATTCACGCCCATCACGAAGATATGCACCGGCGCCTCGTCCACCTCCGCCCGCACCGCGTGCCATTGCTCCGGCGAAAAGCGCAGGGCGGCTCCTGTGCGGTACTTCAGGGGAGCGCCTTTCAACCAATGATCGAACCACTCGATTTGATAGCTGCGGATGGGCGACGACGAGTCGTCTCCGTAGCTGACGCCCTGAAACGGCATCGACATGTTGTGCGCCCAGGGACCAATCATGATCCGATGCTTGTCGTCCCGCCGGCCATAGAGCTTGTGCAGCCGAGCGAAAGCCTCCAAATCGCTTTCAGCGTAATTGTCGTACCAGCCGCCGACCGAGAACACAGGAACGCGTACCTGCTCGATGTTCTCGCGAACGCTTAAGTCTTTCCAGAAAGAATCATAGGTCGGGTGATTCAGAATAGTTTGGTAAAACCCCAGCGTCCGGCGCGTGGCGGAGCGATCCACGGTCCGCAGCGGAAGGTGATAAATGTAATCTGTGAATTTTGGCTTCGCGGTCCCGGGCGGCGTCAGATTCAGCGACATCCACAAGGAGCGATTGCCCAGCTTCATAGCCCCGCCCTCGGAATAATAGCGGTCGAAATAGTCGTCCGATCCCGAAACCACCGGGAAGATCGCCTTGAGGTGCGGATTGTTCAACAGCGCCACTCGCCATTGTGCAATCCCCAGATACGAACCCCCGATCATGCCGACTTTGCCGTCCGACCAGGGCTGCGCCGCGATCCAGTTCAATGTGTCGTAGCCGTCCGGGCCTTCCTGGTTCAGAACGTCAAACACGCCGCCCGAGCTATAACGCCCGCGCACGTCCTCGATCACCACCGCATAGCCGTGATTGATGAAGGACTGATACCCGGCGGGAAGATCCAGACCTTTGCCGTAAGGAGTCCGCACCAGGACGGTTGGGAATCGGCCGGGCATAGTGCCGGGCGCGGTGCCTGCCGAAGCGGGATGGAAAACGTTGGTATCCAGCCGCACGTTGTCGCGCATCGCGACATGCACGTGGAGCAGCCTGGTGTACGGGACAGGCGTCGGCGCGGAGGTCGCGCTCAATAGTCCTGCCCACAACGCGAATAATAGGACAATTTTGCCCACGATAGACTTCTCGCCGCTGAACGGCAAAACTTAAACAGCTTTTGGGGCTGATTTGTTTCTATAATAGCAGTCCGTCAAAGCGCGCCAGTACAGCCCTGCGATGCGCGCGGGTGCGTGATGTTCGCGGATATGCTCGGCTGCGCGTTGTCCAATGGCACGGGAGTCGCCCGGGCAGCTTGCCAACCACACCAGGTAGTCGGCCAGCATTTCTTCTTCGGCTTGCCCTGGATCGATGCGCACGCAAGCCGCCGCCGGAAAGCGCGACGTCTCTTCGCCCGCGCTCACCAAGACAGGCTTGCCCAAACCCATGAGCCGAATCGCGATTCCCGAGGTTTCTCCCGCCATCGGGTAACGCAGGTTGATGCAGGCGTCAACCGCCGAGCCGCACAGCCAGAAATCGCGATCGTCGAGGTAGCCGATCCGCACGATTTCGGTGTCGTCGCGAAGCATGGGCTCAACCGACCGCGCGAGATCTGAGGAAACGAAATCGCCCGCAACCAGCAGCTTCATGTCGACCGCGTGGCGCGCACGATGGAAAGCTCGAAGCAACGCCGGCAAGCGCTTGGACTCGCGCAGATGTCCGAAAACGCCAACCAGCAACGTATGCGACGCAACGCGCAGCCCGGCGCGCCATCGAATCACTTCGGATTGCGACGGAAGGTCGGCAGGCAGCGCGAACAGATGCGGAATTTCGTACACGGTCGCGCTTGGAACATGCTCCCGTACCAGCGCCGCCGCCCGCGGGTTGTGCACGATGACCGCCAGTGACCGCTCCACCACCCGCTTGATCATCGGATAGCGGAAGTATTCAGGATCAGCGGCCGAGCGGGAGCGCCTTCGCCACAGCTGCCGTGCCAAGTCTTCGCTCCAGGGACCGTAGTTATAGACAAATTCGGCGACATATCCCTGTTCGTTCTCGCAGCCTAAAAAGAAATGATGCAACACCGCATCGTGCAGTACCGCTACGCCCGGAGTCTCGAGCGCGCGGCTATAAATCTCGCTGTGCAATCGATTATTGCCGAGATGATAGAGCGGTACATCGGCGTAACTGGCGTTCACCTTCACCGAACCCAGAGGAGCGAGCGAGCGCAACAATTCGGCGGAGTAGTCCGCGACGCCGGAGCGCGCCGGTGGCAGAGGCGAAAAGAATCCGACGGTCACTGTGCCTTACTCCACCTCTAAGCCGCTTTCTTACGTGGACCAAATAACGCTGTCCCCACGCGCACCATCGTCGCGCCCTCCTCGATGGCCACTTCGAAGTCGTGCGACATTCCCATGGACAAATGTTGCAGGCCGTTTTGCCGGGCGAGTTCACGCAAGCGGGCGAAATACGGCCGCGATAGTTCCGCGTCGTCGGACCAGGGCGGCATGGTCATCAACCCCAACAACCGCAAATGCGGGCACGCTCGAATTGCGTCCACCAACGCCGGGACATCCTCGGGTGCAGCGCCGGCTTTGGCTGGTTCGGTGGACAATTTTACTTCAATGAGCACGTCCATGCCCGCGGGCCGACCAAGGCGGATGTCCGGCAATCCGAGTTCATCGTTCAAGCGACGCGCGAGCTTGCATGAATCCACGGTGTGGATGACGTCGAAAATCTCGGCCGCTTTTTTCGATTTGTTGGACTGCAAGTGGCCAATGAAATGGTAGCGGGCGCCGGGGCAGTCGGCGAGTTCACCCCGTTTGGCGTCGAACTCCTGCACGTAGTTTTCGCCGAAGTCTCGCAGGCCGAGTGCGTAGGCTTCGCGAATCGCTGAGGCGGGGAACTTCTTGGTCACAGCAATCAACTGGATGTCGGAACGCTTGCGCCCGGCGCGAGCCGCCGCTGCGGCGATGCGGGATTCCACTTGATCTAATTTTTGCGTGAGCACCAGACGATAGATAGGTTAGCAGTGGATGACTAGTGCAGGCTCCAGTGACAGAAGTCGTTGTTGCGGAAGTCCTCCAAGCCATCGAGCGCTTTCTCGAAACCAGCCAGGATCCCATGCTGTGCGAGCCTGGTGAGGAATGGCTCGCGATTACTCCCGAAAATTTCGTGGTGGAAATGCGCGACGGCTGCGCGCAGCTGCAGGCCTGGGACCAGCGCCGCAACCTGGTCCGGCGCGTCACCGCCATTGAGCGGGAAACACGCGGAAAGCTGGTGCTGAAAGTCGTCCGCTTCCCCAAACGCCAGGGCACGCTGGAATTGATCGACGGGCGGCGCGCGGTGCGAGACAACATGCCTCTGCGCAGCGCCCGGCTCGGATTCCGTGAACAGTTCCGGAGGTTTCTGCGCCGTCAGTTCCCCTCGTACAAGCTTGCCGAGCTAACCACTGAAGCGGATCTGGAACACACGCTTTCTCCGGCTTATCCACGAGCGCTGTTGCGGCAGGGTGCGTCAGCGTGGGCAGCCATCGGCGCCGCGCCGGATGCTTGTCATCCCGATGGTGTTCTCACGTTTGGGCTCATCTGGCTCGACTATCTGCGCCGGCGCGAGCCATCGCTGGCAGTCGAAGGGCTGGTCCTTTATCTGCCGGCGGCCAGCGCGAAGACCACGTGCCTGCGCTTGTTGTTCCTGGATCCAGCGGCCGCGCAATATCGCGCCTTCGTACACGACGAACAGGGGCTTGAAGAACGAGTCGATCTGGGCGACTACGGAAATCTCCATACGCATCTGGAGGTACATCGGAGGCACTCGCTCAAACACCCGGCAGTCGTCCCCGGTGTTGAGACCAGCATCGAAACCATTGACCGCGGCGACGGCGAACTGAGCTTTCGCGTGCACGGTCTGGAATTCGCGCGCACTGCGGGCTCCCAACTGCTCCCGGGATTCGTTCCAAAGCGGGCCGCCGAGCTGTCGCGATTCCGATCGCCCGATGCCCCGGACCGCCGCAATCCTTTGTACCTGCAGAACCCCGAGGCCTGGCTCGAATCACAAGTGCGGCGCCACATTCAGGAGATCGACGCCAGCTTGTTACCGGCGCCAGTCTATGGCCAGGTCCCGGCATTCGCGGCCGCGGACCGGGGCGTGCTGGATCTGCTCGCCGTCGACTACCGAGGGCGGCTCGCGGTCATCGAGCTGAAGGCTTCCGAAGACGTTCACCTTCCCTTACAAGCCCTGGACTACTGGATGCGCGTCCAGTGGCACGTGGAACGGGGCGAGTTTCAGGCTCAGGGCTATTTCCCCAGAAGTGAAATACGTTGTGAGCTGCTGCGCGAGCCTCCACGGCTCCTTCTGGTTTCACCCGCGCTCGACTTTCATCCCGCCAACGAGCGAGTCTTACGTTACCTTTCACCCCGGATCCCAGTCGAACGGATAGGCGTAGGATTAGAATGGCGGAAGGAGCTGAAGGTAATGCATCGCTCCGGAACGCCGTAGACGAGTATTCTGATCCGAGCGGCGGAAAGCCACATGTCAATCCAAGTTTTCGACCACGTGAAGGACGCGATCCGCAATCTGGATCCCGAAGATATCCGCAAGCACACTGAACGGCCCCTGCGCCTGTTCCTCTTTGCCGCCAGCGAGCGCCAATATCGCGAGATGGAAGACTACCTGCTCCCGCGCGAACTGTCGGAGGCCAAGCGCGCTCAGGTTCGCCGCTTGGTCTATCGCGGATCGGAAGACGCCCTCCCGTCGCGGGAAGGCGACCTGGAGATTTACTTCGACCGGTCGCACGATTTGGAGGCAGTTCAATCCGACACTTTCGGATTCGATCCCGATCAACCCGACGCCACAGTCCATCGGATACTGCACCGCCGGCCGGATCTAGCGGTCCCGCTCGCGCTGCATGTTCTTCCTTTTCGCCAGGAAGTCTCGCGGCGCATGGTGAAGAAAATCGCTAAAGAAAACGCGCTGTTCTCCTTAGCGACGGCTTTGCCGGACATCATTCCTTTCATTTCCCTGCCCTGGGCCATCGGTGAGTTCGCGTCCGACACCGCGTTTCTTACGGCCAACCAGATCCGGATGGCGTTTCTATTGGCCGCCGCCAACGATCGCGACGTCGGCTATCACGAGCAGCGCGGTGAGATCGCATCCATCATTCTGGGAGCGTTCGGATGGCGGGCGCTGGCTCGCGAACTGGTCGGCAAAATCCCGTGGGGCGGCGGGCTGGTTCCCAAAGCGGCCATCGCGTATGCGGGTACTCGCGTAGTCGGCCTGTCGCTCGAACGCTACTATCGCCTGGGCAAAGCCTACACGCGCGCCGAGCGCCGCCTGGCCTACGAGGACGCTTTGGAGCGCGGCAAGCACATAGTAAGCGGGCTAGTTGAAGGCTTCGAGCACCGGGGCGCGCGCCACCGCTCGTAGCGCAAACCCGCAATCGCCCGGACCAGGCCTGGATTAATCGAAAATTCATCTGTTTCGGCACAATATCCGCTATAATAGGCCAAAGCAATTTTTCCTCATCCGGACTCGATCCATGAATTGCCATAACCGCTACGTGCGGTTCGCCGTCTGGTCTTTCGCCTTTCTTGCGGCTGGCCGCGCTACCAACGCGCAGTTCAAGGTAAATGCCTTGCAGATCCTGCCTCATTGGTGCCGCTGGGGGCGCCGTTGCCGGTAAGATCTTTGAAAAGGCCGTCGAGATCGCGCCCGAGACTCGGTTCACGTACCGGTTGACGCAGCCGATCGTGATTAACAACCGGTAGACGATTGCCTCGCAAGCCTCAGCGTGCGCCCGCACGGCAAACCACCCCCGTTCTGCCACATATCCCGGCTCGCCGCAGGCGGCGCCTGCGACTCATGGAGCGTTTCAGCACGCAACCGCCAAGCCATCCAATCACGTCTAAGAGTTGAAGGCGAGAGCATTGTGCCTTCCGATGCTGGTGCCTTATATTGGAGCAGGAGGATTTATGTTGCTACGTCTGGCTTGGATTGGCGCTGCGGTAGTAAGCCTCTGTTCGGCGGACACCCTCACTCTTCGGAGCGGAAGAGTGGTAAGTGGACAGTATGTGGGCGGCGATGCCCGTCATGTCCGCATGGCGATTGGCGATCACGTAGACACGTTCAATGTGGAGGATATTGGGGATCTACAGTTTGGTGATGCGACTCCGCCACCGCCTCCGCCATCAGATCGAGGTTTTTATAGGGCGCCGCAGCCTCCTCCGCAAAGCCAGGGTGTCGCACAGCAGCCGTCTCCTTCCATGCCGGTCGCCGGAGTCCAGATTCCGGTCGGGACCCAGATTACCATTCGGATGATCGATCGCGTCGATTCCGAAGTTGCCCGGCTGGGGCAAACCTTTCGCGCGAGCGTAGATGAACCGGTCCTGATCAACGGTCAAACGGTCGTTCCTCGCGGCGCCGACGCACTCGTGAAGTTGGTCGAAGACAAGCAGTCGGGCAAGTTTGAGGGACGGACTGTTTTAACGCTCGAATTGACCGATATCACCATCAACGGCCAAATGGTCGATACAACTACGGGCGACGTTTCGCAAGCCAGCAGTTCGCGGGGCGCGCGGACGGCCAAAGTCGTTGGCGGTACCACCGCACTCGGCGCAATCATTGGGGCACTGGCAGGGGGTGGCAGAGGCGCGGCTATTGGAGCAGCGTCGGGAGCGGCCGTGGGGGGCGGCGCTGAAATTCTGACCAAGGGACAGCAGGTCAAGATCCCGTCCGAGACTCGCCTGACATTCGCGCTGCAGCAACCCATTCAGTTTTAGCGCCGCAAGGCGAAGGATGGAATAGCATTTTAAAGGCATCGTGGGCCTGGCCCCAGGAATCTAAGACCTCGGAGGGGCAGTTGTGTTAAGGAATTGTAACTGGTACATTGAGGAAACAGGTCTTAATAGTGCTAGGCGTACCATTTTGGGAGTTCAGAGGAGTGTTTTGAAGCCATTTCTTACAGCTGTTCTCGTTGCAGTCGTTAGTACTTCCACCGTTCTTGGCGAACCGAAAGCCCCGCCGGTGCCGGAGGAACAGATGGTGAGTCGCTACTTGGAAGCCACCCAGGCTCAACAGAGTGCATTGCGGGGCGGTACCGAGGAAATCGATATCGACGCCGCGGTTCCGAAGTTCAAGAAGCAAGGAAAGTTGCACGCTCTGCGGAGCATTTCCAAGCTGGGGAAAATCACCTACAAGGCGCTTGGTTTCAGCGGTGATAACGTGGTGAAAACTGAAGTCATCGCGAACTATCTGAAGGCTGAAATAGAGTCGGCCGCTAAAGGGTCGTCCGATGTCGCCCTTTCCCCGCAGAACTACAAGTTCAAATATAAGGGCACGCAAGATTGGAATGGCCGCCAAGTCTATGTCTTGCATGTAAATCCACGAGAAAAGAAGGTCGGTCTCTTTAAGGGCGAACTGTGGCTGGACGTAGCGACCTATATGCCGGTGCGGGAATCGGGTACTTTTGTAAAGTCGCCCTCTTTCATGTTGAAGAAGATGCAGTTCGTGCGCAACTATGACCTTCAGAATGGCGTCTCTCTTCCGCAGCGCACCGAGAGCCGGGTGGAAACACGCTTCTTCGGCAGCGTGGAGTTGAACATCAACTATTTAACGTTCTCCAAAGACGCTGCGCAAGCTGGCGCCGACGACTCAGAGGCGGTTGCCGACGCCGGACCCGTCGGAGATCAGCAGCAATAGTGACAAGCACCCAGCGGCCACGCCTTCGCCACCTTGCTAGGCATTGTGGGCGGCCGGGAACGTTCGACCTGATAAACTGGCATCTTAGGTAGAATAATGCACCCAACAGTTGTTGTTTCTTGTCGTTAGCTCGTAACACCGCTAAACTGAACCAAGCGTGCTCGAAAAGCGCGCGCGTACACGGAAAGGTCGCATGAGAACGCTATTTCTAAACCCACCTTCCTTCGAGGGCTTCGATGGCGGCGCTGGCTCGCGCTGGCCGGCTTCGCGCGAGATCGAGTCCTACTGGTATCCCGTGTGGCTGGCTTATCCCGCCGGAATGCTCGAAGACAGCAAGTTGGTGGATGGTCCGCCGCATAAGTACAGCATCGAGCAGACGGTGGCCATGGCGAACGACTTCGAGTTGCTCGTGTTGTTCACGTCCAGCCCTGGGTTGAGTGTCGACGTGCGGATCGCCGAAATGATGAAAGACGTAAACCCGAAGATGAAGGTGGGGTTCGTCGGGCCGCCTGTGACCGTTGAGCCGGAGAAAACGCTGAGAGCTTCCAGGGCCATCGACTTCGTGGTGCGCCGCGAGTTCGATCACCAGATCGCCCAGTATGCCAAGGGCACTCCGCTTTCTGAGTTGCCCGGCGTGAGCTATTGGAAGGACGGCGAAGTGGTGCACAATCCGGAAGGCGGCGTCGTCGAGAATTTAGACGAGCTTCCCTGGGTCACAAAAGTATATAAGCGCGACCTGGACTTCCGCCGCTACAACGTTCCGTTTCTGCTGAACCCCTTCATTTCCTTCTACACCACGCGAGGCTGCCCGGCCATGTGCACGTTTTGCTTATGGCCGCAGACGCACTCCGGACATCGCTGGCGTTTACGATCGTCCGACGACGTGGCGGCCGAGTGCAAATATGCGCTCGAAAATTTCCCCGGACTCAAAGAGATCTTCTTTGACGACGACACCTTCAACTATCGCAAGGCGCGTGCGATTGAGCTGTCGAACAAGCTGGGGCCGCTGAATTTCACGTGGAGCTGCACGTCGCGAGTCACTACCGACTACGAGACTCTCAAGGCCATGAGGGACGCAGGCTGCCGCTTGCTGATCGTGGGCTACGAATCGGGCGACGAGCAGATCCTGAAAAATATCAAGAAGGGCGCCACCATCGGCATGGCGCAGCGCTTCACCGAGAACTGTCACAAGCTCGGCTTGACGATTCACGGCGACTTCATTGTGGGCCTGCCCGGCGAGACACGGCAAAGTTTACGGAAGACCATTGAATTCGCCAAAAAACTGGATGTCGAGACCATCCAGGTTTCCCTCGGCCACGCTTTCCCTGGCACGGAATTCTATGAGCACGCCACAGCCAACGGCCTGGTAAACATCGACGGTATGACGGACTCGGGCGGCCATCAGCTTCCCAATGCCGTTTATCCAGGATTCAATCGCGGCGAGTTGGTGGAATGGGTGGAACGCTTTTACTCGGAGTATTACTTCCGTCCCAAGACTGTCTGGCGAGTGGTGTCGAGCGCCATTCGCAACAACGACCTTCCCCGCCTTTACAAGGAAGCGCGCGAATATTTGTTCGTCAGCTCCAAGCGCAAGAAGTTCGTCAAGGAACAAAAGGAAGCCTCCGCGGCGCTTCGGGGGGCCGAGGGCGGCGCTTCCTAAATGGCTGCGGGCCAAGCCGTGGCGGATGTGCCAATCCCCAATCCCCAATCCGCCACTCGACGAGTTGACTTCAAAACCAGGCTCCTTACCGCTTTTGTGGTCACTACCAACGTGCTGGGCAACTTTGCGATGTCGTGGGGCATGAAGCATCAGGCGGTTAATCTGGGCCTCTCGCCGTTCGCATATATCCGCTTGATCTTCACGCCGTGGGTGCTGCTGGGAACGGCGCTGTTGATACTTTGGCTGCTTTCGCGGATGACGCTGCTCGGCTGGGCGGATTTGAGCTACGTGCTTCCGGTGACTTCCATCGGATATGTGCTCAGCGCCGTTTTGGGTAAAGTGTTTTTTGGCGAGCAAGTCACTTGGCAGCGCTGGCTCGGAACTGGATTCATCGTAGTCGGCATCATTTTCGTTGGACTCACTGCAGCGAATACAACGAAACAGGAGCCGGCGCGATGAAATGGCTCATGGTGGGACTTATTGTCGGCTCAACCGTGCTGGCAGACCTGCTGCAAAGTTTCGAGATGAAGCGGCATAGTGTCGCCGCCGAGGATCTGCGCCCCGGACAACTGGGCCGGATGCTGCGCCGGCTCGCTCGACGTGGGCCATTGGTGCTGGCGCTTTTCTTCATGGCGATCTCATTCTTCGCCTTTATGAAACTGCTATCGCTGGCCGACTTAAGCTTCGCTGTCCCGGTGACCGCCGCAAGCGTTGCGCTCGAAACGGTGCTTGCCCGGCTGGTGCTGCGCGAAAAGGTCACGGCTCTGCGATGGGCCGGCGCGTTCTCGGTGGCTTGCGGAGTGGCGCTGCTCGCAATGTGACCATTGCGATCATCGTCATTGCCAGCGCTGCTGCTCTGTATCAATTACTCGCGATCATTGCGATCTTGTGCCATAAGCGCCAACCCCCAGCCCCCAACCCCCAGCCGCCCCCCGTTTCCATCCTGAAACCGATCTACGGAAAAGATGCAGGCTTCTACGAAGCCATTCGAACGCACGCGCTCCAGCGCTATCCGGAGTTTGAAATCTTGTTCGGTATCCGGCGTCTCGACGACCCCGCGCGCGTTGAAGTGGAACGGCTGATGCGCGAATTCCCCGCCCTTCCCATCCGGCTCGTTTTGTGCGCCACGTCGGCCCCCAATTTGAAGGTTGGATCGTTGATCGATCTCGCCCGCGAGGCCCGCCATCCCATACTCATCGTCAACGATAGCGACATTAGCGTGCCCGCGGGCTACCTCGGCAATGTCACCGCGCCGCTTTCCGACCCCGGCATCGGCCTGGTCACCTGTCTCTATCGAGCCGAAGCGCACGACTGGCCGAGCCGCATGGAAGCGCTCGCGATCGCGACTGACTTCGCGCCGAGTACGTTGGTGGCTCAATTGTTCGGCGTGTCGGACTTCGGTCTCGGCTCGACGCTTGCTTTCCGGAAAGCAGACCTCGAACGAATCGGCGGATTTCACGCGATCGCTGATTTTATCGCCGACGATTACCAGCTCGGCCACAAATTGCACGCCTCTGGTCTGCGCAACATAATTTCAGCAGTGGTCGTGAGCACGCGGCTCTCTTCCGGATCCTGGCTCGGCGCCTGGCGCCATCAAGTGCGCTGGGCCAGAACGATTCGATTGTCCGGTGGCGCAGGCTACGCGGGTTTGCCGATTACGTATGCCAGCCTGTGGGTCGCGATCGCGGGGCTTTTTGGACTCTGGTGGATTGCGCTGCCGCTGCTGGTCATCCGGTTCGCCATGGCGATCGTATGTGGGTGGCTTCTACTGGGAAGTGCAGACGTTTGGAAATATTGCTATGCGATCCCGTTGCGCGATCTGGCCGGCGTCGCTGTGTGGGCCGCGGGCTTGTTCGGACACCGAGTAATCTGGCGCGATCAACGGCTGGAGCTCGATTCCCAAGGAAGAATTGTGGCGAATTCGCAGAACCCTCGGAAATAGCAGGCACGCTTGCTATAATAGACTTCGCGCGCCCGTAGCTCAGTTGGATAGAGCGTCTGGCTACGAACCAGTTCAAAGCGGCAGCACGCGGCATACCAGAGGAAACAAATCAACAATTTACGGTTGGTGGGTTGCCCTCCATTGCCCTGGGTTCCCCGGGCGTCTAGCACAAAACCTAGCACACAAATTGGCGGAGACTTGGCTAGCCTAGTTGCTCAAATCCCCTGCGTCCTTGAGAACTCCCGGCCTTCTTCAGCACATTTCTTGCATGGATCCTCTCGTGCGGTCCCCATCACGAATTAGCGGCGCTCCCCGCTTGGCTGGCCAGAAGACCGTTAAACTGAACTCGAACGTCGGAATGATCCGGTACCAGAGTTGTTGCGGCACACTTTGAGAGAGCCGAAGCAGAACTGAAGGGGTCCGTTGTCCACGATCACTGAAACGGCGACAACGGGAGATTTCTCCGTTGCGCCACGGGCGTGCACGACCCAAGGAAATTGCCTCCAAAGCGGAGTCGTGCGGATCGTCGGGCCTTGCGTGTCGTTCGAG
>Ga0209415_10001220_pt1 | contig 48972 bp, 47 predicted proteins | sample PeaSoiSIISIP2007_FD_187696 | JGI IMG/M metagenome (GOLD analysis project Ga0209415, IMG submission 187696) | Peat soil microbial communities from Weissenstadt, Germany - SII-SIP-2007 (SPAdes) (version 2) | ecosystem: Environmental > Terrestrial > Soil > Wetlands > Peat | place: Germany... | reverse complement strand
TGATGGGTGACATCAAATCGGAATCCCCGGGCGACTTCATGTCGGAATCAGTGGGCGACTTCGTCGGAATCGGCAGAGGCTTTTGACCAACTCAATGTTGGCCGTACTCGTCGTCGCAGCGACGGTTGCGCCGAGATGTTTGGCAAGCTGGATGGCGAATGTCCCAACGCCTCCAGCACCCGCGTGGATGAGGACCTTCTGCCCTTTTCGCAGGCCGGCTCGCTCGACCAAGGTCTGCCAGGCGGTGAGGCCGACCAAGGGGATCGAAGCCGCCTCCTCCATGGAGAGGTTCGTCGGCTTCAACGCGAGGTCGGCCTCATTTATGGAAATCGCTTCCGCGAAGGTCCCGACGTGGCCATCGCGTGGCCGGGCATAGACCTCGTCTCCCACCTTGAATCGACGGGCTTTGGGCCCCACCCGAGCGACCACTCCGGCCATGTCATGTCCCAGGACGAAGGGCGGGCGATACGCAAGGAGGGGCTTGAAGGCTCCATCGCGGATCTTGGAATCCAAAGGGTTGAGTCCCGCAGCGTGGATCTCGACCAGGACATCGTCATCCCCCAATATCGGTTCCGGCATATCGCCGAAGCGGAGGATGCCACCCTTGTTGTATTTGTCGACGATGAAGGCCTTCATGATGATCTGCTCTCCAGGTCACTGCTGACGCCCGCCTCCGATTGGAGATTGGCTGCGAGATTGCTCAGACCGCCGTCCGATAGCGCGCCGCCGCGTGTTCCTGGCGTGTGTTCGGCAACATGGCCTGACGTGCTGCCTGAAAGGCGTTCCACTGTTCCTCATCGGGCAGCGGCGGAATCGTGACCGGCTCGCGACGGTCGAAGCCGACCAACGCCGCATCGACGAGTTCATCGACTTCCATCACACCGGTCATGGTGTTGACGTCAGCACCGGCGTGCTCCCAGATTTCGGTGCGGGTGGCGGCGGGAAGCACGGCCTGGACGTAGACGCCCTTCGGGCCGAGTTCGAGGCTGAGCCCCTGCGACAGGAACAGCGCGAATGCCTTGGTCGCACCATAGACGGTCATGGCGAATTCAGGCGCCAATCCGACCACGGAGCCGATGTTGATGATCGCCCCTTCGCCAGCCTGCACGAAGCGAGGTGCCGCGGCGCTGGCGAGCCGGAGCAGGGCCGTGGTGTTGAGGGCGACGAGCCGTGTGACATCGTCCGTGGACTGCTCGATGAAGCTGCCGCCAAGGGCCGTTCCGGCGTTGTTGATGAGGATGCCGATGCGCGCCTCGTCGCGCAGTCGCGCCTCGACCACCGCAAGCTCGGCGGCCTGCGTCAGATCAGCCTGGATAATGTCAATCGCCACACCGGTTTCCTGCGTCAAGCGCGTGGCAAGTTCCTCCATGCGCTTTCGATCCCGCGCGACCAGCACGAGATCATGGCCGCGACGTGCGAAGCGATCGGCATAGGTGGCGCCGATGCCGGTGGAGGCTCCGGTAACAAGGACTGAGGGAATGGTAGCCATGGGATTGCTCTCTGCTCTGTTGAAACCTATATTCATGACAATCATCATTATTGCCTAAATATGATGGTCGTCATTAATATGTCAATGGGGCCGGTGGAGAAATTTGAAATGAAGGTCAGCCGAGAGCAGATGGCGGAGAACCGACGCCGGATCCTTGATGTCGGCAGCAGGCTGTTTCGCGAGAAGGGATTCGACGCCGTCAGCGTGGCCGAAGTGATGAAGGCCGCCGGTCTTACGCACGGTGGCTTCTATGGTCATTTCAGTTCGAAGGACGACCTCGTCGCCGAGACTATAGGCTATGTCCTCTCCAACAATGAAGACGGAGGCGGTGATCTTCGTGCTTATCTTTGCGACTATCTTGCGCCCCGACATCGGGACAATGCTGCCGCTGGCTGCCCCACGGCGAGCCTTGCTGCGGATATCCGCCACCAGACACCGGCTGCTCGAGCTGCCATGACGGCCGGGCTCCGGTCGCAACTCGAGCGTATGGCGAAAGCCCTCCCGGATATTGATGCGGCGGACAGGCGCCGCGCGGCGATCGGAACCTGGGCTGCGATGGTGGGGGCGGTGATTCTTGCTCGCGCGATCGACGACACGACGCTTTCAGATGAGGTCCTGGAACAGACGCGTGCCTGGATCGAAACCGCACTGGGCCCCGCGTCTGCCCAATAAGTGCCGATGCGCCCACATCGGGCGATTCGGCCCTTGCACGCATCTCAGGCGTGCTGGCAGCCGCTATGATCTTGCCGATGCTGACGGTACTTTTAGCCGTGATTTGGGTTCGGGCATCAGGCCTGGAATGGCGCGCAAAGGGCCGATAGTAGTCGATATATGGATTGCGGCGGTCGGCGGAAATTCTTCAACGAAATCAGGACCGTAGGTTTCTGACGGGGCCCGGGCCGGTAGTCCTTGGGTAAAAAATATTTTTCGCAATAAATTCAATTGGTTGACTTAGGTCCGAACAATCGAGTGGGAATGAGTTTTCAATAGGCTGGGCTGTTTTTAGAGGGCTCCTGCGGGAGCCTTCCTGCCGCCAAAATCAGCGGACAGCACCCGTGGCTTCTTCATGGGAGCGCTCATTCACGGCGTTGACGGCCCCGCGATGGAAGGCGTTCGCCAATTGCGCGAGGCTTTCCGAACCGGCAGTTCCGAATGGAGTGGTCGAGATGGTCGACCTCCTTGCGGGCGCCGAGTTCGAAGTCGCCGACGCGGATGGCGAGGTGGTCCATGCCGACGACTTTGACCATTGGAGATTCTCCCGGCGAAAGGCGAGATTTAGCGAATTGGGATGATAATGTTGAGTCCCGGCGCCCCATAGACCATCGGCGGGGGCGGTGCGTAATAGACCGGAGGTGGCGGGGCGATCACCACTGGCGGCGCGCCGTAATAGTAACCCGGCGGTGGCCGATGGTGGCGCCAATAACCGGGAGGGCCGCGGTGTTCCCAATGGCGCGGCGGCGGCCCGTGATGATGGGCGCCGTGCGGTCCGCGGCCGTGATCTTGCGCCTGAGCCGCGGTCGCGGTGCCGAGCGCGACAAAGGCCAATCCGGCGGCGACCAACCATCGGCGGAGGGTGTTGCGGCCTTGCATGGCGACCGATTGGGATTGTTTCATGAGATGCTCTCCGTTCACGTCTTCGGCCGTGCGCGACGATCGTCTGGCACGCAGAGCGAGCGGGCGCGCCCAAGCCGAGCGAAAGCGCGAGACGCCGGAGCCTCAGTCGGCTCCTGCATTCGCCAAGACTGTCCCATGGCTATTCTTCCTTCTTGCCCTTCTTTGGAGCCATGTCACGCTTGTGATGTTCGAATACCGTGTCGGCGACTTTCTTCTGCTCGGGACTCATCGCATCGTAGAGCGGTTGGAAGGCGCTTACCAAATGGGCCGCGCCATCGGCATGCGCTTGCGCAATTTTTTGATAGGTCTGCAAATCCTCGAGCGCCGAGGTCTCCTTTTCCTTGGCGCGAGCGTCACGGAGCATATCGCTCATGCCGGTGGCATTGTCGCGCATCGTTTGGGCGACGGTCGTCCATAGCTCTTCCTGCTCCGGCTTGATCTGAAGTTTTCTATGCAGGTCGGTGATCCGCATTTCGACCCGTTCGGACCATTCCTTGTGGTGGGATCCCGTGCGATGCTTGGCCGGTGGCGTGGCTTCGCTTGTCTGCGCCAGCACCGGACTGGCCGCCACCATAACGCCCAGCATGGCCGAAGCGGCGAGACTGGGGAGATGCGAGAACAATTTCATTTGTTTTTCCTTGATCCTTGCCCGGAAGGCGTTCCGTATCTTTCCTAAACTGGCAAAAGATCATGGCAATTCTGCGACTTGCCGATGCCTGGTCGCAGAAGAACGGTAACATTTGGTAACAGCGGATCGCATGACGGCCCGTCCTTTGAACGGACTCGCCGTTTTGCCGGTCTTTGGGCAGAGGGGCGAAAAATCGGTAGCGGCATCGATCATCTGCCGGAAGTTGATCGCCATGTGACCGTTTCGCTGCTAACTTGCGCCCGTTCGCGCCCCAGGTTGGGGGCGGACAACCCGCTGATGATCATTTCGAGACGCCTGTTGCGGATGGCGTGAGTGCAATTGGGTGAATAAAATGACCGTCACGATGTATGGCATCAAGAACTGCGACATAGTTAAGAAAGCGCGCGATTGGCTGGATAAGCAAGGTGTTGCTTATGGCTTCCAAGATTACAAATTGGCCGGCATTGGCGAGGATCGGCTGAGAGCGTGGTGTGATGAATTCGGTTGGGACGCCGTGCTGAATCGTGCCGGGGTGACCTTTCGCAAGCTGTCCGACGTGGACAAGCAGAATTTGGATGCGGACAAGGCGATCTGGCTGATGCAGGCCCAACCGTCGATGATCAAACGACCGATTCTCGATCTTGGATCCCGCCGGGTGATCGGTTTCAAACCCGAACTTTATCGCGAGGCGTTGTTCGGAAACGAATAACGTTCGCACAATCGAGCCTCTGGTCAAGAGCCGTACGCGGGCTTATCGTTTTGATCATGGTCGCCGTCATCTTCGGGGGGCATTCCCGATGAGATCGATGGCGCTTGATCGCGGGAGGTCTGCCCATGTCATCGGAGCCGCTCCACCCATCTCCGTTGCCGGTCGATCGACTTTATCGCCGCGCCGATCTCAAGGCCTTGCCATTTGCCACGACCGCCGATCTGGAACCGATCGACGGTCTGGCCGGGCAGAACCGCGCCCTTGAGGCGATCCGCTTCGGTAGCCGGGTTGGCCGCAAAGGGTTCAACCTGTTCGCCATCGGCTCGCAGGAAGCGGGCATCAAACACGCCATCGAGACCATGTTGAAGGCCTCGGCCACCGACAAGGCCGCACCCGCCGACTGGGTTTATGTCAACAATTTCGCCGAATCGCACAAGCCGATCGCCATCGCTCTGCCGGCTGGGCGGGCGCCGGGCTTTCGCAAGGCCATGCAGGATCTGATCGACGATCTGAAATCGGCATTGCCGGTGGCTTTTGAAGGCGAGGAGTATCATACGCGGCGCGGCGCCATCGACGAGGCCTTTCAGAAAAAGCAGGCCGATGCTTTTGCCGACTTGCGGACGAAAGCGGAAGCGAGAGACATCGTCGTTCTGCGCACGCCGCTGGGGTTCGCCTTGGCGCCGGCGCGGGATGGCAAGGTGGTGCCTCCCGAGGAATTCAACAGTTGGCCTGACGAACAGTGCCGCAAAGTGCAGCAGGCCATCCAGGATCTGGAGAAAGACCTCGAACATGTCGTTCGCCAAATTCCGTCGTGGCAAAAGGAGCGTCGCGACGATCTGCGCAAACTGAACCGCGACACGGCGCAACTCGCTGTCGGACAATCGATCGACGAGGCAATGGCCGGTTTCGCCGATCTGCCGCGTGTGGTGGCGCATTTCGAGGCGGTTCGTGCTGATCTTGTCGAGAATGTCGGAATGTTCGTCACGAAGAGCGACGGTGACGAGTCCGAATCGACCGCCTCGTCGGGGAGCCCGTTTGATCGCTATGAAGTCAATGTCTTGGTGAGCCAGGATGATCAGGCGTGCGGCGTGCCGATCGTCGAGGAATCGCATCCCACCTTGAGCAATCTGACCGGGCGGATCGAATATCTGTCGATGCAAGGCGCGCTGGTCACCAGTTTTCGCCTGATCAAGGCCGGGGCCATGCACCGCGCCAATGGCGGCTATCTGTTGATCGACGTTCGTAGTCTTTTGACCGAGCCGTTCAGTTGGGTCGCGGTGAAGCGGGCCCTTCGGCGCGGCGAGATCGTCATCGAAGACGTCGGCCGTTTCATCGGGTTGACCAGTACGGTGTCTCTGGAACCGGACCCCATTCCCCTCGACGTCAAGGTGATCCTGTTCGGAGATCGGATGCTCTATTACCTGCTCTCCGCTTTCGATCCGGACCTTGGCGAACATTTCAAAGTCCTTGCCGATTTTGAAGACGACGTCGATCGGTCGCCGGAAACCGAGATGGTGCTTGCCCGCTTCGTTTCCTCCATCGTTCGCGCCAACGCGCTGAAGCCGATCGATCGGGACGGGGTTGGCGTCATCATCGAACATGCGGCGCGGTTTGCCGATCATGCCGATAAGCTGACGCTGCTCGTCGATCACATCCGCGATCTCATCGTCGAAGCGGATTTCTGGTGCGGCGACGCCGGCCGTGACTTGATCTCGGGTGACGATGTCCAGCGCGCCCTTGATGAGCGGATCCGGCGAGGATCGCGATTGCGCGACCGGTCGCAAGAGGCGATTTTGCAGAATGTCGCCTTGATCGATACCGATGGCGCCGCGGTCGGGCAGATCAATGGATTGAGTGTTTCCGAGCTGGGAGGTGTCCGTTTCGGCCGCCCTACTCGCATCACTTGCCGGGTGCGGCCGGGGAGCGGTCGGGTCGTCGATATCGAGCGGGAAGTGAAGCTCGGGGGGCCGATCCATTCGAAAGGCGTGCTGATTCTGTCCGGCTTCCTGGTCGGACGCTTTGCTCTCGACGTCCCGATGTCGCTTTATGCCAGTCTGGTGTTCGAGCAGTCTTACGGCGGCGTCGAAGGCGACAGCGCGTCGTCGGCGGAACTCTATGTGCTTCTTTCGGCGCTGGCCGGCGTGTCGTTGCGCCAGGACATCGCGGTGACCGGATCGGTCAATCAGCTTGGCGAGATCCAGGCGATCGGTGGAGTCAACGAGAAGATCGAGGGATTCTTCGACATTTGCAGAGCGCGCGGGTTGACCGGAACGCAAGCTGTGGCGATCCCCAAGGCCAATGTTCAGCATCTGATGCTCCGGCGCGACGTGGCTCAGGCCTGTGCCGAAGGCCGGTTCGCCATATATCCGCTGGCGACGATCGATGACGGCATCGCCTTGCTGAGTGGATGTCCCGCCGGCCAGCGGGACGCCAAGGGGCATTATCCGGCGGATAGCGTGAACGGTTTGGTCGAGGCGCGGTTGCGCGATTTTGCTGCGGTTCTACGGCGGTTCAGCGCGGAGGGTGAGCCCTCTGCGGTCGGTTCCGCCTTCGAGGACGATGCGCCATGACCGGCGGCGGCTGGGGTTTCAAGCGACTCGTTCTCGATCTGCATCGCAATGGTCAGGATCCTGCCACTTTGCGGCACGCAGCGGAGATCGCCGAATTTCTGCATCTCGATCTGTTCGGCCGTTTTATCGACGATCCGGCTATTGCCAGGCTGGCCGGCCTCCCGTTTGCCCGCGAGTTTCGCGTCCTTGAGCGGGAATGGCATGATCTCGCTGTCGCGGAGGTGACGCGGGCGCGGGAACTGGCGATCGCCACGGCGAGCAGGCTGTTCGCCGAGGCGGCCAGGGCGTCGACGGCAAGATGCCGCTTCGAAGTCCTTCCCGATCCGGGAGGGACCAAAGACGCGGGCGGGCATTGTGACGAGGACATCGTTGTCTTGCATCAAAAGCCGCATGCCGGAGAGTCTTTTTCACGTCTGTTGGACACGGCCTTCGAACATGCCTCCGCCGTGCTGATCATGCCCAATCGCGTGATCCACCGGCATGGACCGGTGGTCGCCGTCGCGCGCTCTCCCGATGACCCGAGCATCGCGGTGGCCGCCAGTCTGGCGACGGAGGCGGGAGAAGCTTTCCTGTATTTTGATTCACCCGACGGCGGTTTGTCGCCCGACGATACCGAAGCGGTATTCGATCGTGGTCGACCACGGGGCGCGGGGCGGGGCAATCCACGGGTTCGCCGGCTCGCGCTTCCCGTATCGAACGAGTGTCTCATCGTTCTCACCCGCGGCGTCTTGGCCGATGCGGACGTGTCGACGGTCGTGTCCTGTCGCCGCGTGCCCGTCCTCGTTCTTAGAGCCTGAGAACCGCTGGTGCGAGGCTGATGACTCTGTGCCCCGAAGTGGTACGATTGAAAACCATGACATCGCCGCCGCTGCTCCAGTCACTGTACCGCCTTTGGGCCTTAGAGAAATTTTCCTACGCCTTGCGGGTGTTCATCGCGCTGTTCGGCGCCATGGCGGCTTGCTGGTTGATGGACAGCATCACGCTGGTCATTCCGCTTTTTCTCGGCATCATCGCCTGCGCGCTTTCGGAAACGGATGACAGCTGGCGGGGGCGCCTCTCGGCAACGCTCATCACCCTGGCGTCGTTCGCCGTATCATCCTTCATCGTCGAGTTGCTGACGCCCTATCCGCTGTTGTTCCTCGCCGGCATCATAAGCTCGACCTTCACCTTCTCCATGCTTGGCGCGCTGGGGGAGCGCTATGCCTCCATCGCCCAGGCGACCTTGATTCTCGCCGTCTACACGATGCTGGGGTTGGAGCAGGCCAATGCGCCGCACGACCTGTGGCACGAGCCTTTGGTGTTGACGATCGGAGCGGCCTGGTACGGAGCGCTGTCGGTCCTCTGGCATGCTCTGTTCTCACATCAACCGGTACAACAGGGATTGGCGACGCTGTTCGATCAGTTGGGCGACTATCTGAAAGCCAAGTCGTCTTTGTTCGAGCCTGCGCATCACGTCGACCTCGAAGGCGGCCGTGTGGCCCTGGCCCGACAGAACGGCCAGGTGGTCATTGCTCTCAATGAGGTCAAGGAGATCATCCGACGCCGATTGCAAGGCGGTCACGCCCGCTCGACGCTGGATCGCTATCTCAGCCTCTTCTTCATGGCCCAGGATATCCATGAAAGGGCCAGTTCGTCCCACTACCCTTACGACGCGTTTGCCGAGGCGTTCTTTCACAGCGACGTGATGTTCCGCTGCCAACGTCTGTTGTGCCAGCAGGGACTGGCCTGCCAGGCGCTGGCTCGGGCGATCCGGTTGCGTCAGCCCTTCGATTATGGCGAAAGCCGGCAGGCTCTGGCCGACTTGCAAGATTCTGTGGCCTATCTGACGAGCCGGGATAATCCAGACTGGCGTGGTCTGTTGCGGTCAATCGGCGATCTGGTCGACAATCTTGCCGCGCTGGAGTCCGTGTTGGCCAGAGCCAATAATCCCGCAGGTCTCACCCAGGAACGCGACAACAGCCTGTTCGACGGCTCTCCGCGTTCGTTGACGGAGGCGTGGACGCGGATTTGGGAGCAATGCACCGTTTCCTCGCCGGTGTTTCGCCACGCCCTCCGCCTGACCCTGGCGTTGAGTGCCGGATATGGGGTCAAATATGTGATTCATCCGGCCCTGGGGTACTGGATTTTGTTGACGACGCTGTTCGTCTGCCAACCGAATTATGCCTCGACCCGGCGTCGTCTTTGGGAACGGATTTCGGGGACGGTCTTGGGATTGGTTGCCGGTTGGGCGCTGATCACCCTGTTCCCGGAGCCTCAAGTTCAGCGCCTGATCGCGGTGGCCGCCGGTGTGACCTTCTTCATCTATCGGACCAACCGTTACATCTTGGCGACCGGTGCCATCACGCTGATGGTGGTGTGTTGTTTCAATCAGGTTGTCGACGGCTATGCGATCATTTGGCCGCGGCTCACCGACACGCTGCTTGGAAGCCTGATCTCCGGCCTCGCCGTGTTCTTTGTTCTGCCGGATTGGCAGGGGCGCCAGTTGCACAAGGTGGTTGCCGGCACGCTGAGCGGCGCCAGCCGTTATTTGCGGGAGCTTATGCGACAATATGATACCGGCAAGAGCGACGATTTGGCTTATCGCGTGGCGCGGCGCAATGCTCATGCCGCCGATGCGGCGCTCTCGGGAACCTTGTCGAACATGCTGCAAGAGCCGGGACGGTTCCGCAAGGATGCCGAGTCTTGTCTCAGGAATCTGGTGATGTCGCATACCTTGCTCGGTTCTCTTTCGGCGTTGGGCGCCCATCGTGGAAACGCCTTGACCCGTCTCGGCGACGAACGGATCAGCCGGGCTGCCGACTATATCGCCAATGCTCTCGACGCCATCGCCGCCGACCTCGTGGCGCGTCGACCGGTGGCGCTTTCCGAGGATGGGGAAGACGCTTTGGCCGAGGAGTTGGGGCGAATGCCCGAAGAAAGCGACGGCCATCGTCGGTTGGTGCGAACGCAACTTCTTCTGATTTGCCGTCAACTGGGCCCGATCCGAAGCCTGGCTTCGCAGCTTCAGCGCAAATAGAGGCTGGCCGTGCTCAACGCTGTCCATCGACGTCTGGCGCGGTTGGCCGCTTGTATCGAGGATGCGATTGAGGCCGGGTCTTTGCCGTCGACCCGGTCCCGGAAGACCGCCTTTTCAATGTCTCCCAAAAATGCCCTTAAAAGGAAGTTCTGATGAAAATTCTTGTTGTTTTAACGTCTCATGACGAACTCGGTGACACCGGCCACAAGACCGGTTTCTGGCTTGAGGAATTGGCGGCGCCCTATTACGTCTTCAAAGACGCCGGAGCCGATCTCACCTTGGCGTCGCCCAAAGGGGGGCAGCCGCCGCTCGATCCGCGCAGCGACGATCCTTCGGCGCAGACCGACGCGACACGCCGCTTCAAGGCGGATGCGACGGCCTTGGCCGCTCTTGCCAAGACAGTGAAATTGTCCGGAACCGCCGCCGCTGATTTCGATGCCATCTTCTATGCCGGTGGCCATGGCCCGCTCTGGGATCTTTCCGAAGACAAGACCTCGATCGCCTTGATCGAATCCTTCTGGGCGGCAGGTAAGCCGGTGTCGGCGGTTTGTCATGCGCCGGGCGTGTTACGTCATGCGACCGTGAACGGCGTGCCCCTGGTGAAGGGCAAAAAGGTGACCGGTTTCAGCAACAGTGAGGAAGAGGCGGTTAAACTGACCGACATCGTGCCGTTCCTGGTCGAGGACGAACTGACGCGCCTCGGCGGACAATACGAGAAGGGGCCTGACTGGGGTAGTTTTGTACGGATCGACGGCAAACTCGTCACCGGACAGAACCCAGGTTCATCGGCGGCCGTTGCTGAAAAGGTGCTCGAATTGCTGCGCGCCGGAGCGTGAGCGTCATCTTTTCCGGTTGTCCGGAGTGCGAAGACATTCGTCGGAGCGGGATCGCTTCGACGAATGTCTGATCCTCCCTCCCTCAGGCACGGCGCATCAGATAAAACACATATTGGAACCGATCGCCCCAACGATCGAACATCTGAATCTCGGCTTCGGCCTGTCGCAGGGCTACGTCGAGGCTGGGGTTGGTTGCCGCTTCGTCACGCCGCTTGGCGATGCGTCGGCTGAGCGGTTCAAAATATTCACTACGCCAGACCGATCGGGGAAGGGCGTAGCTGTCGTAGATGCGTAAGCCGACCTTTTGCGCCAGGGCCTGAACGGTGGCGACGTCCGTCATCGCCGGATAGAAGTGGCGCCAGAAGGAGACGGCCTCCGTTGGCGGATTGGGAAGAAGCCAGGAACAATCGCCAATCACCAGGATGCCGCGCTTGCGCAACAAAGGCGACCAGAGCGTCAGGGCCCGTTCCATACCCAGGGCGTTAACGCCATTTTCACTCCAGACGAGATCGAAGCTTTCCGGCGCATCTGGCAGAGCCGAAAGCGAACCAAGACGCGGCTGTATCAGGGAATCGACCTCGGCGGCCCTTGCCGCATCCAACATTTCGTCGAGCGCGGATTGGTTTTCGTCAACGGCGATGACGGGGGCTTTGAAGTGGCTGGCCAGAACGATGGTCTGGTGGCCACGACCGCATCCGAGATCAATGATGGCGGGAGGCGTTCTGAGCGGTGGAAGCAAGCGAATGGCTTCGCGCGTGCAACTATCGACGCCCTGTCCCGGGCGAGGCAGGTCTTCGTAGAGTTTGCTGATTGCCAACTCAAGCGGCATCGTCGGCCCCCTTATTTTGATCGATGGGCTGCCTTCACGAGGTAGCGCGAATCGAGGTGATCCGCTCGCGTCGATTTGCCGGGGCAGCCATGCTGTCCATGCAATTGATGGAGATGAGACAGCGGGGACTCTCCAGAGCCGGATGACTTTTGGTGGAATCGCGCTTAAGCTCGGCGTTCCTCGTAGAGGTCGTTGAGCGCTTGGCCATGCCGGGCGATGATGATGTGGCGCCTGATCTTCAGCGTTGGCGTGCTCATTTCATTGGTTACCGAAAATGCTTCGTCCAGCATGATGAAACGGCGAACCTTTTCGATCGTCGACAGGTTGCGATTGACCCGATCAATCGCCTCGACGATGTGGCGCCGGAAATCGGTGTCATGGATCAGCGACGTCAGGTCGGACGGTTTGTCGTTGGCGGCGGCCCAACTGGCGGCATGTTCGGCGTCGGGGATCAGAAGGGCGACCAAATGGGGGCGGCGATCACCATAGACCATCGCCTGTGCGATCTCCGGCTGCAAGGTGATCAATCCCTCGATCTTCTGTGGCGAGATATTGTCGCCGCCGGAATTGACGATGATATCCTTCTTGCGGTCGGTGATCTGGATGAACCCGTCCTCGTCGATCCGTCCGATGTCGCCGGTGTGCAGCCAGCCGTCGCGAATGGCTTGTGCGGTGGTGTCGGGGTCGTTCCAATAACCGGACATGACCAACTCGCCGCGAACCAGAATCTCTCCGTCGTCGGCAATTTTCACTTCGACGCCCAGCATCGGGGGGCCGACCGTGTGCAATTTGACCCGTCCCGGCGGATTGCAACTGACGACGGGAGCCGCTTCGGTTTGGCCATAGCCTTGTAAAATCGGGACGCCGAGCGCGGTGAAGAACAGGCCAACTTCATAATTGAGCGGCGCGCCGCCGGAGACCATGGCCTTGAGCCGTCCGCCAAATCGGGCCGAAACCTTGCGGCGGACCAGAAGGTCGAGCAGGCGGTTCATCAGTCTTTCGAGGCAGGTGAGCGCGTCCGGCGTCTCATAGCGTTTGGCTCCCAGGCTGACTGCTTTCATGAACAGCCATGCCTTGAATTTCCCGTTGCGCGCGATGCCCTTCAAAATGCGGGCGCGCATCAATTCATAGAGACGGGGGACTGCCGTCATGATGGTGGGATGGACCTCGGCCATATTGGCCGCCAACTGCTCGATGCCTTCGGCGTAATAGATCTGCGCGCCGACGGAGATGGGGAAGAATTGCCCGGCGGTATGCTCGTAGGAGTGGGACAATGGCAGGAAAGACAAGAAAATGTCGTTGTCCAGGCCGATGCTCGCCAACAAATGATGGGCTCCCATGCAGTTGCACAAGAGGGCGCCATGGCTGAGGACCACGCCTTTCGGAGATCCCCCGGTGCCGGAGGTGTAGATGACGCAAGCCGTGTCGCTTCTCTGGAGGGTGGCAATTTGTGCACTTAGGGTGTCCGCGCAGACGCTGCCCAGCGCGATGACGTCGTCCCAGGCGCGAAATTCGATGCCGGGATTTTGTGTCAAGGCAAGCGGTTCCATGGTGATCACCATCGGCGCGCGATCGGCCAACAATGTCGCTGCGACGACCCGTTCCGCCAAAGCCTGGGTCGAGGTGATGGCGAAGCGGGCGCGGGAATTGTTCAACAGATGGAGGTTGTCGGCGATGGTGTTGGTGGTGTATCCCGGCACGCAGATGGCGCCGACGGCCATGGTCGCCAGGTCGGCGATCAGCCATTCCGGGCGATTCTCGGCAATCAGCAAAATGCGGTCGCCTTTCCGGACGCCGAGAGCCTGAAGGCCGCGAGCCAGCAAATCGACGCGATTGGCGACTTCGTTCCAGGACAGGGATATCCAGGTCTTGTTCGCTTTACGCCACAAAAACGGCTTGTCCCCGAAGCGGGCGGCTTGGGCGAAAAACATCGCCGGAAGGCTGGTTGCTGCCGCGTAGTCGATTGCCCCCATTCTTGGTCCATCCCTAATTTTGTGGCGCCGAAGGTCAAGCCTTCGGCTATTCTCCCGCCCCAGCCCACCAAGGCGGGGTAATGGTTATAGCTTTCTTCATAGCCATATGTCAGTTCGGTTCAAGGAGTAATCGCATGAAAAATTCGTCCGCGCCGTCTGAGACGCCTTTCGTGTCTCCTGAGATCTTGGGGGCGATGCCGGAGTGGGATCTCCAGGCTCTCTATGACGATCCGCGCTCTCCCAAGCTTGAAGCGGATTTGCAGGCTGCCGATGCGCTGGCGCGATCCTTCCGGGAAACATATCAGGGCAAATTGGCCGATCAGACCGGAGAGGCCCTTGGCGAAGCGGTCGCCGAGTATGAGCGCTTGAGCGAAATTCTCTATCGTGTTCTTAGCTATGCGCAGCTTCGCTATGCTCAAAATGTCTCCGATTCCGAGCGGGGGCGCTTCCATCAGAGTATGCAGGAACGCGCCACGGCGATTTCCACCCAGACCCTGTTCTTCACGTTGGAGCTCAATCGGCTGGATGACGAGCAGTTGGCGGTCAAGCTTGCGTCTCCGAAATTGGCGCATTATGTGCCTTGGTTGCGTGATCTCCGGATGTTTCGCGATCATCAATTGGCCGACGATATGGAGCAATTGCTGCATGAAAGGGAGGTTGCCGGACGGTCCGCCTGGACCCGTTTGTTCGATGAAACCATGGCGGAATTGCGGTTCCCTGTGGCGGGCAAGGAATTAACCTCGGCCGAAGTTCTGCATCTGATGTCCGATAAGGCGCCGGAAAACCGGAAGGCGGCGGCCAAGGCTTTCGGAACGGTGCTTGGCAAGAATATTCGGACCTTCTCCCTGATCACCAATACCCTGATCAAGGAGAAGGAGGTCGACGACAAATGGCGGCATTACGCCCGGCCGGCGTCCTATCGCAATCTGTCCAATCAGGTCGAAGACAGTGTCGTCGATGCGTTGGCCGAGGCCGTACAAGCCTCCTACGGGCAATTATCGCATCGGTACTACGCTTTGAAGGCCAAATGGTTCGGCGTCGAGCAATTGGATTATTGGGACCGCAATGCGCCGCTTCCCGAGGACGACGACCGCAAGATCACATGGCCGCAGGCCAAGGACATCGTCCTTGGCGCCTATGGCGCCTTTTCTCCGGAACTAGCCGATATCGGGGCGCGGTTCTTTGACAATGGCTGGATCGACGCACCGGCGCGTCCGGGGAAGTCGCCGGGTGCCTTCGCCCATCCGACGGTGCCTTCGGCGCATCCCTATCTGTTGTTGAATTTTCTTGGCAAAACGCGCGATGTGATGACGCTTGCCCACGAACTGGGGCATGGCGTCCATCAAATGTTGGCGGCAAAACAAGGCGTTCTGCTGTCCGATACACCACTCACGCTCGCCGAAACAGCATCGGTGTTTGGCGAGATGATGACCTTCCGGGCGTTGCTCGACGCTGAAACGTCGCCTCGGCGGCGGCGCATCATGCTGGCATCGAAGGTCGAGGATATGTTGAATACGGTGGTCCGCCAGATCGCCTTTTACGAGTTCGAACGCCAAATTCACGATGAGCGACGTCATGGAGAGTTGTCATCCGAGAAAATAGGCGATATTTGGCTGGATATTCAACGAAAAAGCCTTGGTCCGTCTTTGCGGTTCGATGATGAATACCAATATTTCTGGTCATATATTCCGCATTTCATTCATTCGCCGTTTTATGTTTATGCCTATGCGTTCGGCGACTGTCTGGTTAACTCGCTCTACGACACTTATCAGGGCGGCGCTCAGGACTTCGTCGCAAAATATATCGAGATGCTGAAGGCCGGGGGGACGCTGCGGCACAAGGAATTGTTGGCGCCCTTTGGTCTTGACGCCAATGATCCGGCCTTCTGGCGCCGCGGCCTTGATGTCATCGTCCGGTTCATCGACGAATTGGAGACGATAAGCGCGAGTGAGTGAGGGGCTGGTCCGTTGGGGCAATGCACATCGTCGTCAGCGATCGCGGTCGATGAGTCGGGGCGAGCGGAGGATCGGTTTGCTTTTCTCGTCTGAGGGGCGGTGGAAAATCGGGTGATGCGGCAGATCTTGGAGTCGCGTGACGAGGGCGTCCGGGGTAACGCTTTCGAGTTCCGCCGCTGCCTTTTCAGGGGGCGCCAACCGAACGTAAACGGTCCGTATCCCTAATTTTGCCGCATGCCCGATCTCATCGCCGAGAGTGCCGGCGATCAGAATGGCCTCTTTGGGGTTTGTGTGATGGAGAGCGCAAATCGCTTTCATCACCGATGGCGACGGCCAGACGGACGGGCGTGGAAGAGGCCTTATCCAGTCCTTGTCTTGCGACGGGATGTCGGTCGAGGCGACTTTTTTCGCTGAATGGCCGATGCTGTACACAAAATCAAACGTCCGACGCAATTCCGTCTGGCCTGCATAACGGGCCAGCGCAGCGGGAGGGAGAGCCGAGACGCCGACCAAATGCTGACCGCTGCCATCGCCTTGCGACGTAAGATTGTTTCTCATGGCGTTCAATGCGTCCGGCAACTCTTTGGGCGGACGTGTCGCTTGCGTCCGTTTGGCGAGATAATAGGCAACGGCGGCTTTCGCTTGGTGTAGCGATGATGGCGACACCGAGCGTTCCGTTGGATTTTGCAGAGCAAGGGCCACCATTGCCGAAGCGACACCGGAGCGTTCGGCGATATGGTCGATCATGCCGAGGAAGGCCGTCCTTTGCGCCTGTTGCTGATCGAGAAACACGGAATCGGTGACCATCAGAAGTCTTTTGGCCGGAGACGTCTCTGTTGATGTGTTCATGTTGTTGGTGGTCTCAATGACATCGATTGCAACGAAACCAGCCCCTTACCATCAGTTCGGTGGCTGGACGCCGGATGGGCGCCGGAAGAGAGTACAAGAAGATTGCTGTTGCCAATATGGAAAAATTTGGATAAAAAGGCTTCATCGGCGCGGCAATTCGGAATTGCCTGGGATTGGGCGAGGTGACGGCGCTCTGACTGGTGGTGGCGGATGAATTGGGACGATTATCAAGCCGTTGGTCGAGCGCTCTTTGACGCTCATCCTGATGTCAATTATTTGACGCTTTCCAATGACGATCTGCGGCGTTTGGTGATCGTCTTGCCCGGCTTCGACGCTCCATTTGCGCCGCCCGACGTGGCCGCTCTTTCCGCCATACGATTTGCCTGGGTAGCCTTGGCGGAAGGTGCGGACGACTCCGGACCCTACGACAGTTCCGCCTGAATCGTCCTCGGACGCTTCGAACAATCGATCAAGACCCAATCAGCCAAAATGGGGGAACGAGATGTCGCTCGTCGATGGACGCGAGGCTGGTCTCTATTGGCAATCACGCATGGGCAACAACGCCGACGGTATCGGCGGAAATTCGCACCGCTACGACGTGGTGACGGCCGATGCCGAGGGCGTATTGGTTCATCGGCATTTTCTGGTCGATTATGGTCTCAAGCTCGGTGGCGGCCACGGCTATGCTTGCGAATTTCCGTCACCGGAGGGCGTTCTCGCGCGACGCGGCAGCGCCGTGGTGGACGGCGGCGGACCACCGCCCGAAGCCCTATTGCTGACGCATGCGCATGAGGACCATCTTGGCGCGATTCGTCACACGATCGATATGGGGTTCGCCTGCCCGCCGGTTTATGCAACGGCGTTCACCGCGGCCATGTTGGGCAATTCTCTGGTGAATGCCGGTATCGGGCGCGACCGATGGCCGGATATCCACGTGATGCGGGGCGGCGACATTGCCGAGATCGGATCGGCCAAGGTTGAGTTTGTGCCCATGGACCATATGCCGGGCGCCACGGCGTTGCGCATTCACACCAAGGAAGCCTGCGTCTTTCATACCGGAGACTATAAGTTTGACGAGACACTAGCTCTCGGCGATCGGGCCGATCCGCAAAGGCTGCGGGCGATTGGCCGTGACGGGGTGGATATGGTGGTGTCGGACTCGACGTCGGTGGCGACGGACGATGTCCGTAGGAGCGAGGCCGAGATTTGCGAAAGCTTGACGCGCGTGGTTGCCGACAACAAAGGCCGCGCCGTCGTTGCCGGTATTCTCGGATCGCAATTGGATCGCTTGGTTTCCCTGGGCCGGGCTGCTCGCGCCAACGGCCGCGCGTTGGCGATCTCCGGACGGAGCTTGGCGGTCAATGTCGCGGCGGCGCAGGCCGCCGGCATCGATATCGAAGCAGCGGCTGGGACCCGGATTTTGACGACAAAGGAAAGCCGAGAGCTGCCGGCGGAAAAGGTCTTGATGGTCACGACCGGGGCTTTCGCTCAGTCGAACGCCGGTTTGATGCGCGCCGCCAATCATCAACCGGGGGCTCTACAGATCGACGGAAATTGTACGGTTATCATTCCGCAACGGGCGATCCCCTCGGTACAGGCGTCACATGCGGCAATGGTGGCCAAGCTGGAAAGTCACGGGGCCCGCGTGGTGACGGCCGAACGCGCCGTTGATTTGGGGTATGGGCCGATCCATCAGTCCGGACATGCGATCCGACAGGATGCCAAGCTGCTCTATACTCTGCTCAAACCGAAAAAGGTCGTCGCTCCGATCCATGGGGACGGCAAGCAGGTCGAGGCCAATGGTCGTCTGGCCCGCTCGCTCGGCATTCCGTCGCTGGCGCTTGAGCAAAACGGTGCGGTTGTTCGTGTTAACGCTGCGGGGGTTGCCGTTATCGGACAGGAGGCGGTGGCGCGGATTGGCGCTCGCGAAAGTGCCGAGGCGGTGAAGCAACTCCCGCGCGCGGCAAAGGGGCAAGGGCGCAACGCGAGTTTTCCCGCCGCAGTTTTTGTCTATGACCGATTGGATCGATCGGGACGGCTCGTTGAGCAAAAGGATGTTCATCCGTTCGATGCGCCAACGCGGCCCAAGCGTTCGGATCGCCCGCAAGCTGTCTATACCGGTGTGCGGCTAGCGGTTCGGCAGTCACGCTCGTGACCGGGATGTTGCCGTGGTTAGCGCGTTGGGCGGGGCGGAGCGCGATGTTGTTCGCCCTTTGGGGCGCGTGGTTGGGATGTTTGGGCTCGGGGGGGATCATCGTCTATCGGCGGATTTTCCATTTTGATGCGGCCGATTGGGGCCATTGGGATGACATGCGCCGACAATATTTGAGCGGCGCCACCATCCCTTTCGATTTTGTGGCGCTTGGCGTTGGATTGGGAATGCTCGGCGCAGTGGGATGCCTGGTTCTGACGTTGCGGAGTGGGCGCCTGAGCGACTTTTTCTTTGTCCGATGGCCGGGTGGGATTTTATCCGACGCCATCCTCAGAGATTTTGCAGTTTCAGCGATCGGCCGCTTCCTTCCCGGCCGCTGCCGGCGTTGCCCGCCGGATCGACCTCGTATCGACCATGGCATCGAAGCACTCCGCAAGGTTGGTGGCTTCGTGCGATGGCTGAGAGCGTTGGTCATCCATCCCGGGCGGCGGGCAAAACGAAAACTGGCCAACAGGCCGCCACCAAGGGCCTGGGACGGCACAATCGCTCCAGGCCCACAAGCCCGAGCGGCGCTTGAGCCCCAGGTCGCGAACTGTGTGGGGACGACGACCTGCGTGGTCATGGAACAGGCCGTGTCGGAAAGCACGCCGAGTTTTTCCGGTTCCCCGACCGTTCCGGTGGCGGACGAGGAGCCTCTCGCGGACGTGAAAGACGACGGTCCTGTCGCTCCGGCGCTGGTGACGGACGAAGACTCCGCCGTCTTCGGGCGGGCCATGGCGTTGTTCGAGGTCTGGTCTGACCCTGCGCCGGACTGGATGCAGGAGGCCTTGCGCGAGGAACTCGACAGGCTTTCCATTGTCGGGTGGTCTCTTTTCGCCACGTTCGGCGATCCGGCGATGGGGCTTCTCGAGACCGCCCTGACGGTCGGGTTGCTTCCCGAGGATCCGGCCAAGCGCGTGGTCACTCAGGCGATTCTGGACGGTGCTCAAAGACGGAAAATGCCGCTCGACACGCCGGCCGATGACGGTCTGGTGGATTCGCCTTGCGCGATTGCGGACGATGACCTGCGGCCTGCCCCGGTCGTCGTCGCTCACTTGACCATGAATGCCGCTTGGCTCTGCGAGATCGTCGATAATTTTGTGATGCTGGAGGATATCCGTGCTGCCGGACGCGTCGATGACGCCCCGTCCTTCGACGAGCGGTGGGGTGCTATTCACCAGGAAACGGCCGAGCGTCTGAAATTCGCCATGCAAACGATGTCCGATGAGGATTGGCGCAGCATCGACCAATTTCCCGATCGGGCGAGGCGCATTCGCATTCTGACGGATCGCTTTCGCGAAGCGTTGCGGGTGGATGGAGGAGGCCGTCGCGACGATGACGGACTCTTTCGGTCGCCGCCCTCGCCGGTCGTGGTTTCCGAAAGCCGGAATGGCACGGGCGCTCCATTGTCGACCTCGCTGGAGGATATCCTCCGTGGGGCGGGCTATGTCGTCAGAAGCCTTCCGGCGATGCATGGCTCGGCCTCGGGGGGTGCTATCGACTATCTGGCGCAACGCGACGGAGTCGTCTTGTTATTGCGGCTTGCCGATCTTTCCGGCGGCGACTGGGTCATGAATGGCGACAGCTTGGCGCCATGGCGTGCGGCGACGGGCCATGCCGTGCCTTCCCCCTGCCGGGCTGTTTGGCAGCGTCTTGCTCTCCTCCGATCCTTGAGCCGAGAGGTCAAACCCTGCGCCGGTGTCGTGGTGTTGAAGGATGGGCAGTTCACGGATGAACAGGCGGTGGCCCGTATCGTTGAGCGTGATCGCTGTCGAACCGATGTCGGATTGGCATGGTTGGACAAGTCGTCCGCCACCTTGCCCGATCTAGCCGCGTGGCTGGTTCGGGTGGAGGCGTCTCAATCCATGGCTTCAGGTATCGGCTGACGGTTACGGCAAGGGATTGTGGTGAGACGATGGGCTTGCGATCGGAAAAGGGTGACGATGGTTTCTGCGTGCTAACGCTGGCGGATCTGGAATTTGCCGATCTCTATGTCAGCGCGTCGGGTTACGGCTATTTTCGGTCCGGCGCGGCGACGACGCTCTCCATGGTGCCGCCGTCGCTCAATCCCGCACTTGTCGGTCTCATTCGCAGCCTTTCGCATCGCGTCGCGGCCAGACCGGATCGGCGGGAGTTTTCAATATCCTACGAAGGTGCGACCTATCGCGTCGCTTTGCTCGAAGCCATTGACGGGTTGTGGTATGTGCTTCGCCGCGGCCCGGCGCGCGTTCCGGCGATCCGCGATCTCGGTATTCATCCCCGGATCGCCGCCGAACTGATCGAATTGGGGCGGGAGAGCAATCACGGGATGGTGATCGTCGCCGGCAAAACCGGAGACGGAAAAACGACGACGGCCTGCGCTTTGTTGGGGGCTTGGTTGGAGTATTTTGGTGGTGTCGCCGTCACCATCGAAGATCCGCCGGAGTTTCCCCTGCATGGGGCGAAGCGATCCGGCGAAGGCTTTTGCTTTCAGCGCGACGTGCAGGAAAAGGGTTTTGGCGATGCCCTGGCCGTGACCATGCGCTATACGCCACGCTTCATTCTTTTGGGCGAGATTCGCTCCGAAGCGGCGGCGCGCGAAGCTCTGCGGGCCTGTGTCAATGGCCATGTGGTGGTGACGACATTGCATGCGGGAAGTATCGAAGAGGCGTTGCAGCGTCTGCTCGATCTCGCTGCCGATGGCGATGGCCGGGCGGCTGTACAGGCAACGCTTGCCGCCGGCTTGAGCGCCGTCGTCCATCAACGCTTGGCTGGCGACGGAGCCGATCGGCGATTGGAAATGAAGTTCCTGTTTCCCAAGCCAAGTCTGGCCGATCCGGTTCGTGCGATCATTCGATCCGGCCGCATGGAACAGCTTGGCACCGAGATCGAACGTCAGCTCAATCGTCTCCTCAATGGCGCGGCGGGCTCATGGCTCTCCTGATGATGGCCGGCGCCATGCTGATGGTGATCGGTTATTACCTGTTTCTATTGCCGCCAGCGACATCCCTGGCCAAAGACGCACCGTCGGCCGAGATCGTTGCGGCGGCCATCTTGAGTCGTCAAAAGGCGGCGATCGACTGGTGTTTGCGCACCGCCTGTGCGGACGGCACCGTGCCGGCGGACGGATTGACGCTTCCGCCTGGGTACGGGGCTGTGCCCTGGGTGAAAAGCGTGGCCCTGGGCGGTCGTGTGTCGACCTATGTGACCGGTCTCCAGGTCAGCAGCTTGGCCATCGCGACCAGCCTGGGTGACTTGACCGCTGGTGGGCCGTCAGCCGGTTTGACCGCCGCCGATGCCACCGTTATCGCCCGCGATCGGGTCGCCGGGCGGTCCGCCGTCGCCGTCGTGCCGGGTGTTCCCGCCGGGGTGCCGGTGATCTCGCAAAAAGTTAAGTGATGGGGACGGAAGCGACTGCCCTGGGAATCTTGCACATGTGCATTATTTAGTTATATTATGTATATGTGCAGTTTCCAAGGAGGCGGCAATGGCGGAAAGTCTTCGAAAAACGGTGGCGGTCGGTAACGATGATGTCGTTCGCGGGATGATGGGCGTCTTTCGCGTTCTTGCCGCATGGAAGGCTTCGAACGATCAGGCCCGCCGGATTTTAGGATCGCCGCCGGAGCGCACCTTCTACGCTTGGAAGGCGGGGAAGGTCGGTGGCCTGTCGCATGATACGGTGCGGCGTTTGGGCTATGTGCTGGGGATCTACAAGGGGCTTCAGATTGTCTATGCCAATCCCCAGCAAGCGGACGACTGGCCCGGCAAACCGAACCGTGCTTTCGGCGAGCAGGCGCCTTTGGAGCGCATGGCGGGCGGCGATGTCACCGATTTGGCCGATGTCCATCGCTATGTCGATGCCTATCGCGGCGCCTGGTCGTGAAATCACGGTTGGTTTCCTGGCCGAGAGCGACCCGCATTGTCGCGTCGCGGTTTCCGCCTGTAGATTTGTTTGAGCGGATATCCCTGGATCCCAAGGATTGGGATGCCTTCATTGCTCTCGAATCTTTGGTCAATCCACGACTACGCCAGGACGTCGGCGAGATTTCCTTGGTGCCTCCGGAAGAGCGGCTCTCCGGTCCGGGCGCGAGCTATGTGATGGCCCCCTTTACACATGTCAATCCCAAGGGATCGCGATTCAGTGACGGGTCCTACGGGGTCTATTACGCGGGGCGCACCTTCGAGACGGCTCTCTTCGAGACCATATATCATTTCGAACAATTCTTTGCCGATGCCGATAGAGGTGTTCGTCGGTCGGAACAGATGCGTGTCCTCGTCGGTGTGATCAACGCTGATTTTCTGGATGTCGCCACCATGCCTGCCGCGGGATGCGGCCCAATCCTCCAACCTGGTGATTACGGGGCGGCGCGGGCGTTGGCCGTCGAACTCCGTGGCGAAGGCGTGAATGGGCTGGTTTACCCGAGCGTTCGGCACTCTGGGGGTGAATGTGTCGCGGCTTTCAGGCCAAAGGCGGTGGGCGTTCCCGCCCAAACCAAACATCTCGCGTACCATTGGGATGGGGCGCGGATTGACAAATATTTCGATTATGACGAGACGCAGTGGATTCCGCTCTGAACGCGACCGAGCCCGTCGTCACAGAGCCCCCAGGTCTCGTAACACCGCCTTGCCGATCTCCACTCTCGCCTTGCCGAGATCAAACCTCGGCATGTCGAGATTCAGGGCAAAGATTCGTGTTTCTCCGTCTTTCTCGACCCATCCGACCCACCATCCAAGCGCCGAGGCATAGCCCGTTTTGGCGTAAAGCGTGGCGGCGGCCGATTTTTCTATCGTCATGATGGCGCGGACTTGACTCAAAGTGCGGGCCGAGACCGGCAGATCGCCCGCGGCCAGACGCGCGAGGAAGGCGATCTGCTGCCAGGCGCTGATGCGAAGATTGCCCTCCAGCCAGAATAAATCGACCGGAGCGCCGCCGATATCGCGATTGCCATAATCGAGGGTGGTCAACCAATGACCGAAGCGCTCGGATCCGATGCGGCGGGCCAGTTGTTGGTAGACCTGTACGCAGGAGAGGCGAAAAGCGGTTCGAAGCGGGATGTCGGCATTGCATGCTTTGGGTAAAATATCCTGGCCGTCCACTAGGAAGGTGGTGCCGTTCCAAGGAAACAGTTCGGTGTCCACATCCGAAACGGCTCCGATTTCCAGGCCGATCAGGCTATTGGGAATTTTGAACGTAGAGGCGGGGAGATATCCTCGCTCTGCCCGCGCGGCATTGACGGCCACGGCGGACTTGGACCGTGGATCGAAGACGACGATCGTGCCGTCTGTTCCGGCATCCGAGAAGTAATGACGCAAATCAGGGCGTTCGGTCACATGGGCCGGTGTGGTCATGTCCGTCGTCGCGCAAGCCGTCAGCGCCACGACGGCGAGGCACAGGACTATTCGGTTAAGCAATTTTTCCTCTCTTTACGGTCGTGGGGGCCGATATCCGGCAGATGGGCCAATAGATCCCGCCAGTTTCTAGCGGTGGTCAGCGCCGTCATCACGCGGGGCTCCGGATCGGGCCAGACACCCGCCAGATCGCATTCTCCGGGTTGCTCGACCCGATAGGCCAAGCACTCGGTCGGCGGGCAGAAGCGGGCATCGATCCCATCCTTGTTGCCGCGGGGATCGACCCGATACCACCCAATGTGTGGCAACGAGAGCGCGACCAAACCGTGGAGGCCGAAGCCGCTGGCGGCGTCGGCGAATGTGAGACGTTGATAGGAAAATCCGGCGGGGATGGCATTAGCCCGAAGCAAAGCCACCAGCAGATGGCATTTGGCGTAACAGATCCCCACTCTTTCCCGCAGAACGTCCGATGCGTGCCATACCACGGTTCCGCCGTGGACGTCGCAGATATGCGCGACCTCGTCGCGGACCCAATGAAAGCAGCGTGCTGCAATGTCCGCCGGGTCGTTCGCTTTGCTGGCGAGATTGAGGGCCAATCGGTGAACGGAGGGCTCGGTGAAGTCGATCACGTCGGTGGGCCGCAAGACGTTCGTTGGGTCGATCATGTCTTAAGGACCTCTGGCCGTCGCGGCGCTGAGATCCGGGCGGCCGTCGTCATCACCAGATCGGCCAAACGGCTCTCGTCTCGCTCGACGTCGAAGCGATTTTTCCCGACGGCCACGCTCACCGCGCCCTGCGGTCGACCGCGGGCATCGGTAATGGCGGCGGCGATCACCATATCCAACAGGAAATATTCCTCACGCGTATGCGCATAGCCGTTCGTGCGGAACGTCCTCAGGCGATTCACGATGGCGTTCTGGTCGGTCACGGTGGAGGGGGTGTAGGCGACCAGATTGCTGCGGGTGAGGATTGACGCGGCTTCGTCTTGCGGAAGGCAGGAGAGCATGGCGAGGCCGGGGGCCGAGCAATAGACGGGCACCCTGGAGCCGACGACGATATCGGGAAACAGCATCTTGCGGCTGACATAACGCAACACGAAAACGATATCGGTGTCGTCGCGGATGGTCAGGCTGACCGCTTCTTCGGTTTCCAGGGCCAATTGACGGACAGACGGTTCGGCCCGCGTTACCAAGTCATTTGACGACAGGTAATGGTGCGCAAAGGACAGCAGGCGCGGTGAAAGCTCATAGCGCCCGCTGTCGGCGTCCTTCGTCAGGCATCCCAGTGTGGTCAAGGTGTGGACGCAGCGCTGGGCGGCGCTCATGCCGATGCCGGTGGAGGCGGCAAGCTCGGTCAGCGACAATTGGCGTTTCGTGCCGTCGAAGGCCGTGAGCACGGCGAACGCCTTTTCGACCGAGTTGATGAATAACGGCGATCTTTTTGCGCGTGATTCGGCGGTTGAATGTTCGGTCATCCTTGCAGGGTCCACATTTCGACGGTGCAATTTTGCGATATGAATTATCGTATTGCAATAGTAATCCTGTTTTTTGATGCTTCTGCAACAACTCAGGGTACCTCTGCACAGTGATTGTGCTCCTCGGTATTCGGGAGTTTGTCGCGCGCCTGCGCAATGCGCAATGCGCTGGGGCTGGATGGCCATTCGTCGAAGCAGACGGACGACCGCTTCGCGGCGTGGCTTGCCGGGGATCTCTATCTGTCTGGATGAGGGCTCCGATCATTTGGGGGAAAACCTCGGAATGATCTTGATGATGTATCGTATTGTGATATAATCGAACCTTATTGTGGGTTATTTTTATTGCCCTAACGTGACCGTTCCATGGGCTTCAGGCTCGCTTAAGGTCGACAAAGTGCCGATCGGCTCAAGGATGTTCTCGATGGAATGTTCCTGCTCTCCTCATTCTCTGGGTCCTCACCTTGACGTGCCGGCAATCCATTCAAACCTGTGTGCAGAGATCGTTGGCGGAATTGTCGAGGCGGGGCGGTCTGTAACGCCTGACTGTTTCATGACAAATCCCAAGGAGAAAAACCCAACCGCCAAAGCGCTTGGCAAATTGGCGGCAAAGGGTATTCTGAAACTCGTCTTAATAAGGACATCGAGAAGAGGGCTAACTTGATGAAGATCGCCATCCCGAAAGAGCGTCGGGTCAATGAAGCGCGAGTAGCGGCTTCACCGGATACTATTAAAAAATTTGTGGGAATGGGTTTTGACGTGATCGTCGAGAGCGGAGCCGGCGAAGGAGCCTCTCTGGCCGATGATGCCTTTACCGCCGCCGGTGCTAGTATCGCCGCTGACGAAGCGACGGCGTTGCAGGATGCCGACGTGGTGCTCAAGATCCAGCGTCCTTTAACCGCCGAAGAGGGTCTGGACGAACTGGCGCTCTTCAAGAAGGGCGCCATTTTGATCGCGCATCTGGCGGCGCTGCAGAACAAGCCGCAGGTCGAAGCCTATGCCAAGGCGGGTGTTACCGCTTTTGCGCTGGAATTGCTGCCACGGATCAGCCGTGCCCAAAACATGGACATCTTGTCTTCGCAAAGCAATTTGGCCGGTTACAAGGCGGTGCTTGACGCGGCGTCCGAATATGGGCGTGCCTTTCCAATGATGATGACCGCCGCTGGGACCATCGCGCCGGCCCGTATTCTGGTGCTGGGCGCCGGGGTGGCCGGATTGCAGGCGATCGCCACGGCCAAACGCATGGGGGCCGTCGTTTATGCCTTCGATGTTCGCCCGGCGGTCAAGGAACAGGTGGAATCCTTAGGCGGCAAATTCGTCGAGGTCGATGCCCCGGTCAAGGATGCCGAAACCTCGGGCGGTTATGCCAAGGAAATGGACGAGGACTACAAGCGCAAGCAGGCGGAAAAAATCGCTGAAACGCTGAAGAAGACCGACATCGCCATCTCGACGGCGCTGATTCCCGGCAAACCGGCGCCCGTGTTGATCACCGAAGAGATGGTCAAGGACATGCGCAAGGGCTCGGTGATCGTCGATCTGGCGGTCGAGGCCGGTGGCAACTGTCCCTTGTCCGAATATGGGAAAGTGGTGGTCAAACATGGCGTGACCTTGGTCGGACATGCCAATGTGCCCGCCCGGTTGGCGGCCGACACCAGCCTGTTATTCGCCAAAAATCTGCTGAATTTCCTCAACCTTTCCTATGACAAGGACAGCAAGGGGCTGACCATCAATTGGGATGACGAGATCATCAAGGGCACGGCGTTGACCCGTGACGGCCAGGTGGTTCACCCGGCCTTAAGCCCGAGCGGCGCCTGAGCTTCGCTGCAAGCGGAGCGGAGGCATCGTAACGAAGTCCCAGTTAAGGAGAAATTTCCATGGATCAACAAGTCGTAGACGGCGCCAACCGTTTGGCCGTCCAGGCCCAGGCCTTGGCGCAAAGCGCCCAGGACTATGCCCAGCAAATGGCGCAACTGGCCGCCCAGCAGGCCGATGTCGGGCATGGCACCTTCATGTCTTTCCTGACCGTGTTCGTGCTGGCTTGTTTCGTCGGCTACTATGTGGTTTGGCGGGTCACGCCGGCGCTTCACTCGCCGCTGATGGCGGTGACCAATGCCATTTCTTCGGTAATCATCGTCGGGGCCTTGCTGGCCGCCGGCCCGGCCGGCTTCTCCCTGTCCAAGGTTTTCGGCTTTTTGGCCGTTATCTTAGCCTCGGTGAACATCTTCGGGGGCTTCATCGTCACCCAGAGGATGCTGTCGATGTTCAAAAAGAAGCAGAAATAAGGGGGCTGACGTGACTGAAAATTTAACGGCATTTGCCTATCTCGTCGCCTCGGTCTGCTTCATCATGGCATTGCGTGGCCTTTCCTCGCCGGAAACCTCCCGTCAAGGCAACGTGTGGGGTATGGCCGGCATGGCGCTGGCCATCGTCACCACGCTTCTGACTCCCGGCGTCGTCAGTTATTCGATGATCATCATCGGCATGCTGATCGGCGGGTCGATCGGCACGGTGGTGGCCAAGCGCATCCAGATGACCGCTTTGCCGCAGTTGGTGGCGGCCTTTCATAGCTTGGTCGGCTTGGCTGCGGTCTTTGTCGCCGCTGCCGCCTTCGGCAATCCCGAGGCTTATCATATCGGTCTGCCCGGCCATATCCATGGTGGTTCGCTGGTTGAGATGAGCATCGGGTTGGCCATCGGCGCCATCACGTTCACCGGCTCGCTGGTCGCTTTCGCCAAACTGCAAGGTCTGGTGTCCGGCAATCCGCTGGTGTTTCGGCTGCAGCATCCCCTGAATGCCGCGCTGGGGATTGCCCTGATCGTTCTGGTCGGCCTGTTTGTCGCCTCGGAATCCTCGCTCACCTTCATCTTGATCACCCTCATCGCCTTGGCTCTGGGCTTCCTGCTGATCCTGCCGATCGGCGGCGCCGATATGCCGGTGGTGGTGTCGATGCTCAACAGCTATTCGGGGTGGGCGGCGGCCGGTATCGGCTTTACCTTGCAAAATCCGTTGCTGATCGTGACTGGCGCGCTGGTCGGTTCGTCGGGCGCGATTCTGTCCTACATCATGTGCAAAGGGATGAACCGCTCGATCATCAACGTCATCCTCGGCGGCTTCGGCGGCGAGGGTGTGGCCGGTGGTGGGGCGGCGGCGCAGGATCGTGGTGCCGTCAAAGCCGGTAGCGCTGACGACGCGGCGTTCATCATGAAAAACTCGTCCAAGGTCATCATCGTGCCGGGTTATGGCATGGCGGTGGCGCAGGCCCAGCACGCGCTTCGTGAAATGGCCGATCTCCTCAAGGCCGAAGGCGTCGACGTGCGTTACGCCATTCATCCGGTCGCCGGCCGTATGCCCGGCCATATGAATGTCTTGCTGGCCGAAGCCAATGTGCCCTATGACGAGGTCTTCGAACTGGACGAGATCAATCACGAATTCGGCACCGCCGACGTCGCTTTCGTCATCGGCGCCAATGACGTGACCAATCCGGCGGCCAAGACCGATCCGGCGAGCCCGATCTTCGGCATGCCGATTCTGGATGTCGAAAAAGCCAAGACCGTGCTGTTCATCAAACGCTCGATGGCGTCGGGCTACGCCGGCGTCGACAACGAACTGTTCTTCCGGCCCAATACGATGATGCTCTTCGGCGATGCCAAAAAAGTCACCGAGGAAATCGTCGGAGCCCTTGGTTAAGATTTATCACCGCCGGGCGTCCTTATGAACCGCGCGGCGAAAAGCAAAAATGTGTGGGGCGGACTTCGGTCCGCCCCTTTTTTGCCGGCCTTTTCATACCGGCGAAGTCAACATCTGTTTCCGGGGCCTCTGTTCGGCGCTATTCTATCCAAGATAGTGGCGCGAGGCCTTTCTCCCGACGAGAGGGCCGCGATGTCCAAAGGTTGATGCTAATCGATCGCAGGGAGTTATCGCCCATGAAGAAAGCTCTGGTTGCTGTGATCTTCGTGGTGGTTGCCGCGATTGTGGCATTGCCGTCGTTGCTCCCCGTCGACAAAGTCAAGGCGCAGCTGACGGAACAGGTGAAAGCCGCCACCGGTCGGGACCTGCTGATCAATGGCAAAGTGTCGATGTCGGTGATCCCTTCGCTGTCGGTTCAGGTGGTCAATGTTGCGCTCTCCAATCCGGCTGGCTTTCGCGCGAAAGAGCTGGTGAGGCTGGGCGAGCTGGATGTCAAATTAAAGCTGTTGCCGCTGTTGTCGGGGAATTTGGAGATTGACAGCTTCGTGTTGGTCGATCCTGTGATCTCGCTTGAGGTCACGCGCGATGGGCGCGCCGATTGGGTTTTCGATTCAGGCGTGGCGGCTCCGGCCAAGGTCCAGGATGGGACCGTCAAGCCTGCCGATGTCAAGGCCGGGGGGGGCTCGCTATCCGACATCCATTTGGGCGACGTTCGGATCGTCAACGGAAAACTGGCCTATATCGACGACAAAGCCAACAGCAGCGAGACGGTGGATGCCCTTGATCTGCGGGTATCGCTGACGAGTCTCGATCAGCCCTTGTCGATGAAGGGCGGGCTCAAGTGGCGTGGCCAAGCCGTAAGCCTTGGGGTCGATCTTGGTAAACCGCGTGTCTTGGTTGACGGACGCGGGATGACGCCTGTCTCCGTCACAATCGGGACCGATCCGGTGAAAGTGTCCGTAGCCGGTGACGTCAATGGCGCCGACAAGACATTGGTTGGCGTCGTGGATCTGTCTGCGCCGTCGGTGCGAGGGCTGGTGGCTTGGGCGACGGCCAAACCACTCGATGCTCCCGGCAGTGGGCTTGGGCCGCTGTCGCTCAAAGGCAAACTGACGGCGGGCGGCGGACGGGTTGCCTTCACCCAGGCGGCCTTGTCTTTGGACGCCATCAAGGCGGCCGGCGATTTTTCTGTCGACGTGACGGGGGCAAAGTCGAAAATCAAGGCAACGCTCGATGTCGAGACTCTCGACGTCAATCCCTACCTGCCACCGGACTCCCAAGACAAGGTCAACGAAGGCAGCAAGGCGGCGAGTGATGGCAAACCGGCTCCAGCGGGTAAGAAACAGGACTGGAGTGACGATCCCATCGACGCCTCCGCCCTCAAGGCGGTGGAGGCCGATATGACGCTGAGCGTCGGCGCCATCAAATTGCGTCGGATCCAACTTGGCAAGACCCGTTTGCAGGTCTCTCTGCATGACGGGAAACTGGCGGCTGATCTCAGTGAACTGGCTCTTTACAAGGGAACCGGCAAAGGGCGCGTTGCGTTGGACGGCACGCAGTCGGGTGTCGGATTGGATGCGGCCTTTTCGTTGAAGGGGGTGGCGGCGGAGCCGTTTCTGACCGATGCGGCCGGCTTTGATCGTATCGAAGGGACCGGAAATTTCGATGTGCAGATCGCGGGGCGTGGCGGCAGTCAACGGCAGATCGTCTCGTCACTGGCCGGAAAAGGGGCGATCACCTTTCTGGACGGAGCGATCAAGGGCATCAATGTGGCGAACATGCTGCGCAATGTCGGGAGTGCCTTCACGGACACCGGAGGCACGCAGAAGACGGACTTTGCCGAACTGTCAGGGACCTTTACCATCGCGTCCGGGATCGTCTCCAATCAAGACCTGACGCTTAAAGCGCCGGTGTTGCGGGTGGGAGGGGCTGGGGCCGTCGATCTACCGAAGCGCACCGTCAATTACCGGATCACGCCCAAGGTGGCGGCCACGATCGAAGGGCAGGGCGGAAAACAAGATGCCAGCGGCTTGACCGTGCCGGTGATCGTCGAAGGGCCGTGGGACAATATGTCCTTCCGCCCGGACGTGGCGGCCATGGTCAAAGGCAACGCCGGGCAGGCGGTGAAAAATCTTTTGGGGGGCGTGATACCGGGCCAGCAGACCGGCAAGAGTGGCTCGCTTCCGATCAATCCCAGCGGCTTGTTTGGCCGTTGAACGAATTCTCCGGCGAGGGGCGATAACGATGACGGCGCATCACTGGCGGTTTTTTCGGGCCGGCGGATTCGACCAAGTGCGTATTGAACGAGGAAAGGACATTCTGGCGCTCGATCAGCTTGATCAGAAGCTATGGGTGGCCCTGGCCTGTCCCGTGGTTGGCGTCGCTTTCGACGGCAGAACGCTCCAAATGCTTGATCGGGACCGCGACGGCCGGGTGCGCGCAGCCGATCTGCTCACCGAAGTGCACTGGTTGAAACAGGTCCTCAAGGATCCCGAGGAATTGGTTCGCGAAGGCAAGGACTTGAGGTTGTCGGCGATCGATGAGACGACGGTGGAGGGAGCTCGCGTGCTTGCTTCGGCTCGGCGCATCGTCAGCAATCTCGGCCGTCCCGACGCCGAAACCATTCAATTGGCGGACACGTTGGACACCGAACGCATCTTTGCCGCCACGCGCTTCAACGGCGACGGCATCGTGCCGGTCGCGGCGGCCGGCGATGCGGCGAGCCGTGCGTTGATCGAGGACATTATCGCCTGCATGGGTGGCGAGACCGATCGTTCCGGCGCACCCGGTGTTACCCAGGAAAAGATCGACGCCTTTTTTGCCGGGATCGACCTCTACGGCGCATGGCTCGATCAAGAGAAAACGCTTGCGGGGACGGCTTCCGCCGCCGCCGCCGTGGCCGTCGTGCGAGACAAGATCGACGGATTTTTTCTGCGCTGCCGTCTCGTCGCCTACAGCAACGAGGCGGCTCCGACGGTCAATCCCGGGACCGATCTTTTTGGTCAATTGGCCGACAAGGGATTGGCCGAAAGTTTGGCGTTGTTGGCGCCTCTGCCGCTGGCCATGGTCTCCGCCGACGGTACGCTTCCCCTGACGGCTGGCGTCAATCCCGCCTGGGCTGACGCTTTGTCCATATTCAAGCGCGACGTCATCGTGCCACTGTTGGGCGAGCGTGATCGACTGACCGCCGAGGAATGGGATGCGATCCGCATTCGCTACGCTCCTCGGCTGGAATGGGCGGCGGTTCGACCGGATACGCCCATTGCCGCTCTGGGCGATGAGCGTGTCCTTGCCATCCGCGCGAGCGCCGGCAAACCGTCGCTCGACGCGTTGGTGGCGGAAGACGTCGCGTTGGAAGGCGAGGCCGCGGCGATCGATGCGGTGGAACGGTTGATCCGTTTGCGCATCGGCCTCTATCGGTTGGTCAATAATTTCGTTTCATTCCGGGATTTCTATGCCCGCAAGAATAAGGCGGTGTTTCTGGCCGGCACGCTCTATCTCGACGGACGGAGCGCCGATTTATGCGTTCGCGTCGAAGACCCGACGCGGCATGCCACCTTGGCGACCCTGTCGCGCATTTACCTCGTTTATTGCGATTGCTTCCGGAAGGGCTGCGGCGAGAAAATGACCATCGCCGCGGCGTTTACGGCAGGCGACTCCGATCAGTTGATGGTGGGGCGCAACGGCGTTTTTTACGACCGTGACGGAAACGACTGGGATGCCACCATCGTCAAGCTGGTGGAGCATCCGATCAGCATGCGCCAGGCGTTCTGGTCTCCCTACAAACAGATGGCCAAATTGATCAACGATCAGATCGAGAAGGTCGCGACGCTCCATGCCGCCCAGACGCCGGTACAGGTGATTCAGATCGGGGCGCCAGCTCAATCGGTGAAGGCCCCCGCGGCGGCGGTCCTACCTCCGGCTGGCGCTCCCACGCCTCCACAAGCAGTTACAGGAACTGCGGCGCCAGCCACGCCGGCACCTGCTTTTGACGTTGGCCGGTTTGCCGGGATCTTTGCTGCCATCGGGCTGGCGATTGGTGCCATCGGCACGGCGGTCGCCACGGTGGTCACCGGCTTCCTCAAGCTTTCTTGGTGGCAGATGCCGCTGGCGTTGGCGGGGTTGATGCTGGTGGTGTCGGGGCCATCCATCGTGATCGCCTATATGAAGCTTCGGCAGCGCAATCTGGCACCCATCCTGGACGCCACCGGCTGGGCGGTGAACGCGCGGGTCAGGGTCAATATTCCGTTTGGTGGTTCGCTGACAGGGGTGGCGCGTCTGCCGGACGGTGCCGAGCGTTCGCTGGCCGATCCTTATGCCGAAAAAAGGACGCCCTGGAGACGGTATGTCATCATTCTGGCGCTGTTGATGGTGGCGATTGCGGCTTGGCGGTTCGGTCTTATTGCGCGCTTGGTTGGGGTATAGCAATCGCACAAACGCCAAAAACGCCGTTACCCAAAGGGTACGGCGTTTTTACCGGCAACTCTAAAAAAAGTCAAAAGACTTAGAAGCCTTCCCTCTCAAGGCGCTTGCGTTCCAGCTTACGAGCCCGTCTGACGGCCTCCGCCTTCTCGCGCGCACGTTTCTCCGAGGGCTTCTCGTAGTTACGGCGCAATTTCATTTCGCGGAAGACGCCCTCACGTTGCATCTTTTTCTTGAGGGCCTTCAGGGCTTGATCGACGTTATTGTCACGAACGAGAACCTGCACGTTGAGCCACCGCTCCTCTAAGCTTTGATCAAAAACGCGAGGGACGGCTTGCGCCGTCCCAGGCATGAATTCGGGTCGAACGACACTCTTGCCGTTCAAAGAGGAGGTTACATAGCATAAGGTGGTCGGCTTGCAAAGCGCGAACTCGCAAATTATACCAATGCAGCGCTTGAATCGTCGCGAGCATACCGACAGACGCGCGAGCGGGGCTTTACCGAAAAGGCTAGTCCCGCCATATTGGCGATATGGCAGTCCTCGAAATCGCCCTGATGGGCAACCCTATTTTGGCACAACAGGCCGCATTGGTGGACGATCCCTGTGATCCGGCGATCGCGGCGCTGGTTGCCGATATGCGAGAAACCATGGCGGTGGCCAACGGGGTGGGGCTTGCCGCTCCGCAGGTCAAACGGAGCCTGCAAGTGGTTATCTTCGAAGTCCCGGCCGAGCGCACGCAAGATGGCGTTGGATTGGCGTCGAGCGTCTTGATCAATCCGGTGATCGAACCGATCGGGGATGCTATGGACGAGGCCTATGAAGGCTGCCTGTCGGTGCCGGGGTTAACCGGGCGAGTGCCTCGCTGGCGACACATTGGCTATCGTGGCATCGGTCTGGACGGCAAGGTGATGGAACGCGAGGCTTCCGGCTTTCATGCCCGGGTCGTTCAGCATGAATGCGATCATTTGTGGGGGCGCCTTTATGTCTCGCGCATGCGTGACATGAGCAGTCTCGCTTTCGCCGACGAGCTTCGCCGGCAGATTTTGGCGGCCCAGGCGGAAACTGCGACGACGGGACCGTCCTCGGTGGTGGGAGAAGAGCAATGAGCAACGCGGAAAAATGGCGGGATCTCGGGGATCGGTTGGTGATCGCGAGCTTGGCCCACGTCCCCTTTGAAGGGTGGAGCCCGCGCGCCTTGCAAGAGGCTGCCAAGGACGAGGGGCTCGATCCGACGATTTGCGAGCGGCTGTTCCCTGGCGGGCCCGTGGAGGCGATCGATCATTTTGCCGATCTCGCGGATCGACGACTGATTGAGGCTGCGGAACAGGCCGATTTGGAAGGGTTGCGCCGCTCGGAGCGGATACGCTGGTTAATCCGTCAGCGGATCGAGGCTTGGGCGGATCAGCGCGAAACGGTGCGCCGGGCCGTGACGTTTCTGACCTTGCCGAGCCACGGACGGGTGGCGGCGCGTTCGGGATGGCGTACCGCCGATGCGATCTGGCATGCGGCTGGCGATGGGGCGACCGATTTCAGTTATTATACCAAGCGCGCCACCTTGGCCGCCGTCTATACGGCGACCTTGCTCTATTGGCTTCAAGATGAATCGGAGGGGTTTGGCGATAGCTGGGCCTTCCTCGACCGTCGTCTCGCCGACGCGCTGAAATTCACCCGATTTCGGACAAAGGTACAACATCAGATGGGGCATATGCCCAATCCGCTGCAACTGCTCTTATCCAAGACCGGGGCGAAACGTCGCTTTGGCGTTCGGCAGGGGTAGCTTGCTTACTTCGCGTCCGTAGCGTCTTGGTTGGCCAGAGCTGCGGCGGCATCTGCCGCAGCGTTCTTGCGACGCTGGTGAAACCAATTGACCAAAGTGACGCAAAGGATGATGACCACCAAAACGGCCAAAACCGCCTGCGACGATTCCCCAAGGTAGGTCTCAAGCACTTTGCCCAGAGTGTATCCGCCCCACGCGAAGGTGTTGGCCCAGACGCCCGCGGCCAACATATTGAGCACGACGAATTTGACTCGGGAAACGCCGGTCATCCCGATGATGAAGGGGCTGATATTGCGCAGTCCGTAGATGAACCGGAACGACAGGATGAACAGATTTTCCTGTCGGCGCAGCAAGGTGAAGGCGAATTCGACCTTCCGGGCCATCGTTGGCCATCGTTTGAGCAGCGGGGTGCCGTAGGTTCGGCCGATATAGAACCACGCTTGGTCGCCGCCGAAGCTGCCTAAGAAGGCGAAAAGAGCTAATAACCAAACACTTAAGTGTACAGAGCCCCCAGAGATCAGTGCGCCGGTGACGAGGACGACCGTTTCTCCCTCGAGAAAGGTCCAGACCAGAATCACAAGGTAGATCAGGGGGCCATAATTATTGGCGAAATCAACGATCCATTGTTCCAATGACATGACCCAATTTGGAGCCTACCGAAGGCCGAGGCGCACTAAATCCCCATAATCCCTGGCAGGCGTCAATGATAGAATTAGAATCCGTTATGGATTTCCTGTGAAATTTTTAGTTTTCTTCGGCTGCCTCGATTTTGAGAGGAAGCAACCGTGTGACATGTCCCATTTTTCGACCGGGCCGCGCGTCCGCCTTGCCATAGATATGCAGGCAGGCGTCCGATTCACCTAGAATGTTTAACCACTGATTGATGTCGTCACCAATCAAATTGGTCATCACGGCATCGGAATGGCGGCGGGTGTCGCCTAAGGGCAGGCCGCAGACCGCGCGGACCAGTTGTTCGAACTGACTGGTTCCGCAGGCATCCATCGTCCAATGTCCCGAATTGTGTGGTCGCGGCGCCATCTCGTTGGCCAACAATTGTCCATCGCCGGTTACAAACAATTCGACGGCGAGCAGGCCGACCAATTCCAGCGTTTCGGCGGTTCGAAGGGCGATTTCCTCGGCGCGCCGGGTGAGCGCTGGCGGAATCGCCGCCGGCGCGATGGTTTGATCCAGGATATGATGGCGGTGACGGTTTTCCACAACATCGAAACAACGGGCCGCACCGTCGAGCCCCCGCGCCACGATCACCGAAATCTCGCGCTCGAAATCGACGAAGCTCTCCAGGATGGCGGGAGCCCCGTTCATTTCGGTCCAGGCGTTGTCGAGAGACGTCGTTTCGTCGATCTTAACCTGTCCTTTGCCGTCATAGCCGAAGCGGGCGGTCTTCAGCACCGAGGGGCGGCCCAAGATATTGACGGCGGCTTCCAGGCCGGCGCGGTCGAGGACGGGACGCCAAGCGGCCGTCTCCACGTCAATAGCGTTGAAGAAAGGCTTTTCCAGCAATCGATCTTGCGCTGTTTCCAGGACCCGCCAGCCTGGGCGCACGGGCACATGGCGCGACAGAACGCGAACGCTTTCGGCTGGAATATTTTCAAATTCAAAGGTCACCACATCGACGCGAGCGGCAAAATCCGCCAAGGCGCGATGGTCTTCATAAGGGGCGATGGTTGCCGCTGCGACCTGCGAGGCCGGGCAGTCGGCCTCGGGGCAGTAAATGTGGCTGCGATAGCCCAGGCGGGCGGCCGCCATGGCCGTCATCCGGCCGAGTTGGCCACCGCCAATAATTCCAATGGTTGCACCGGGTGCTATTTCGAAACGATCAACGGCCATGGGTCTCTTCATCGCTGGGAATTTCGGCGACCATTGCGGTTTGCCGGGACCGCCAAGCGTCCAAGCGCTCCGCGAGCGCCGGGTCGGCCAACGCCAGGATCGAGGCTGCCAGCACTCCGGCATTGATGGCCCCGGATTTACCGATGGCCAGCGTCCCCACGGGAACGCCACCAGGCATCTGCGCGATCGAAAGCAAGCTATCCAACCCTTTGAGCGCTTTGCTTTCGATGGGAACGCCCAACACCGGCAACGGGGTCATGGCGGCCGTCATGCCTGGCAGATGCGCGGCCCCTCCTGCCCCGGCAATGATGACCTTGACGCCTCGGTCCCGTGCCGTCGTCGCATAATCGTAGAGGCGTTGGGGGGTTCGGTGGGCTGAGACGATGCGCTTTTCATAGGCGATGCCCAAGGCGTCCAGTGTTTCAGCGGCATGCCGCATCGTCGGCCAGTCCGACTGGCTACCCATGATGATGCCGACCAATGCTCGTGCCATTTCCGTCAGTCCTTGGAGCCATGCCTGTCCGGGGAAGGCGGCATTATAGGAGCCACCCGGTCGAACGCAAGCGAAGCTCTGCCGGGTTGTTTGCTCGATGTTGCTGCTGCACACCTCTAGAGGGAAAGTTAACGCTTTCCCTGGTAAACTCAAGGTATCGTTAGGACGATGGGAACACGCAAGGCGATGGCTGATGACATCAATCCGACCGCAATAGTCCCTGTCAGCCCGAGTAATTCGGGTGGTCGGCAGGGTGGGGACTCCGCTCGCCGTCGGTTCTTTCCGCCGCCTCCGGTGAAACGAACCGTCAGGGATGTGGCGACGGCTCTGGGCGGCTCGGATGGAACTCTTTCGTCGGCGGTCGAACAATCCATTGCCGCTTTGGTCGAGGAGATCGAGCGCCTCCGCCATGAGATCGATCTATCGCATCATTACGAGAATTTTTTGGGTGAGGAGGCGGATCGGCATTCCATCCTGCCCGTCTTAAACCGACGCGCGTTGCTGCGGGAACTCGGGCAGTTGTTGATTGCCTCCGAGTCGGCGGGCGTTTCCGGTTCGCTTCTCTATTTGCATGTGGGCGAGGTGGAGCGGTTGCATATGCTCTACGGCCTTGCCGTCAGTGACGCGGCTTTGCTTCATGTGGCGCAGATAATCCGTGCGGAATGCCGCCAGACCGATCTGATCGGCTATCTCGATGGCGGTGATTTCGCCATTGCCTTGGCTGTCGCCGAACCGGCCGCCGCTGAGGAAAAGGCCCGCGCGCTTGTCGCTCATTTGGGGGAACAGCCCATGATCTGGCGCGAGACCCCTATTGTCTTCCCCATCAGTTTTGGTTTGGTGCATTTCCACAAGGAACTTTCGGCCGAAGATGTTCTGAACATGGCCGACGCGGCTTGGCGGAATATTGCGCCTTCGGCGGGCGTAAGCGCCGATTAGGGCTTAAGAAAGGCCTGAATCGATACGGTATCAACAGGCCCTAAGCGATGATGTCCGGCACCAGAGCGTTTTCCAGTCTGGCGATCTGATCCTTCAGGAAGAGCTTTCGCTTCTTCAAGCGGCCAATTTGCAGTTGGTTGACCGCTGTGTCCGCCGACAGGCGCAAGATGACATCGTCGAGGTCACGATGTTCCATCCGCAGGTCCTCCAACCGGCATTTTAGTTCTTCCGTATTATCATCAATCATTTCAGCAGTCCGTCGAACATCAGTTTGACACTAGCAGAATGAAGTCGAAAACGGTATGCCATGTTTGGGTGTCCGGATAAAACCAATTAGGGTGTGTCCATGTCAAAAGTGCATCGGCTGGGAGTCCTGACCAGTGGCGGAGATTGCGCCGGTTTGAACGCGGCGATCCGTGCTGTGGTGCATCGCGCGATCTACAGTTATGGCTGGACGGTGCATGGTATCAAGGACGGGACGCTGGGGTTGATGAACCGTCCGATCGAATACCAGGAATTGACCCTGGATTTGCTCAGTGGGAACATGCTGCGGATGGGTGGCACCATGCTGGGGACCACCAACAAAGGCGACCCGTTCGCCTTTCCGATGCCGGATGGTTCCCTGAAAGACCGGTCCGGTGATTTCGTCGAGGGATTCCACATGCTTGGCCTCGACGCCTTGATCGTCATCGGCGGCGACGGGTCTCTGAAGATCCTCGATAAACTTTGCAAGCAGGGTGGCTTGCCGATGGTGGGGATTCCCAAGACCATCGATAACGACGTTCACCAAACGGAATTCGCGATTGGCTTTACGACGGCTGTCAATGTGGTTGTCGATGCGCTCGATCGCTTGCAGCCGACGGCCGCCAGTCATCATCGCGTGATGATTTTGGAAGTCATGGGGCGTGACGCCGGTCATATCGCCCTGTCGGGCGGCATTGCCGGCGGTGCCGACATCATCTTGATCCCGGAGATTCCTTATACCCTGGACGGCATCGTCCGAAAAATCGAAGAGGTTCGGCGCGAGGGGCGCAATCACGCTCTGGTGGTTGTTGCGGAAGGGTGCAAGACCGAAACCGGGGAGCGTTTGACCGTCGCCTGGGGTGGTTCGCAGGCGCGCTACGGCGGTATCGGGCATTACCTGTCCGAGCGGATCACCGAAAAAGTCAATGTCGAGTCGCGCGTTACTGTTTTGGGGCATGTGCAACGCGGCGGGCAACCCTCGATGGAAGACCGTCTGCTGGCGTCGAATTTCGGGGTTCATGCTGTCGATTTGGTGGCGAAGGGGAAATTCAATCGCATGGTTGCCTGGCAAGATCGCGGTGTGGTCGACGTGCCGATCGCCAAGGTGGTCGGTGGGGCGCGGTGTGTCGATCCGACCGGTGCGATCGTCCACACGGCGCGGGGGCTTGGTATCTATGTCGGCGAGACGGATGCGAGTTAGGGCTTGGGGCAAAATTATCGCTCCAAGCCCTTAAGCCCGAGCGGCGCTTGAGAGCCTGCCGTAGCCGGAGGCGCAGGCATCATATGGCCCCTAAGACACTGGAGCGATCGTTTCGTTCCAGTGTCTTAGGGGCGATCTGCGCCGAGGACGATGATTCGACCGACGCGCCGCGCCGCCATCAGGGACGTTTGTTCCTTCCGTTGAATGGAGGCCGCGCTGATCGTTATATGGCCATCCAATTTTATCCGCTCGCAACTGCCGAGCCCCAGCGTTTCACGCGTCGCTGGGGCGGTGCGGGCGAGATGGCTGGAGACGCGGCACAGATAATCCCTTTGTGCCGCGGGGTCCGACCCGTGATAGTGGGCGATCGCCGAAAGGATGTTTCCATATTGGCGATGAAGCGTGTCGAGAAACAATGCCGCATACCAGACATTGTAACGCGGGTGCAGCGCCCATTCCGGTTCGACGAAGCGATCGAGATGATATTGCATGTGGATTTGCATGCAGCCGATGGCGACGTCGCGTCGTGGTTGCCCATCGGCCGAACGGAGCGATGCCGCTGCGGCTTGATAGGTTGGCGCGATCACGGGGCGGCCGGCAATGTTGAGGGCCCAGGGGTGCGGAGAGCCCTCTTGGCCGCTTTCGGTGAGAGCGATGGCCAGCAGGAGTCCCTTGGGGAGATGATAATATTGCTCGGCCGCCGGAATGAAGGGGAGGCATCCTTCGGCCCAGCCGACCGCCTTCGCCGGAAAGAGTGGGGAGAGGCAAGCGATCCCGGACGTGGCGATGCGGCGTGTCCATAAGGTCCATTGATGGCGCCGCGCGAGATGGGTAGGCTTGATCATGTGACAAATGTATCCAAAATGGATATTTATGTCTAGCGTCGAAAACTCCCTTGAGGTAGCATCGTCTCGTCACAGCTCCGACGGACGGGGATCGATATGATGGCTTCCGACTTCTATACGATTATCGGCCGCTACGACGACACGGGTGAGGCGACCGTCACGGTGCTGTCTTACGATGCGACCAGCGGCGATCCCCATGTCGCCGCGTTGCGTCATATGGCGGATCTTTCCGAACATGGAGAGTTCGAGGTGGTGGCTGTCTTGCGCGGCAAGACGGATGTCCTCGTCACGCAACAGTCGCTGCGGCTTTTTGCCGAACGAGTCCTGAGGTAGGCCATGGATGGCGAAACTCCAAAAAAGCGGGGTTTTCGCGACGGCACCTTGTTGCCCGGTTCGCTCGGACGGTCGTGGTGGCCGTGGGTCTTGCTGACTGTCTTGGCAGGTGTGGTCGTTATCGACGGTGTCTTTTGGCGGGGCTTGTTGTTCGGCAGTCGGATTTGGAACTGCTTTCTTTGGCTGCTGATTCTGGGAGGCTTGGCCATCGGCGGATTTGCCTTTTGGCGGCGCGAACGGTGATGCGACGAAACCGGAGGCCGTCGTCTCGTGGAGCGCGAATCCGCCTCCTTCCCGTGATGGCTCTCTGCTGGCTTGCCGGAGCGCCGAGACCGGCTTGGGCTGGAGATGTCTTGGACTGGGCGACCGGCATGATGTCGGGGTGCTGGTCCTGCGACACTTTGGGGCAGTTGATCAAGGTCGGATTGGGCTTTGCCGAGCAAGCGTTCATCGCGTTGGCCGCCGAGACGACCAATCTGCTTGGGCTCTTGATGGCGATCTGGATCCTCTTTTTCGCGGCCCAGATGTTTTTGCCCTTCGGCATGGACGGCAACCCTGGAGGCCTTTGGAACAAGGGGGCGAAAAAGCTTCTGCAATTCGCCGTGGTTCTTACCTTCTTGCAAGGGAGTCAAGCGTTCTGGGGCTATATTTTTATTCCCGTGATGTCCTCGGGAATGGCTTTTTCCAAGACGATCATCACTTTGAGCGACGCCTTCGAAGTGACCAATGGCGCTTCGGAAACCGGCCCGACGGGATCGGTCGGCTTGGACAGTTGTCATGAGTCGGTCAGCAGTGCTGCCGACAATGTCGATGGCGCGATCGCAATCATGAACCAGATGCGTTGCCCATTAGCAACAATTCAGAGCCAATTTGGCAAGGGGATGTTGATTGGCGTTGCGCAGATTGTCGGATCCATAAAGCAAGGACATGTTTTGACATCGATCTGTTCCGTTTTTGGTGGTCTATTTTTGATCGGCGTGTATTTCGCTGGTCTTCTCATGTTTCCCATATTTTTGATCGATGTTTTGATGCGCGTCACTATCGTGGCGACAATCGCTCCGATTGCATTGGCGGCATCCTTATTCGAGCCGACCAAGTCTTTTGCGCATAAAGCGCTTTGGCAAGTCGTTCATGCGGCTTTGACGCTGATTTTCATTTCGATTGTCGGTGGTATCGGCAAGGCGACATTGGCCTATGTTTTCAGCAATCTCAAACTGGACGGCGTCGCGGCTGGAGCGCGCGATTGGAGTTCTTTGATCCAGATGTTGGAGGATCAGAAGACCGGGGCTGGGGGCGACTTCTATATCGATTTGACGACGATGGCGTTCTATCAACTTCTGGGTGTCGGCGTCATCTTGATCTTCATGTTGCGCCAGGCGAACAAGATGGCCGGTAACTTTAGCGGCGCCGGCGGTGGCGATTTCTCCGGGGCGTTGGCGGGCGTCGCATCGGCGGTTGGTGGTGCGGGCTATTTGGGAGGGGTTGCGACCTCGCGCCTCGCGGGGCACGGTGGCGGGAAATATCAAGGGGGAGCGTCCACGACGGCCGCCAAGGTGGCCGGTGCCGCACCGGCTTCTGGGAGCGCGGAGCCAAAGGAGTCCGGCTGAGTGCGACGATCTCTTCCGTCTTTCATGATGAGAGGCACCCTTTCTCTTGTTCTCATGACGGTGGTGGTGCCGGCGGCTTCCGCGCTGGAAGTTCAGGATCTGTATGGCAAACTGGCCGACGGATGCTGGGCCTGCGACATGCTTGAACGGACGGGCGCGGTCGGATTCGACCTGGCTCAACAATTGTTCGAGGGGATCGCCCAGCAATTGTCCACGGTGTTGGGCATGCTGATGGCCATCTGGCTTCTTTATTTTGCCGGAGAGATATTCCTGCCGTTTGGGTTTCCGGGAGCGCCCACTCATCTGTGGAACCAGGGAGCCCGCAAGCTCGCGGTTTTCGCTGCGATTCTTGGATTTTTGCACAGCGGCGCGTTGTTTTGGGATTACCTGTTCATGCCGATGTTTTCGCTCGGCATCGGGTTATCCGCGCAGTTGCTGTCGGTCTCATCCCAGCAATCCTGTTCGGTGAATGGTCTCGGCACCGGTATCGACGGGGCCAAAGCCGCTTTGGAAAGCATGCGCTGCCCGCTTTCGCTTATTCAGGATGTGTTCACAAGGGGCATGCTGACCGGTGTCGCGATGACGCAGGGGGCTTCCTGGCAGAGTTGGGTGGATTTCGTCAAAATCTGGACATGGCCGGCCCATTTTCTCCGGATGCTGTCAGGCGCGCTGCTGGCTCTGACCTATGGATTTGGGTTCGTGATGTTCCCGCTCTTTTTTATCGATACTGTCCTGCGTGGGGTGATTATCGCGGTTCTGGCGCCTCTGGTCGCGGTCCTGAGCCTCTTTGCATCGACGCGCCGCATGCTGAAACGGGCGTTATGGGAATTGGCGCAATCGGCGTTGACCATGGTTTTCGCGTCGGTCGCCGCAGGCTTGGCAACGCAGAGCGTGGTTCATTTCTACGCCTCTCTAAGGGCTGCCGACGGCCGACCGCTTTCCGATTGGCCGGCATTGATCGGGGCTCTTGAAGCGGGAAATCTGAAACTGAGTTTCGTTGACCAATCCTATTGGGCGATTCTGGCAATCGGCCTCATTGCCATCTTTATGGTGCGCAGTGCGGCGCGTATGGCGGAGGCCTTGACCGGAGCCTCGGCTGGAAATTTCAGCGGGGCGACGGCGGGTGTCGCCGCGATGGCGGCAACCGGTCTGTGGGCGACAGCCGGGGTGGCGCGACGGACGGGACAGCCGTTGCGGACACCGCTAGCGGCTTCGGTTGCCGGGGGGGTGCGGTTGGCGCGGAAGGTGGCACGCCCCGTTCGGCAGGCTGTGTCTCGGACGGCGGGACCAATCGTCACGCGCCGAAAGCATTGAGGCCGCGCGAATGCCAAATCTGTCGAGCTGGCGGCCTTGAAATTTGCGATAGCGCGATTGCTGCAAAATGGTTCGATTGGGCCGTTGACAGGACCCAGGCGGTTGCGTATGTTCGCCGCCTCCGGAAGGGCGCGATGCGGTATCCGTGGTGTTAATGCGCGCCTCCATTGAGTCTGAGGAACGAGGGCTATGAAAGTTCGCAACTCCCTGAAGTCGGCCAAGCTGCGCGACAAGAACTGCCGGGTGGTCCGTCGGAAGGGCCGCGTCTATGTGATCAACAAGACGAACCCGCGCTTCAAGGCCCGCCAGGGCTGACTTAAACGACCGCGTCAACGCGCGCGGTCGCTGGTTTGCTCGGCACGACTTATAGCAAAGGGCCGCACGGCGTGTGCGGCCCTTTGTTTTTTTGGCTAGAGCGCGTTGCGAACAGCTTAAATCGCGCTCTTAAGCCCGAGCGGGTAAGAGGGGCAAAATAAGCGAAGCTTAAACCACTCTAAAGCTCAAGACCTTCGAACGTTTTCACCGTCGGGAACCGGGGTTAGGGTTCTTCGACCACGGCGACGCGCAGAATATTGGTTGTCCCCGGTGTGCCAAATGGAACGCCAGCGGTAATGACGATTTGCTCCTTCCACTGGGCGAATCCTTGTTCCTGGGCCACACGAACGGCGACGGCGACCATTTCTCCGAAGCTGCGGACATCGGGCGCGACGACGCCATGACTTCCCCAGACGAGGGCCATCTGACGGGCCACGGTGACATCGGTGGTCAGGCAGAGTATCGGCACATTGGGGCGTTCTCTCGCCGCGCGAAGCGTGGTCGAACCCGACGAGGTGAACGTGACGATCGCGCCCACCAAGAGCGTGTGAGCGACCTGTCGGGCCGCGGCACTGATGGCATCGCGGGTGGTGCCGGTGGGCGAGGGGCGGGACGCGTCACGGATGACGCCATATTGTTCATCACTTTCCACCCGATCTATGATGCGATCCATGATGGTGACAGCCTCCAGCGGGTAGTCGCCGGCCGCTGTTTCCGCCGACAACATGACCGCATCGGCTCCATCATAGATCGCCGTGGCGACGTCTGAGGCTTCGGCGCGGGTGGGAGCCGGCGCGTGAATCATCGAATCCAGCATCTGTGTGGCCACCACCACGGGTTTTCCGGCTTCCCGGGCGGTGCGAATAATCCGCTTTTGAAGGATGGGCACGGTCTCGGGCGGACATTCGACGCCCAGGTCGCCACGCGCCACCATGATGCCGTCTGACAGCTCGATGATCTCGGCCAGATGTTCGATCGCCGAGGGTTTCTCCAGTTTGCTCATGATTCGGACGCGGTCGCCCGCCAGGCGCTTGATCTCCTTGACGTCTTCCGGTCGCTGAACGAAGGACAGGGCGACCCAGTCGACCCCCATTTCAAGCGCAAAGGCCAGATCTTTCCTGTCCTTCTCGGTCAAAGCCGAAAGAGGCAGCACCACGTTGGGGACATTAACCCCTTTGTGATTGCTCAGATCACCACCGGTTAACACGGTGGTTTCAGCAAAATCCGGACCATGCGCCTCGACACGCAACCGCATGCGGCCGTCGTCGAGCAACAATTCGGTTCCCGTCTGCAATGCGGCAAAAACCTCAGGATGCGGGAGATTGACGCGCCTGTCATCGCCCAAGGTTTCATCGAGGTCTAAGCGAAAGGATTGTCCTTTCTGCAAATTTATTTTGCCTTCGGTGAAGTCGGCAACACGGAGCTTGGGGCCTTGCAGATCGGCGAGAACACCGATGGGACGGGCGTGTATTTTCTCTAATTGTCGAATAATATCATAGCGCTGTTGTTGCTCTGCATGCGTTCCGTGACTGAAGTTCAGGCGGAATGCATCGGCACCGGCTTTGAACAGCGATTCGATCATCTCCGTCGTTGTGCTGGCCGGCCCAAGGGTCGCGAGAATTTTGGCATTGCGGCTTCTTTTCATGGAAACTCCAGCCCTCGTTTGGCACAAGGCGCATAAGGTTCGCATTGATATTGGGTAGGTTATGGCCGAGCACCAGCCCCAAATCCAAAGCTATTTTGTGAAATCTTCATTGCGTGAAGGATCCTCATTTTTGCTCTTGCTGCAGTGCGGCGGGGCGTGAAAATGTTTTAAGACAGGGCTTGGGTTGTAAGGTCTTGACCCGGTCTGTTAGACTCATGTCCAAGAGAATTGCTCCGGGGTGAGAGGTTCATGCGGTTTCATTTCATCTGTCTTATGGTTCTTCTGTCCCCGTGGACCATGTCACCCGTCTTGGCTGACGATATCGCCATCCAAATCGACTCCGCGCGGGGTGCTTATGGAAAAGGCGACCAATTGCACGCGTTGGCCGCGCTTCAGGCCGCAACCAGCCAGTTGAACCAAAGATTGACGAGCCAATTCGGCAAGTTTCTCCCCGTGGCGCCGCACGGTTGGGACAGCTCGCCCCCGGAATCGCAATCCTTGGATAGTGTTGGGGGCGGCCTGAGCGTCACGCAGGCTTACGGCAAAGGCGAATCAACGCTGAATGCGTCCTTGATCATCGACAATCCGGCGGTTGGCGTGTCGGCGTCCTTGTTCCAGGGAGGGGCGCAGGTCAATCGACCTGGATGGTCGCGGGTCAAAGTGGGGGGGGACGACGTTCTGCTGCGTTTCGATTCTGCGACACGGGCGGGCGAAGTGATGATGGTCATCGGCGACCGTGCCTTGCTTCAGGTCGAAGGCAACGAGATCGGGAAAGAGGATGTTCTGCTGGAGATCGCGCGAGGGTGGAATGTCAGCGCATTACGGAAGTTGATCGGTTCCGGGTCGGGATCGTGAGAAATTCAGGTTAATTCGGACGAGGCCCGTCGCCTTTGTTCAAGGCAACCTTGCTGGTCACCGGCGTTTGCACCAGCAGCATGCCTCTTTCCTTGGTTTCGCCCAGAAAGCGCTGCAACTCCTTGCCAGCCAGTTTGTTGCCTGATTGGAATTTCACGCTCATCGGGTTGACCTGCTCGTTGTGGACGAGCACCTCATAGTGGAGATGCGGTCCGGTGGCGCGTCCGGTGGCGCCACTGAAAGCGACGATTTGTCCTTGCGCGACATGCTTTCCGGTTCGCATGCCTTGCGCGAACCGCGAAAGATGAGCGTAAGCGGTGGAATGAACGGCATCGTGTTTGATGCGCAGATAATAACCATAGGATCCGTTGGCGCCGGCATAATCGATAACGCCCGATCCCGCAGCCATGACCGGCGTCCCGGAGGTCACGGCGAAATCGACGCCCTTATGCATTTTGCTGAACCCCAAAATCGGATGCATCCGCATCCCAAAGCCCGAACTGATGCGGACTCCGTCGACCGGGGTTCGCAACAACGCTTTGCGAACGCTCTCGCCTTTTGGATTGTAGTAGTCGGGGAGGCCATTGGAATCGACATAGCGGTAAATGGGCATGGCTTCACCCGATAAAGTGAGTTTGGCGAACATGATGTCGCCGTCTTTGACCACCTGGCCCTTCTTATCGACGAACCGCTCGAACATGACCTCGAAGCTGTCACCCGGTTGGATGTCGCGTTGGAAATCGACGTCATAGGAAAAAGCTCGGATCATTTCGACCAGGATGGGCGCAGGCACGCCTTGCGCGGCGGCCGTTTCAAAGAGACTGCCTTTGATGGTTGCCGTGAAATGCGCCATTTGCCGGGTCACTTCGCGCTTCACTTCGCTGGCAGCGAAGCCATCCTTGGCGCGTTTGGCCGACACTTGCCGCCCGGCGTCGGCTTGCAGGGCGATGGCATTGAAAGGCCCCGTTCCGATCCCGTCTTTCGGACGATCGAACGTCACGGTCACTTCTTGTCCGATGCGCAAGGCTTTCGGATTGTAAACTTCGCGCAAGGCATCGAGGGCCTGCGTCGCTTCGGATCGATCGACTCCGGCTTTCAAGAGAAGATCGAGCAACGTGTCGCCGCTTTCGGCTTCCACGACCGTCTGAATCGGACGGGTAGCTTGATCTTCGATTTCACTATCGGTTTTTGCGGGGAGCTGCGCCAACTTCTGGAGATCGGTTTCGGACTCGGTCGAGGTCGTCGGCGGCGTTTCCACCGGATGATCGGCAATGAGATGTTGGCGCAATCCGCTGCCAATGACCACGGCGCTGGCGCCCAAGGCAACCAGCGCGGTGGCGGTTATCGCCCGGGCCGACGTCGATCGCCAAAAACGCATATCATTTTCTCCACTCGCGTTTGCCGAACGGCTGCGATGCCGCTTGGTCTGATCGGTTGGCGGAACGTGCGGGTGGCTGTTGGAGGCAAAACGAGAGTCCAGGTCTCCAACAGGCGCGTTCCGAAATCGTTTGGCCGAGATCCCCGTTCGCTGCGTGGTCGCGCCCGCAATATGGCGCGAATCCTTGGTTTTTTTTGGTTATCTCAGGCTGGCCGCGAAAAGGCAAGCAGTCATCTGGTCTCTTCGGCCTCTTCGGCGAACCGACATCCTCTCGGCGTGATCGCCATCGTCGATCGTGGCTCGATGCGGCGAGCACCGCTATATCTGGTGTTCTCAGAGCGTTAGCCGCGTGACGGCCGGAGATGCGGAGGGCTTAAAATGCGCCAGCCGCGCGGAGTAGGTTATCTAAGGATAAAGATCGTGGGTGAGACGGCGTTCGCGTGGTCTCCCGTCGACAGATCACCTATGAGCGTCTTACGGAAGGATGGGCAGGCACGCCCGCGGTGGGGAGGCTGGAGAGAGGTTGTTTCCGATTTATGAAAAAACGCGATTGACAGGGTTGGTTGAGGGGCGTAGAAACCGGCCTCCCGCAACGAGGCATTGAGCCTGGCGGC
>Ga0209415_10001219_pt1 | contig 49071 bp, 49 predicted proteins | sample PeaSoiSIISIP2007_FD_187696 | JGI IMG/M metagenome (GOLD analysis project Ga0209415, IMG submission 187696) | Peat soil microbial communities from Weissenstadt, Germany - SII-SIP-2007 (SPAdes) (version 2) | ecosystem: Environmental > Terrestrial > Soil > Wetlands > Peat | place: Germany... | reverse complement strand
GTACGGCCGCAAGCGCGCCCGCAAACGCTTCCAGTTCTCCAAGCGCTAAGGCCTTATTTCCGGCAGCTCGCCTGCCGATACAAGCGGCATGGGGGTCTCGGCGATCGGCGGTTCGTCGTTCGCTCCGCCGTGGTCGCTCACGGGGGAAGCTGCCGGCTTGTCCGGGACCCCGCCGGCGTCCAGCCCGCCGGACCAACAGTCGGCGCCGGCTGGTGCTGCTGCCGGTTTGATTACGGGCGCTCGCGAAACCGCGATCGAGGCGTTTTTCTTCAATCTTCGGCTGTCGTTCAGCGACGCCGACCGCGCCAGCGCCGCTGAGAGCTTCCTGCGCTACGCGGCGGGGCTGCCGAGTGGCCAAGTCGAGGGCGACCCAATCGTCGGATCGGTGGTCGACATGTCACAGTCGATTCTTGCCCGCACGCATTCCGGTCGCGGCAGCGCGCTTTTCTCGAGCGTCGGTTAGCGCGTAGCGGCGCCGTCACCGCGGCGCAACAAGCCGTTCACGCTCGGCGGCTAGCCTGTCGGCATGAATCTCGATATCGGTGATGCCGCCGCTAAGGCTGCCGCCGGCGCGCGCGATGCGCTCACGGCTACCGGCGCAAGCGCCAACGAACGCACGATGAGCGCGGTGGCGCGCCAGGCGCTGTTCGCCGAGGCGTTGCTCGGTGCGGTGAAAGCGCGCGTGAACGAGCTGAAGCTGGTCGCCAAGTGACCGACTTCGGATTGCTCGACGTAGCCGCGCGCGGCATGGCCGCGCAGCGCACGCTGCTCGATTTGGATGCGCGCAACGTCGCGGCGGCGCAAGCCGCCACGCCCGGACATCCGTATCAGCGGCTGGTCGCGCACCTCGTCGCGGCGCCGGAGCGAGACGTGTTCGACGTTCCTGATCCCGACGGCGAGGGCGCGGAGGGCACGAGCAACCCGGTTGTGGTGTCCAGCGAGACGGGGACGGGCGATGCGCTCACCGAGTTGATCGCGACGCTCGACGCGCAGCGCGCCTACGAGGCCGACGCGTCGATGTTCGACATCGGCAAGCGGCTGGCCGAGCGCACGTTGGACATCGAGCGTTGATGAACGTCGAACCGCTCGTTCCCGACGTTGCGCCGGGCGAAGCGCCGGTGTCGACCGCGCTTCCGAACGCCGGCACGTTCGGCGATCTCGTCGACGCTGCCGGCGGCGTGCTAGCCAAGGCCGATGCCGCGGAGCGCGCCTTTGCCGCGCATCGCGGCGGTTTGCAAGAGATGGTCGTCGAGCGGGCGCGCGCCGACATTGCATTGCAGATCGCGGCTGCCGGCGTGCAGCGCGTAACCCAGGGCCTGCAGACGCTCTTGGGGATGCAGATCTAGTGACAGCACACTAGCCGATGGATGTCCTCCGGCGCGCGCTCGCGCGCCTCGCCGCACTCCCGGCGCGACTCAAAGCGGGTTTGCTCGCCGGTGCGGTGCTCGTCACGGCCGTTCTCGGCTGGGGCCTGAACGCGACACGCGATATGCGCGTGAACCTCTTCGCGACGCCGCTGTATGCCGACCAATTGACCGAAGTGCAAACGCGTCTCGCCGGCTGGGGCATGCCCTACGCGCTGCTGGCGGACAACGTCCGTGTCGATCCGCGCAAACGCGCGGAACTGCTGCTGCGGCTGTCGCTAGCCGGAATTCCGCACCGGCATCTGACGACGTCGGACGAAGCGTTCGCGCGCGTCAATGCGCTCACGCCGCAGAGCGTCCTCGAGGCGCAAACGCGCGATGCGCTGGCCGCCGATCTGGCGCAAGGTTTGCGCGGTTTGGACGGCGTCGCCGACGCCCGCGTGATCGTTGCACCGGCGAGCGCCGGCGCATATGCCGATGAACCCGCGCGCGATGCGTCGGCGAGCGTGCGCATCACGCTTGAGCCGGGGGCGCACCTTGCACCCGCGACGGTGGCCGGCATTCGGGCTTTCGTCGCGGGTGGGGTACCGGGACTCGATGCGGACCGCGTTACCGTGCTCGACGACCGTGGCGCGCTCGACGGCGGTTCGACCGAGCCGGACGACGCGTCGGTGCAAGCGTCGCTGCAGTCGGCCCTCGACGCCGCGCTCGGAGCCGGTGCGACGATCGTGCGCGTGCACCGTGAAGCGCTGGGCGAGGTGCGCGACGAACGCGACGTCAAACGTCAGCCGCTGGCGGGCGATCTCAGCCGCACGAGCGGCGACGAACGTTACGCAAGCCCGCAGAAGAAGTATCAGAAACAAACGGCAACGGAAGAGCGCGGCAGCGAGACGCGCGACGTTCATCGCCTCGCAGCGGCCGACGCGACCGCGCGGCTGTCGGTCGCAATCTTCGTCGACGGGTCGCGCGCGATCGACCTCGATGCGATCCGCACGCTGGCCGCAGCGGCCGCCGGCATCGACGAGCGGCGCGGCGACACGCTGCGCGTCGAGGCGGTGCGCTTCGCCTTGTCCGCGCCCGCGACCGTGCACGGAATCGATGCGTGGGCGATCGCGGGGTTGTTCGCCGGAATGCTGCCGCAGCTTGCGCTCGTCGCCGGTGCCGTCGTGCTCGTCGCGCTCGGCGCGCGTCCCGCGTACGCGTTGGTCGTGCGCGCGGTCGAAGCGGCCGGCGTGCGCGATGCGGCACGCGAGTCCGCCGGGCTTCCGCCGGCGCGCGTGCGCGGCGCGCTCGCGGGCGAACCGCCGCACGTTGCCGCGGCGGTGATCTCGGCGCTACCGGCGGCGACCGCGGCGGCGGTGCTCGAACTTTATCCGCCCGAAGAACGGGCGCAGATCGTGCGCCGCTTGGCGCGCGCCGCGATCGACCTCGTGCCGCACCCCGAGGAGTTGTTGCGTGCCCGCAGCTGAAGACGGTTTCGTCGCGCTCGCCGACGTGCTGCGCGCCGGCGCAACGCCGGTCGAGGCCATCGCGCTCGAAATCGAGTCGCCGGCGATGGCCGCACAGGCACCGCCGGAAGAGTCCGCCGGCCCGGACCGGGAGGCGCGCCTGGGTCGTGCGCGGGCCGCCGACGACGTGGCCGCGATCGCGGAACGTATCCTGAGCGAACGTCCTCTGCGCCGCGATCGCTCGCGCGCGGGGATCGTGCTTGGCACGACATTGCTCGGGCACTCGATCGGCCCACCGTTCGGTAAATCGGCGGCGATCGCGGCGCCGGTCCCGGCGCCGCACGAGCGCGTCGCCGTCGGGGAGCCGTTCTGGACGGGCATTCGGGCGCTCGACGGTCCCCTCGCGTTCGGCCGCGGGGCGCGCCTGGGAATCTTCGGCAGCCCGGGAGCCGGCAAGTCGACCTTGCTGGAGGCGATCGTGGCCGGCAGCTCGGCCGATGCGACCGTGGTGGCGCTCGTCGGTGAGCGCGGCCGTGAGGCGGAGCGCTGGCTGCGCCGGGTCGGGCCGCGCACGACCGTCATCTGCGCGACCTCCGATCGTTCGGCCGAGGAACGGTTGGGCGCGGCGGAGCTGGCGTTTGCGCAAGCTCACGCGCTGCGGGCGCGCGGCCTGCACGTGCTGCTCGTCCTCGACAGCTTGGCGCGCGTCGCCGCCGCCGCGCGCGACCTGGCCGTCGCGCGCGGCGAGCCCATCGGCCGTGCCGGCTTCCCGGCGTCGGTGGTGTCAACGCAGGCGCGGCTGCTCGAATGTGCCGGGCCGACCGCGGCCGGGAGCATCACCCTGGTCGCCAGCGTGCTCTCCGAAGGCGCCTTCGAGCACGACCCCGTTGCCGAGGCCGCCCGAGCTGCCCTCGACGGTCACGTCGTGCTCAGCGCCCGTCTTGCCGCCGCCGGCTGGTTCCCCGCGGTCGACCTTCCGGCGAGCGCGAGCCGCACGCTCGACGAGGTCGCGACCCCGGCGCAACGCACAGCTGCGCGGCGTCTGCGGGCTGCCGTCGCCGCGCTCGAAGCGGCTCGCGACGCCCGATCGCTCGGCCTGGACCCGGGCGCCGGCGATCCCACCCTCGCTCGCGCAATCGCCGCTGAAGGGCGGATCGCGGCCTTTTTGCGTCAGCCGGAGGGGCCGGCCCAGCCGGCTGAAACGCTCATGCTCATGAGCGAAATCGCCGATAGTCTCGACGATGGATATCTTCAGTGACATCTCGGCGATCCAGAACCGGATCGCCGAAATCAGTGGAGCTCCGCCGGCCGGTCCCGTGGTCGCGACGCCCGGCGGCTTCAACGCGGCCCTGGCGCAAGCGCTGTTGCCGGAACTCGCGCCGCCCGCAACGGACGCCGTCGACGCGCCGGCGCCGGTTCCGCCCGAGCAGATCGATCAGCTCGTCCAGCAGAACGCCGACATCTGGCAGGTCGATCCGGCACTGATCAAATCGGTGATCGCGAACGAGTCGTCCTTCAACGCCAACGCGACCTCAGCGGTCGGTGCGCAAGGGCTGATGCAGTTGATGCCCGAGACGGCGGCGTCGCTCGGCGTGCGCGATCCCTACGATCCGGCGCAAAACGTCGCCGGCGGAACGCGGTATCTCAAAGGCCTGCTCGATCGCTTCAAAGGCGACACGCGGCTCGCCGTGGCTGCCTACAATGCCGGCCCGGGTGCGGTTGAAAAATACGGTGACGTGCCCCCGTATGCCGAGACGCAGAATTACGTCAAGAACGTGCTCGGTTCGCTCGACCAATACCGCGCGCAACCGTAACCGCATTCTCCAGATCGCGGCGCTGATCGCGCTCGCGTGCACGTCGCCGCCTGCCGTTCGCGCGGCCGACGAACCGCCGCCGGTCGTGACGATTCTCGCCGCCTACCAGCGGGCCACGCACGGCCTCGACGTCAAAACGATCGAGACGAGCGGCACGATCGACGGCGGAGGGCTGAGCGGCGACTTTCACAGCTGGCGTTCCGGCGACCGCGAGCGCGACGACGAGAGCCTCGGTCCGCGGACGGAAACGACGTTGCGTTTGGGCGATCGGATCTGGGTGCGCAACAGCAACGGTAACGTGCACGAACTGACCGGCGTGCTGCGCCGGCGTGCGCTCACCGAAGAGTTCATCGAATCGGATGCCTTCGCCAAAGCACCCGACCACGTGCATTTCGCGAAGTTCGGCGCGGTCGGCGACCGTCGCACGTGGAACGTCGAGGTCAACGCCGACGGCGGCGAACCGGAAACGCTCTGGATCGACGTGCAGAGCGGATTGCCGCTGCGCACGGAATACATCGACGGCGACGGACCGACGTACGTCGATCTCTCCGACTGGCGCGACGTCGGCGGGATGGAGGTTGCGTTTCGTTCGGTCACGACCGACGGCGAGCACGACTACGACACGGTGCAGCAGACGGCGTCGGTCGTGCTCGGCCGGCCGATCGACGCGAAGGTGTTCGCTCCGCTGGTGGGCCGGCGCTTGCTCGCCGACGGCGTGCAAACGGTACCGTTGCTCGACGACGGGACGCGCATCGCGTGCGCGGTGCAGATCGCGGGCCGCACGTACGCGTTCCTCATCGACAGCGGTTCGGGCAACGTCGTGGTCGACTCGCGCGTGGCGCAAGCGGCCGGCATCGGCGAACAAGGCGCGCTCGAAGTGCGCGGTGCGGTGCGCGCGGGCGGCATGCACGTCGGCGTGCTGCCGCGCTTGACGATCGGTGCTGCTGCGCTCGAGGACTTGGTCCCCGCGACGATCGATCTCGGTTCGGCGGCCGGGCGCACGCGCGTCGACGGCATCTTGGGCTACCCGTTCTTCGCCGAGAGCGTCGTGCAGCTCGATTTCGCGCACCACGTGATGCGCTTCGGACCACCGGGCTCGCTGAAGCCGCCCGGCGATCGCATCGAACTCGACACCGACCGTGAAATTCCCGAGGCGGTCTTCCGGATCGACGGCTCGGTCGATGCGCCGTTCATCGTCGACACCGGCAACAGCGGCGAGTTGTTGCTCTACGCACCCTTCATCGAAGCTCATCCGGCGCTGGCTCGCGACGTCGGTACAACTGCCAGCAGCTACGTCGGCATCGGCGGCGCCGACCGCACCTACAGCACGCGGCTGGGCGCGTTCCGCCTCGGATCGACGACCATCTCCGGCCAAGCCGCCGACGTGATCGTCGCCAAGAACGGCGCCTTCGCCGACCGCATCGACGCCGGCAACGTGGGCTTGGGGCTCTTGCGCAGGTTCGTCGTGACCTTCGACTTCGCCAACCACGCCATGTACCTGGCGCGTGCGAACTAGCATCCCTAGACGAGTTCGGGCAACGTCGGGCGCCGGGTTCCCAGGCGTTCCGCCCCGCCGGCCGTTACGGCGACCGTCTCGCCCCAGCGCGCCAGCTCGCGATTGCCGTCGTACGTGTACGGTTTGATCGCAAACGAGCATCCCGCTTCGATCACCCGGTTCAGGAAACTGTCGGGGTAAGTGCGCTCCGTGACGATCAGCGGGCCGTCGTCGCCGGTGCCGCGTCCATGGGCGCCGAGGCCGGTCCACACCGTCGAGTTCGATTTCTCCCCGCGCGCGGCCGTAATGAGGTCGCGTACGGTTACGCCCGGCTTGAGGATTGCCATGACGCGCTCGTACGCTTCGATCGCGCGCTGGTGCGCGTCGAGCGTTTCGGGGTGCGCTTTACCGAGCGAAACGGTCTGATCGATTTGCGCGATGTGACCGCCCCACCGGCCTTCGATCTCCAGCGATAGCATGTCGCCGTCGCCGAACGTGCGCGACGAGGGCTGTTCGAGGCGATGATACGGCGCCGTTCGGGGACCGCTCACCCAGCCGATCATCGGCGTGAACGTTCCGCCGGCCGCGGCGCTGGCGTACATCATTTTCGCAAACGCCAGCGACTCGCGAACGCCGGGACGTGCCGTCGCTACGAGCGCATCGAGCATCTGTTCCGCAACCCAGGTGCCCTTGCGCAGAAATTCGATTTCCTCGGCCGACTTCACGTAGCGCGCCGCGCCGAGTATGGGGCTCGCGCTGATGAACTCGGCCTTCGGAAACGCTGCCCGGAGCAACTCGACCGAGGCGTGGTTCACCTCACCTTCGCGAGCCCGAACGTGAACCAGGTCCGTCGCCGTGAGCCCCGAGATCGCGACCCGCGCGCCTTCGTATCCCCCGCGCTCCCGCATCCAAGCCGTAAGCGCGGCGCCGCTGCAGCCGCGCGGCGTCGGGCGGATGTCGTCGAACCAATTCGATGACGGCCACACCCCGCCGCGGGAATGCCAGGCCGTGATCGGGCCTGCGAGGGGAAACGCGACCGTTTGCTCTTCGCTGTTGTCACCGAGCTGCGTGAGATAACGGTGGTCGGCCGCGCCGCGGCCGTGAGCGTTCGTGCACGTCAGGCAGACGATGAGGTCGACGCCGTCGTCGCGCATGAGGTTGCGGACGCGTCCCCAGCGGCGATCGCGCTCGGCGATCGAGAAGACCGGGTTACTCCACTCGGGCGACCACTGTTGCTGCGTTACATTCATCATGGAAGGAGCTCATTGCGGCTCCCTCGGAAGCAGGTCCTGTTTTGAAAGGACCTCGTCCGATGACACTTCAGCGCAGAGCGTTCATCAACCTGACCGCGGGGGTGTCGCTCGGCGGATTCGTCTCGAGCGCGGGAAGTGCCGAGGCGCAGAATCTCCAAACGGTGCGCGTGCTGTCGTTTCCCAGCGATGCGGCCAAACAAATTCTTTACCCGATGCAGGCCGGGATCTTTCGCAAGGAGGGCCTGCAAATCGATTTGTCGGCGATGGGTAGCGGTGCGGCGATCATCGCCGCGGTCGTCGGTGGTTCGGCGGAGTTCGGCGCGGGCAGCCTGTTCCCGGTGTTCAGCGCCTACGGGCACGGCATTCCGGTGCGGATGGTGGCCCCGATCTCGATTTACGACACCGATCACTGCGATACGTGGCTGCTCGTCCGCAAAGACTCGCCGCTCCATACCGCCCAAGACCTCAACGGTAAGATCATGGGTGCCGACAATCCCAACGACATCTACGTCGTGACGACCCGCGCGTGGATGGATCAGCACGGCGGTGACGGTAAGTCGATTCGGCCGCTCGCTCTGAATGCGAGCGAACAGCTCGCGGCGCTCGACCAAGGGCGCATCGATCTGGTCGTGCTCAAGCCGCCCTTCCTCACGCTCGCGATTGGATCGGGCCTCGTGCGCGTGCTGGGTAAGCCGCTCGACGTCATCGCGCCGCGTTTTCTGCTCTCGTGCTGGGTCGCAACGACCGACTACATCGAGAAGAACCCGCAAACCGTGAAGGCGTTCGTTGCCGGCCTCACCGAGGGCGGCCATTACACGAACCATCACCAAGCCGAAACGATCGATATGGTCGCTCAATTCTCGAAACAAGATCCGACCCAGATCAGGGCCGGTGTGCGTACGGTCCTCGCGGAGAGCGTGTCGCTGGCGGACATCCAGAAGCCGCTCGACTTCGCGTTTCGAAACGGTGTGATCGACAAACAGTACGATGCGAAGGTGATGCTGTCGTCGTTCGTACCGATGACCAAGGCCGTTTGATGTTGACGCTAACGAATGCCGCGGCGCAGAAAACGGGCGCCGTGTATTGGATCGATCACTTCGTGCTCAACAGCGAAGACGTTCCACGCTGGGCGGCGTTCAACACAAAGGTGCTCGGGGCATACGATTTGCCGGCCGTACGCGGCATCTTTCAAGCGGTCGGCCCGATCCTGATCGGAGCTTTTGAGGCCAAGGCCCCGCTGCCGCCGACCGCAGGGATCGGCAAGGGTCTGCCGCGCTACGGGTATTTCATCGATAAAGCCGACATCGCCGCCCACGTGCGCCGCCTCGACGCAAACGGCGTCGCACACAGCGGCCCGGTCCGTACGGCGGCCGACGGCGAAGCCGGTACCGCCATCTATTGGCAAGACCCGGACGGCAACCAGTTCGAATTTTGGGCGCCCGACGCACTGCCCGCCGGCGCGCTGGCCGCACCCAGCTCGGAGGGTGTCGGACGCATCAGCCACGCCGTGTTCGAATCGCGCGATTTGGGACGCAGCGCGGAGTTCTTCAAGCGCTACTGCGAAGTCGAACCGGTGCACGACGCGGACGTCGCGGCGGACACGCTCGCGCTGCGGCTCGCGGGCGGCGCACGGCTCATTTATAAGAAGGTCGAAAAATTCGGCGGACGCACGACCGGGACGGGCATGAGCGACGTGCACACCGCGCTGTGCGTGCACCAGGACAGCTTCTTCCCCAACTATCGGCGCCTGTGGGCGAACCTCCCGGCCTGGGGCGACGATGCGCTGGCGTGCGCGCCGAACCAAAGCATGGAGTCACTGCCCGCGCGTACGGTGCGTCACGGGAGTCCCGAGGGGCGCAAGTTCTATTCCGTGGTCGAGAAAGGCGACGATTTCTTCGACTGGGACACGAACCAGTTTCACTTCGTCGGCGGCACGCCCAAAGACGGCTCGATGGCGGCCTACGAAGGGCACACGGTGGGCGCCTACCTGGCCGCGTGGGAAAAGGAGCACGGCAGCCTCGACGGCTTCCGGACCATGGTCACCGGCTAGAACTGTAAGCGCGCTTATTGCCGCGCCGCCGCTGCGGGCGTAGCATCGGGCCATGACGTTGGCGATTCTTGCGTGTGCACTGGCGGCCGGGACGTGCCACGCCGTCGCCGATCCGGGCGCGTCGTCGTACGCCGTGCGGGTCGAGGCGCCGGCTCGGACGAGCGTGCGCTTGAGCGCGCTGGACGTGCCGCGCGGCTGGATCGCGTCGTTCTGCACGCCGCAAGTCTGTTCGCCGTTCCACGTCACGCTGCCGCTCCACGGCGGGACCGCCACGATCCAGCTTTCCTACGTGCGCTCGGACGAACGCGCGCAACCCCTGCGCGCGCTGCACGTGGCGGCGCGCGGAGCGGCCGGCCGGGCCGATGCGCGCCGCTCGGTAGCCCGCTGATGGAACCCGAACAAGAGGACACCGGCGCGCCCGAATCGATCGGCGAGAACAAGATCTGGTATCTGAAGAAGAACCGGCTCTTCGCCAACGCACCGGTCGACGCGGTCGTCGACGGCGCGGGCATCTTCACGATGCAGTTGCTCCCCAAGCGCGCGACGTTCTTCGATCAGGGCGACGCGACGAAGGTCGTCTTTCTGATCAAGACCGGCCGCGTGCGCATCGCCCGCAACACCGCCGACGGCAAGGAGGTCACGGTCGCGATCCTCGGTCCGGGCGACATGTTCGGCGAGGACGCGCTCTTCGGCGGCACCGAACGCACGACGGTTGCGACCTGCATGGAAGAGACGCTGATCTGCAAGGCGCAGGCCGACGATCTGTTCGCGCTCCTGGCCGGCAATTCGGCGCTCGCGCTCAACGTCGCGCAGATGCTCAGCGAACGCTTGAGCGACGCCTCGGCGACGATCGAGGATCTCGCGTACGCGAAGATCAGCGACCGGCTGGTGAACCTCTTCGAACGGTTGGCCTTGGAACTGGGCCGCCCGACCGGCGAGGGTACCGTTCTCGACGTGCGCCTCACGCACCAGGATATCGCCTCGATCATCGGCAGCACGCGCGAGACAGTGAGTCTCGAGATGAATGCGCTGGTGCGCGCGGGCCAGATCAAACAAGAGGGCGGCTACATCACCGTTCTCACCCGAAAGGACTAACCTCATGTTCCGCACCACGCTCCTCGCAACGCTCGCTGCGGCACTGATTTCCGGGCCTGCATCGGCAGCGGCCTCGCACGCCGCAACGCTGGCGCCGGTGTACGCCGCCTCGCAAGGCTGGATCAACGGCCGGCTCACGCCCGCCGAGACGGCCGGCAAAGTCGTCATCGTCGACGTGTTCACCTTCGATTGTTTCAACTGCAAGAACGTGGTGCCGAACTTGCGCGCGCTCCACGCCAAGCGCTCGAGCGACCTCGTCATCGTCGGCATCCACAGTCCGGAAACGCCGTACGAAACCAAGCGCGACAACGTGATCGCCAACCTTCAGGCGCAGGGCATCACCTGGCCGGTCGCCATCGACAACTCGTTCGCGATCTGGAACGCCTACGGCGTGGATGCGTGGCCGACCCAACTGTTCTTCGATCGCAGCGGCAAACTGCGGGCGACGATCGTTGGCGATTCGCAGGACGAGGCGGTCGACCGGATCGTGCAGAAACTGCTCGCCGAGCGGTAGTTGCTGAGCGACAACGCGTTCTTCAGCGGTGTGGACGCGGCGTCGCTGATCGGCGTGCTCCCGGCCTTTCGCCTCGCGACGCTCCCCCCGAACACGCTGCTCTACGCCAGCGGCCGGCCGGCGCGCCAAGTGTTTCTGATCGTGAGCGGCAGCGTCGCGGTCGTACAGCGCACGGGCGGCGTGCGCACGACGGTCGCGATGCTCGGGCCGGGTGAATTCACCGGTGAGCGTGCCTTGTTGCAGCCGGCATCGCGGCATCCGTGGTCGGCGGTGTGCTGCGAAGAAACGCGCGTCGCTTTCGCCGACGGCGACGTGCTGCTCGCCGCGCTGACGGCGTTGCCGGCGCTCGGCGTCAACGTCGCGCGCGGTCTGCATCGGCGCGTGGTCGACGCCTCGCAAGCGATCGATGCGCTGATCGCGAGCCCGTAACAACGGCGTAGTTTCGCGCTCATCCCCGGCCGCTACGCTGACGCCGGAGGTACGAGATGACGACCGCATCGGACCGCGTCGCGGTGATCGCGACGCAGGTGGCCCAAACCGACCGCCGCGCGCTGAGTGAAGCGTGGTATTCGGCCTTGCATTTAGCAACTGCCGATGTACCACTGCCGCGACGTGCAGCACTCCGCCCCATTTGTCGTCCCGAGCTGGTCGAGGGAGGGCCCCCCAGCGCGCACCACGCGACAACCGGCGCCCAACTTCCGCCGCGCGTGCAGCGCGGCGCCCCGTACGAGTCCAACAGCGCAGTGACCGTTGACCGGCGCCGTCCGTCGAGCGAAACCGCGCGGCGCATCGAGCGCGCCGTGGCGGCGCTCACCGCTCGCCGGCGCGTGCCGGCCGCGCATACCGTGGACGTCGGCGGCGGGCGCGTGCGCTTGCTCGTGCACAACGACGGCCACACGACGCGCATCGTCGCGCTGTGCAGCCGCCCGCTGCGCGAGCACGTGGAGCGCGCCTTGGCCAGCGCGCGGTTCACGCTCGCCGCCGCGGGTCTGGTGGTCGGCGCGCCGTGATGCTCGGGGCCGGATCGCTCGATGCGCTCAAACGGATTGCGGATCGCGCGAACGACGTGTTGGCCGCCTACACACCGGGAGCGATTCCGCGCTATGGCGATGTGAACGGAGCGCTGCCGCCGTTGCCGGTCGACGATCCGCTCAGCGTGGCGGCGCCGCCGGGGGCGTGGTTCGTCACGCTCGACGAGCGCGGTGCGCGGACCTACACGCGCGCGGGCAGCTTTCACATCGGTGCCGATGGAACGCTGCAAGCGATCGACGGTGCGCGCGTGCTCGGCACGCCGGCCGGCGGTGGGGCGCTCGCACCGCTGCGGTTGCCGGAGCCGGACCGCACGCTCGGCCGTTGCGGCGACCTGCATCTCGAAGACGACGGCGTGCTCGCCTACACGCGCACCTCGATCGATCCGCGCACGCGCGAACGTTCGGTTGAACGTGCGGTCGTCGGACGCGTCGCGCTGGCGCGCTTCCCGGCCGGCAGCAATCCGCAGCGGCTCGATGCGACGCACTTCGGCGCGGTGGCCGGCGTCGTCCCGCATCTGGGCGTGCCGGCCGACGGCGCGTTCGCTGCGCTCGCGACGCACGCGCGTGACGTCGGCAACGTCGACATCGACACCGGATTGCAACGGCTCACCGAAGCGTACGTTGCGTTCTCCGCGCTTCAGGCCGCGCACAAAGCGGAGGGTGCGGGGTCCAAGGTTGTGATGGATCTGCTCAAGTGATCGCGACGCTGGCGTTCGAGCGAGCACGAGCCGGTGTACGGTCGGCGCAGTTCGTGCCGCGTCCGAGCCTGCCGGTCGACGCGGCCTGCGTCGTGGCCAACGGCGTGCGCGAGGCATTACGTGCGCTGCTCGGTGAGGGCTGCATGGTGACGATCGGCGAGCCGGTCGCGCTCGACGCGGCCGCATGGCGCTCCCTGGTGCACGATGCGCTGCTCTTCGCGACCCCCGGACGCGCGACCGACGTCGTTTTCGTGCTCGCGGCGCGCGATGCGCGGCGGCTCGTCGCGGCGGCGTTCGGCGAGGAGGGCGGAGCCGAAGACGGTTCGTGGAGCGCGCTCGAGGCGGGAGCCATCGAACGGATCGTCGCTCGATGCGCCAACGCTTGCGAGGCGCTGTGCGTCGAGCGGCGCGGTCCGACCAGCACGGTCGACGCGGCGCGGCTGCCCCGGTCCGTCGCCTACTTCGACGTGCGCGTCACGGCGCCGGTGGCGGTGACGCTGGGGGTCGGGATCCTGCGCGACCTGCCGGAGGCTCCGCCCGCGGCCACCTTGACCCCCGCGACGCTCGGTGGGATCGCCGTCGACGTTCGCGTGGTCCTGGGCCGCGGGGCGCTGCCGGTGCCACGCCTGCTCGAACTCCGGCTCGGCAGCGTTGTGCCGCTGAGCACCAAGGTCGAGGGGGAGGGCGAATTGAACGTCGCGGGCCAGAGGATCGGCTTCGGAATATGCGGTCAGCGCCACGGTCGCGCCGCATTCGAGGTTCGATCCATAACGACGAGGGGAGTCCGTGGTGATCGCGCCGGACGGCAATAATCTCGACCTTTTAATGAACGTCCCGCTCACGGTCACGGCCGAGCTCGGGACGGCGAAGATGCTGGTGCGCGACATCCTCAAGCTCGGCACCGGTTCCGTCGTCGAATTGGATCGCTTGGCCGGGGGTCCGGTGGATCTACTCGTGAACGACCGTCTGGTCGCACGCGGCGAGGTCGTGGCGATCGACGAAAACTTCGGCGTCCGCGTAACGGAGCTGATCGAGAAGCCCTAACGTTCCGCTGACAAGGCACGGCAACATCGTGTTCATGCGCGCGGGCTACCGTGAGCGCATGGACGAGTTGCTCTCGATCGCCGGACGCAGCCACGCGGCGTTGCCGCTCGACGTCCTCGCCGGTCTCGGCGCGTTGTCGATCGCGCCCTTCGTGCTGGTGCTCTCGACGTCGTTCGTGCGCATCGTCGTCGTGCTCAGCCTCGTGCGCTCGGCGATCGGGGCCGCCTCACTTCCACCCAACCCCGTGCTGACCGGGCTCGCGCTCGTGCTGACGTTCGTCATCATGACGCCGACGTTCGAGCGCATCGACCAGGTCGCGCTACGGCCGTACGCCGCCGGCGCGATGTCGCAACGGCAGTTTCTCGCCCGCGCGATCGAACCGTTGCGCGCGTTCATGCTGCGCCAAACGAAACGGCACGACATCGATGTCTTCGCGCGCGTCGCGCACAGGCCGGCGGAAGAAAGCCCGGCGAAGGCGCCGTTGACCGTCCTGATCCCGGCGTTCGTCGTCGGCGAGTTACGCAGCGCCTTCGCGATCGGGGTTGCGCTCTATCTGCCGTTCGTCGCAATCGACCTCGCGGTGGCGGCGGTCCTGATGGGCCTCGGCATGTTCATGCTCAGCCCGCCGATCGTTTCGCTGCCGTGCAAACTGCTGCTCTTCGTGCTGGTCGACGGCTGGGCGCTGGTCTGTAACGGGGTCGTGCAGTCGTTTAGATAGAAGGATCGCTCACTTTGCGCATCACGGAGCGCCTGCGTTCGCGCACGCCGTTTTTTTCGTTCGAGTTCTTCCCGCCCAAGACGGACGCCGGCGTCGACGCTCTGATGGCCTCTTTGAGCACGCTCAAGACGCTCGATCCGGCCTACGTTTCGGTCACCTACGGCGCCGGCGGCTCGACGCGCGACCGTTCGGTTGAGATCGCGAAACGCATCAAAGGCGAAGTCGGCATCGAGGTGCTGGCGCACGTGACGTGCTCGGGCAGCACGCTCGACGACCTGCGTGCGCTCTTTCGTGAACTCGAAGCAGCCGCCATTCAGAACGTCCTCGCGCTGCGCGGCGACCCGCCGCGCGGTGCGGCGGCGTTCGAAGTAGTTGAAGGCGGGTTCGCGCATGCCAGCGATCTCGTCGCGATGCTCGAGCGCGAGTTCGACTTCTGTATCGGCGGTGCGTGTTATCCCGAGAAGCATCCCGAGGCGCTCAGCCTGCACGCCGACCTCGAGGCGCTAGAGCGCAAGGTGAACGCGGGCGCGCGCTTCCTCATCACGCAGCTGTTCTTCGACAACGCGCACTACTTCGAGTTCGTCGCCCGCGCACGCGCGCGCGGGATCTTGGTGCCGATCGTGCCGGGCATCATGCCGATCACGAACTACGATCAGATCGCGCGCTTCACCGCGATGTGCGGCGCCACGATCCCGGCCGGCCTGCGCGCCGAACTCGATGTCCGGCGCGACGAACCCGAGGCGGTGTCCGAGTTGGGCGTGGCCTACGCCACCTTGCAGTGCGTGGAGCTGCTCGAGCACGGCGTGCCCGGCGTGCATTTCTACACGCTGAACAAGTCGCCGGCGACCCGCGCGGTCGTCTCGGCGCTGGCGGCCTCGCGCTTCACCCGCGAAACGACGTCTCCGCAATAATTTCCCGCGGCAAGACCTCGAGCGTGCCGCCCGACGCGGCATCCGACGCTTCGGTATAGTGCTTGAAATTGTTTCAGAAGTTGAAACGTTGCACGGAAAGGGCTGCCGGGGGGCGCGGCGTATACGAGCCGCACTGAGGTAGCTGGCTATGCTGACGGCAAGAGACCTGCGCGGCGTTTATGCGATCATGCCGACGCCTGCGCGCCCGGATGCGAGGCGGCCGGATGCGGTCGAAACGGTCGATCTCGAAGAGGCAGCGCGCATCGTCGAGAAGATGATCGCCGACGGGGTCGACGGCCTGATCGCCCTCGGCACGACCGGCGAGGTTGCGACGCTCACCCCGCAGGAATACCGGGCCGTCGTCGATTGCCTGCTCACCACCGTCCGCGGACGCGTTCCCATCTTCATCGGAACGACGACGCTGAATACCCACGAGACCTTCGACCGCGCCAAGTTTGCGCGCGGACAAAAGGCCGACGGGATGCTGCTGGGTTTGCCGATGTATCAACCGCTCCCGGCCGAGCCGGCAGCCCGCTTTTACGCCTCGATGTCGGAAGCGTTCCCGGATTTCCCGATCATGGCCTATGCCAACTCGGGCGCCTTCCGCAACGACTTTGGAGTCGAACTGTGGCGGCAGGTCGCGGCCACTGCTCCGACCGTGATGTCCGCGAAATTCCTCGATGCGGAGATTCTCGCCGACTGCATCGCAGCGAGCAACGGGCGCATCAACTTCTTGCCGAACGACGGCCGCGCGTTGGCGTTTGGGCGCGCGGCGCCGGGCGCCCTCACGGCAATTTGGTCCACCGCGTCCAGCATGGGACCGCGCCCGGTCGTCGCGTTGATGCGCGCGATTCTGGCCGGCGATATGACGCGCGCCGAGGAGATCGCGAGCGATCTGCGCCACTGCACCGAGCCGATCCAACCGATCGTGCGCGATCACGCGCTCTTCGCCCAGGTGAACATCCAGATGGAGAAGATCCGCTTCGAGGCCGCCGGCTATTGCGTGCCGGGACCGATTCGCCCGCCGTACGACTGGATGCCGGCCGATCTAGCGGAAGCGGCGCGCGAATGCGGCCGCCGCTGGGCGGCCCTGTGCAAGGCGAAATACCCCGCGAGTCAGGTCGCGGAGGTGAGCTGATGTTGACCGCCGAGGAGAACGCGCTCTTCACGCAGGTCGGTCCCGGCACGAAAATGGGCGCGGTGCTGCGTCGCTATTGGCACCCGGTTGGCGCGTCCGAACGTGTCACCTCGAAACCACAGCGCGTGAAACTTCTGGGCGAAGAACTCGTGCTCTATCGCGGCGCGAGCGGACTAGCGCTGATGGAACTGCGCTGCGCGCATCGCAGGGTGGCGCTCGATCACGGCCGCGTCGAAGGCGACTGCATCCGCTGTCCCTACCATGGCTGGCTCTACGAGCGCACGGGCCAATGTCTCGAACAACCCGCGGAGCCCGAGGGCAGCAGCTTCAAAGAGAAAATTCGCCTCGGGGCCTACCAAGTCCAGGAAGTCGGTGGGCTCGTCTTCGCCTACCTCGGACCCGAGCCGGCGCCGCTGCTGCCGCACTACGATACGCTGCTGTTCGAGGACGGCACCAAGCGCATTCAGCTGGAAACGATCGAAGCCAACTGGTTTCAGTTGGTCGAGAACATCCCCGATCTGGCCCATTTCCCATGGCTGCACGGCGGCAGCTTCATGGTCGTCAGCGGCAAGAATATCAGCTATCACTGGGAGCCCAGGGACTACGGGTTCGACAACGTCATGCTGATCGACGGGGTCGACGACATTCATCGTTCGATGTATTGCTTTCCCTACGTCAACCGCTTCACGGTGGGGCCGGAAAAGCCCGGTGCGCCTCCGCAGCACACGCTGCGGTATCGCGTTCCCATCGATGATGTGTCGACCGCGACCTACATGGTTCGCCACTACCCCAGCGACGAGCGCTCGTTTCGCATCACCAACAAGGACTCGTCGCGCGGCGTCTATGCTCCCGACGAGAAAGCGTTTTGGGGCATCCATCCCAACGATCAGGACCGGATGGCGCTCGAACAACAAGGCGTCGTTTGCGACCGGCCCAACGAGCGTCTGAGCGCGTCCGACGGCGGCGTCATCCAGCTACGGCAGATCATGCGGCAGGCGCTCGCGGCCGTAGCCGCGGGCAACGACCCGCCCTTCCTCATCCGCGATCCGGCGAAGCAGTACATCCCGTACGCGGCTTCGCTCACGTCGTTGAGCATTGGGGCCCGCGCGTTCGCGTAAGTAGCCGCCCAAACCGCATTCACTGCCGACGAGAGGTACGTGTCGTATGTTGGCTCCCGAGGAGAACGCGCTCTTCACGCAAGTTGGACCCGGCACGAAAATGGGCGAGGTGTTGCGCCGCTATTGGCATCCCGTCGGCGCCTCCGAGCGCGTGACCTCGAAGCCGCAGTGCGTCAAATTGCTCGGCGAAGAACTCGTGCTCTATCGCGGCGCCAACGGGCCGGCGCTCATGCAGCTGCGCTGCGCGCATCGCAGGGTTGCGCTCGATCACGGACGCGTCGAAGGCGACTGTATCCGTTGTCCCTATCATGGGTGGCTCTACGACAGTGGCGGTCAGTGTATCGAACAGCCGGCGGAGCCGGAGGGCAGCAGCTTCAAAGAAAAAGTCCGCCTGCCGGCCTACCAAGTGCAGGAAGTGGGTGGGCTCGTCTTCGGCTACCTCGGGCCGCAGCCGGCGCCGCTGCTGCCGCACTTCGACACGCTGCTCTTCGAGGACGGCGCCAAGCGTCTGCAGTTGGACACGATCGAAGCGAACTGGTTCCAGATGGTCGAGAACATCCCCGATCTGGCCCATCTCCCCTGGCTGCACGCCGGCAGCTTCGAGATCGTCAGCCGCAAGAACATCAGCTATCACTGGGAGCCCCGGGAATACGGCTTCGACAACGTCATGCTGATCGACGGGGTCGAGGACATCCATCGCTCGTCCTACTGCTTTCCGTACACCAACCGCTTCACGGTACGGCCGGAGATACCGGATGGTCCGCCGCAGCGCTCGCTGCTCTATCGCGTGCCGATCGACGACGTATCCACGGCGATCTATTACTTTCGCACCTATCCGCACCCTGAGCGCTCGTTCCGCATCACCAACAAGGGATCGGTGCGTGGCGTCTATGCGCCCGACGAGACGGCCCTGTGGGGGATTTCTCCCAACGATCAGGACCGGATGGCGGTCGAACAACAAGGGGTCATTTGCGACCGGCCCAACGAGCATCTGAGCGCGTCCGACGGCGGCATCATCCAGCTGCGGCAGATGATGCGGCAAGCGCTCGCAGCCGTCGCCGCGGGCAACGACCCGCCCTACGTGATCCGCGATCCGGCCAAGCAGTTCATCCCGTACGGGGGATCGCTCACGTCGTTGAGCCTCGGCGCGCGCGAGTTCGCGTAGGTGGCATCACCAGCTGCTTTTACTGCCGACGACATTTCGCACCGGCTCGAGGAGCTGCCGTTTCTCCCCTTCCATGCCCGCATCACCGCGATGCTCGGCATCGGCACGTTCTTCGATGCCTTCGACGGGCTGAGCATCTCGGCCGCGCTCACCATGCTCGTGGTGAGCTTTCACATTGGATACGGCGCCACCGGAGTGCTGTTGGGCGCGGCGGCCATGGGCCAATTCCTCGGCGCGATCATCTTCGGGTATCTGGCCGAACGCATCGGCCGCAAATGGGCGTTCGTCATCGCGATCGCGCTCTTCGGTGCGTGCTCGATCGCTGCCGCACTTGCCACGAGCATCAACGCGATCTTCTGGGCGCGCAGCATCCAGGGATTCGGCATCGGCGGTGCCACCCCGGTAGCGGCGGCGCTCTTCACGGAGTTCGTGCGCGGCAGCCGGCGCGGGCTCTTCACGTTACTCTACGAGACGATGTTCGTATGGGGCCTCGTGATCGCGCCGATCGTGGCGCTCGCCTGCCTCACCGCATTCGGTCCGGCAACCGGCTGGCGCGTGCTGTTCGCGATCGGCGGCCTGCCCATCATCGGCGCCGTGATCGCCGCGTTCAAGATGCCGGAATCGCCGCGCTGGCTCGCCGCGAACGGTCGCATCGCCGAGGCCGAAGCCACGGTTGCGGCGATGGAAGACGAGGCGCGCCGGCTGGGGCGGCCATCGTTTCCGGCGACGCGGCCGACTCACGTGGAGAGCGAACGCACGCACTACAGCGAAATTTTTCGCGGCATCTACGCAAAACGGACCTTCGTCGTCTGGAGCATGGAGTTCGGCGCCTACTTCATCGCCAATGGGATCCTGGCGTGGTCACCGACGCTGTACATGAAGCTCGGCGGTTTGCCGGCCAACCGCGCCATCATGCTGCAAATTTTCACGACGTTGTTCGCGCTGATCGTCTGTTACCTCATCGCCTTCACGATCGACAATATCGGCCGGATACGTTGGTTCACGATCGGCTTCGGCATCTCGGCGCTCGGCGCGGCGCTCGGCGTCATCATCACCGGCCCGCTTCACATGCATACGTGGCCTACGCTCTTGCTGTGCGGCGTCATCGTCCAGATCGGTGCGGCCACCTCCGCGGACGTGATCGGATTGTACTTGACGGAGATGTATCCGACGCGCATGCGAGCTTGGGGAACCTCGGCCGGCCAGGGCTTCAACCGCATCGGCGGGTTCGTCGGACCGATCCTCCTCGGGTGGATCATGGCGGAAACCGGGACGATCTCGTTGTTCTTCGCCTCGTTGCTGGTGGTCGCGATTTACAGCGCGATCGTCATCCTATCGTTGGGCGAGGAGACCACGCGGCGCACGCTCGAGGAACTCTCCCCATAAGCATGACGATCGCTGCCGGCGCGCTCGAAGATTTCGCGGCGGCCATCCTCGCGGCGGCCGGGAGCAGCAGTGAAGAAGCGCGGGAAGTCGCGCGGCATTTGGTCGAGGCGAATCTGAAGGGCCACGACAGCCACGGCGTCGGCATGATCCTTTCGTACGTGAAGAACGTGCAGGCCGGACTGCTGCATCCGAATCGCCATGCGCGTCTCGTGAGCGAGTTCGGCGCGATCGGCGTCTTCGACGGCGATATGGGTTACGGTCAGGTACTCGCCCGCGAGATGACGGATTGGGGGATCGCCAAAGCGAAGATAGCGGGACTCGCCGCGACCGCGCTGCGCAACACGCATCACGTTGCGCGCGTCGGCGCTTACGGCGAGCACGCGGCGGAGGCGGGGCTGGTTTCGATTCACTTCGTCAGCGTACTGCATGCGCCGGGCCGCGTCGCACCGTTCGGTGGCATCGAGGGGCGCCTCGGCACCGACCCCGTCTGCATCACCTTCCCGAGCTTTGCCGGCGAGCCGCCCGTCGTGCTCGACTTCGCAACGAGCCAACAGGCCGCGGGCAAGATTCGCGTGGCCTTCAATCAAGGCAAGGAGCTTCCACCCGGGAGTTTGATCGACAAGCACGGTCAGGAGTCGCGGGATCCGGGGCTGTTCTTCGCCGGCGACCGGACGGAAGCGTCGATCCTGCCCTTCGGCGAGCACAAGGGCTCGGGTCTCGCGCTCGCCGTGCAATTGCTGGCCGGCGTCCTCACCGGCGGCGACGTGATGCGTGGGGATCTGCCCGACGTCGGGATCAAGAACGGAATGTTTTCGATCTTCATCGATCCGGCGCGCTTCGGTGATACCGTGCAGATGGAGCGCGACCGGTCGACGCTGATCCGGTGGGTCAAATCTGCCACGCCGCGGCCCGGGTTCGGAGCGGTGCTGGTCGCCGGCGAGCCCGAGCGAACCGCACACGATCGGCGAACGAAAAGCGGCATCCCGATCGATGCGAACACCTGGGAAGGCCTCCTCGAAGCGGCGGCCCTGGCCGGCCTCGACCTCGCGGCGTTCGGTAACATCACCGTCCTCGCGCCGTAATCGCCGCGCGGCCACCATCAGCGGGTGGCCGAGTTCGAGAGCCTGCTGCGCGATGCGCTGCTCGTCACGGCGCTGTTGACGATCCCGATCCTCTCGGTCGCGACGGTCGTCGGGGCGCTGGTTGCGATTCTGCAGGCGGCGACGCAGATTCAGGAACAGACCCTCACGCTGTTGCCCAAAGCGATCGCGGTCGGCCTGTTCGCGGCGCTGTTCGGACGTTTCGGCTTGGCGTTGTGCGAGCAGTTGCTGCTCGAAGCCGTTGCGCGCATCCCGCAACTCGTGCGCGGATGAGCCTACTGCGGAAGCGCTCGGCTGCGCAGCAGCTCCGTGGCAGCCGCGAGCGCGGCGTTCATTGCCTCGCGGCGGTAGTCCCAGCGTGGATCGGCGTCGGGAACGAAGATTGCCATGGCGCCGTTCGCCTCGAACGCGGCCACCGCTCCGTCCGCCGTGACGCCGAAGTCGATCCCGCCGTAGTCGAGGTCGGTTGCGGCGGCAATTGCTTCGAGCGCTTTGCATGCTTGCGGTCCGAGAAAGCGAGCCATATCCTTGAGAAAGGCCGCTTCCTCATCGCGAAAGGCCGCTTCCGACGCCATTGCCGAGGAGACGTAGTGCACTTTCCAATGGCTCGAAATTGCGAGATGCAGCGGATAGAGGTAACCGCCGAGCATCAGGACGCGGAATTTCCTGAATAGGCCGTCCGCCGAGCGCGTTTCGAGAAACGATTGAACGAGAACGTCGTCGCGAGGCATCGCCGCCGCCGACGCGGCCAGATCGGCGGGTCGCTCGATCGCCGCAAAATAGCGGCCGTTGTGGAAGCCCGTCGCGCGGATGAGCAGGGGGAATTCGATGCCGGCCGTTGCCAGCCGCATCGCGATGTCCGGCAGCTGCAATGCCTTCCGCGTCGTCAGCAACATGCGAGCCGTGACGACGCCGTCGAGGGCCCCCAGCCGCGCCGCCTGAGCGACGCGCCCGGTACGCAAGACACGCTCCGGGTGGTTGACGATCGGCGCCCGCGTGCGGACCACCATCTGCTGTGCGGTGGAGAGTGCCGGCGCATCCGATTCGACGTCGGCTACCGCGCACAGCACGATGTCGTGTTCGGGAAGCGGCCGATCGGGATCGTAGCCTTGGGTGTAGACGAGCGTGTTCTCCATCTGCGTCGCGTCGACAAATAGCGAGAAGCGGATCGCGTGCAAGGCGGACCCGATAGTTAGAACGCGGATGGGCCGTGCCGAGCCCGTGTATGGGAAGCGGCGCTCGATTCCGCGCAAGCGTTCGCCCGACCAGGCCGCACGCGCGCCCGCTACGTCGCCGGCTTCCTCCATCGCGATCGCGAGTGCAAAATGCAATTCGACATTGTCTGGTTCGATGGCGATCGCGCGCCGCAGAAGGCCGTCCGCAACGGAAAACCGCGTATGCATCGAAGCCGCGTCCGCGAGCCGGCATAACAGCGCGACGGGCGCGAGGATATTGGGCGCCGCGTTCTCGAGAAACGCCCACAAAACCGCTGGATCGTCATGAAGCGCGAAGGCCAAAGCGGTTTCGAACAGGGCGTCGTCAAGCGCGGTCGACGGCGCTGCGCCGTCGGTCACCCGTCCTCGGACGGCAGGCCCAACGCTGCGCTCGCAGCGGCGAATCCGCGCCGTGCCGGTGCAAATTCCGGCGCCATGGCTAGGGCCGCGCTGAAATGTTCGCGCGCCTCAAGCGCAGCGCCGCGCTGGAGGAGCATGGCGCCGAGATTCGCGTGTGCGATCGCGTTTTCGGGATTGATCGAAATTGCATTGCCGAAGCACGTCTCCGCCTCGGCCGCGAGCCCGTGCCGCGCGTGCAGCAAGCCAAGGTCGTTTTGTGCCCGCTCGTGACGCGCATCGATGGCGAGCGCAGCCTGGTAGGCCACCGCGGCGCCCGCGTCGTCGCCGAGAGCAACGAGCGCCCGCGCGCGTTCGAACGGCACCCAGGCGGAACTAAATGCCGGCATCGCCTCGAGAATTGCGAGAATAATCGCCGCAACGGGCGGCGAGCGGCTTTCACTCATTGAAAATCGAGCGTAGCGTTCAATTCTGTCAAAACGCTTGTAACGCGCTGAGAAATATCGTGGTCGTACCTTGGCAACGCCGGGCGGCGATGATACGCGTGTGACCCAGACGATGCTGCTCGTTTTCGCGCGCGGCGCGGGCCTCGTCTTTCGCGCGCCCGGTTTTTCGCATCCGAGCGTGCCGCCGCCGCTGCGCGTCGCGCTCGCATTGGCCCTGGCGTTCGCCGTTGCGCCGCATGTTCGCGCGGTGTCGCTCGACGGTCTCGGCTTCGGGCTGGCCGTCGCCGGCGAGACACTGCTCGGCGCCGCGATCGGCACCGGCGCCTCGCTGCTCTACGATGCCGCGTACTATGCCGGCCGCACGATCGACGACTACGTCGGCGTTCGCGGCAGCGTGCCCAACGCGAACGTGACCTCGGCCCAGGCGTTCGGACGGCTCTGGTCGTCGGTGTTTCTTGCCGGGCTCTTCTTGCTCGACGGTTACGTGCCCGTAGTGCGCGCGTTCGCCGCGAGTTTCGACGCCGTGGCACCGGGCGGCGCGATCGCGCCGGGCGCGTGGGCCGGGTACGCGGCGGCGTTGCCGCTGACGATCGTGCGGGCGGCCCTGCTGATAGCGGCTCCGGCGCTGGCGGTCGCGCTCACGGTGCAGGTTGCGCTGGCTGCGGTGGCGCGCGTCGTTCCGCGGCTGTCCAGCTTTGCGCTGGCGTTTCCGGCCGTCTTCGCGGCTGCGATCGTCGTGACGCTCACCGGCATTCCGTTGTTCGCGCCGTTGTCGGCGCACCCGTGGCTCGTGGTGCCCTTCGGTGCGCGACCGTGAGCGATGAGAGCGCCGAGAAACGGTTCGATGCGACGCCGGCGCGGCGCGAACGCGCCAAGCGTGAAGGCAACGCCGCCCGTTCGCACGAGCTTGCGGCGATCGCCGCGTTCGCCGGCGCGCTGCTCGGTCTGACGGCCGGGTTGCCGCTGCTCACGGCCGCTGCGCTGACCGCCGTGCGCACGAGCGCGAGTTCTCCGCGAGGGCTCGATCCGGGTCCGATGCTCGTCTTGGGTTCGATCGCGTTCGTGCCCGCGACGTGCGCCGCGCTCGCATCGATGCTCGCCGCGTTCGCGCAGACCGGCGGGCCGCGTATCGCACCGCTCAAGATTGCCCTCGACCGGCTCGCGCCGTGGCCGGGCCTCAAGCGCCTCGTGGGCGGCGAGGCCGGCGTTGCGGCCGCCCGGGCCGGCATCGCGTTCGTCGCGGTGCTCGCGGTCGTGGCGCCGATCGGTTTGCGCGCGCTCACGGCGGCGTTGGCGAGCGCCTCGCCGGCGGCCGCGGCCGGCGTTGCGCTGACCGGAATGCTGCAGGCGTGCTTTGCGGCCGCCGGCGTCGGCGCGCTCTTCGCGCTGGCCGACTATGCCTTGGTGCGCCGCCGCTGGGTGCGTTCGCTGAAGATGACCTTCGATGAATACAAACGCGATGCGCGGGAAGCGGACGGCGATCCGCACGCCAAATCGCGCCGCAAACAACTGCACCGCACGCTCGTGCGCGGCGGGATCGGCCGGACGCGCGAGGCCTCGTTCGTCGTGGTGAACCCGACGCACATCGCGATCGCGCTGCGCTATGCGCCGCCCGCCGTCCCCGTCCCGGAGGTCGTCGTGCGCGCGGCCGATGCGCGCGCGCTCGACGTGCGCGCGATTGCCGAATGCACCCGCATCCCCATCGTGGAAGACGTCGCGCTCGCGCGCCTCCTGTGGCATGCCGGCGAAGCCGGCCGCCCGATCCCGGCCGAATCGTTCGTTGCGGTCGCCACCACCATCGCGGCGCTCGTTCGCGCCGGCGTACTCGCCGCATGAAGCCGAACGCGGTCTTCGCGGCGGCGGTGTTGTCGATCGTCGGCATTTTGATCGTGCCGCTCCCGCCGCCGCTGCTCGACGCACTGCTCGCGCTGAACATCTTCGGTTCGGCGCTCGTGCTGCTGATCAGCCTGCGGGTCGAGGAAGCGCTCGAGTTCTCGAGCTTCCCCCCGGCGTTGTTGCTCGCAACCCTGTTCCGCTTGTCGTTGGACGTGAGCGCGACGCGGCTGATCCTCACGCAGGGTCACCTCGCCGGTGGGGTGGGCGCGATCATTCCGGCCTTCGGTGCCTTCGTCGTGCGCGGGAACATCGTCGTCGGCCTGATCGTGTTCGCGATCCTCATCACGATTCAATTCATCGTGATCGCCAGCGGCGCGCAGCGCGTGGCCGAAGTCTCGGCGCGCTTCACGCTCGACGCGATGCCCGGGAAGCAGATGGCGATCGATGCCGACGTGCACGCCGGGGTCGTCGACGCGGACGGCGCCCGGCGCAAACGCGCGCGCGTTCAGCGCGAAGCGGACTTCTACGCGGCGATGGACGGAGCGGGCAAGTTCGTCAAGGGCGACGCGATCGCGGCGCTGGTGATCGTTGCACTCAACCTGGCCGGCGGGCTTGCGGTCGGGGTGTTCTACGACGGTATGGGCCCGCTGGACGCGCTGCAGACGTTCGCGATCCTCTCGATCGGCAACGCGCTCGTGACGACGCTGCCGGCGTTTCTCATCTCCACCTCGATGGGGCTGATGGTGACGCGCGTTGCCGGCGAGGGCGCGCTGGCGGTCGACCTCGCGGCGCAATTGATCGCGCGTCCCGATGCTCTGCGCACGGCCGGAGCGCTGATGGCGGTGCTGGCCTTCGTGCCGGCGCTTCCGGCGCCGATGTTCGGCGCGCTGGCACTGGCCGCGTTCGGCACTGCGGCCCTCTCCGGAGAACGCCGCAGGCGAGCCGACGAAGTGGTGCGCGCTGCGGCCGAGCGCCGTCGCAAGGACGCGATCCGGCGGCCCGAATCGGCGTTTGCACTCGTCGGCGTCGACGCGCTCTCGGTCGACGTCGGCACCGACCTCTACGCATTGCTCGTGCCGCCGAACGCCGATGCGCTGCTGGACCGCGTCGGCGACGTGCGCCGCGCCCTCGCGGCGGAGACGGGGATCGTCATTCCCGGCGTGCGGCTGCGCGACGACGGACTGCGCGCACCCGATACCTACGCGATCCGCGTTCGCGATCGCATCGCGGGCGAGGGACGGCTGCGGCTCGACCGTTTGCTGGCCGTCGCGCCGGACGCGGTGCTGGCCCGGATCGACGGCGAACCGTGCCTCGAGCCGGTGTACGGCCTCACGGCAAAATCGATCGCGCCCGAAGAGCGCGAGCGCGCGCAAACGGCCGGCGCGCTGACGTTCGACGCCGTCTCGATCATCGGTTCGCATCTCTCCGAGATCGTGCGCGCAAACGCTGCCGAGCTCTTCGGCCGGCAAGAATTTCAAACGCTGCTGGAACACCTGCGCGCGACCGTTCCCTCGATCGTGAAAGATGTGGGCACCGAGGTGCTGCCGGTCGTTGCCGCGCATCGCGCGGTCACGCTGCTATTGCGCGAGCGCGCCTGGCCGCGCGATCCGATCGCGGTATTCGAGGCGATGGTCGATGCGGCGCCGCACGCGCGCGAACCGCGCGAACTCGCCGAGGCCGTGCGCCGCGTCATCGTACCGCAGCAATTCCGCCGCGACGGCGCGGCCCGCGTTCGTCCGCTGATCCTCGCGCCGGCATTCGACGCCGAACTCGCCCGCATGTGGAGCAGCGAGGGCGGACTCGCCCCCGACCCGCAAACGGCGCGGCACGTCCGCGAAAACGTGACGCGCTTCCTCGCTGACGCAGCCTTCGCCCCGCACGCCGTCGTCGTCAGCGCGGCGCTGCGCCCGTTGCTCGCCGAGTTCTTCGAACGCGTCGGCCCGCGCATCGATGTCTACGCGTTCGGCGAGATCCCGCCCGGCGTCGAACTCGAGCCGGCCGGGGTGCTCGACGCTATTCGCGCAGGCGGTTAATTCGCGGGCGCCCGCGCTGTATAGGTGATCGTCGTGCTCAAGGGGCCGCAACAGTCGCTCGTCACGGTGTACACTGCGGTTTCCGTGAGCGTGGTGTCTCCTTGGTATTTTACGATCGGCGTTTTAACCGTCGCTCCCGGCGCCAGACTAAGGGTCGTAAAGGTCGAGGCGGGCACGAAGTCAGCGGCGTTGGGACCGGAGATCACCGGGTTTGAGACGTTAACGACGACCTTACCCGTGTTCGCGATCGCGATCGATCCCCGAGGATCACCGGGGGTAAGCGACAACGGTGAGATCGCCGCCGACCACGCCAGCCCTGCCGTGGAGGTCGTCACGATTAAGCCGGCGGTCGTGGTGTTCTTCCCTTTGGGCAGCGGCGAGAAGGTGAACGTGCAGGTCGAGGTGTCGGGACTCGTCGCCGTCGTAACGAAGCCCACGGTAAGGGTTTGCTGCTGGTTCACCGCCGACTTCGAGAGCGTAAGCGTCGTCGTCGTTCCGCTTCCGCTGACGCACGTGCCGGCATCGGCGCTCGACGTGCACGTTCCGGCGGCTCCCGTGCAACTCGTCATTGCCGTTGAGCCACTGGCGCCGGTACTGACCGTCACAACTTGGTTGGGCGATGCATCCGTCAGCAGTACCGGCGAGGGGGGTTTGAACGTGATCGCCGCTGCTGCGGACTTGCAGGCCGCGGTGTCCAACGTCAGCTGCGCGTTGTCCGTATCGACCAGCGCGTTATCGGCCGAAAGTTTCGCCGAATCAAACTTCACCACGGCTTGGTCGGTTTGCACGAGAGCATTTGCGCTCGTCACCGCCGCCACGGCGGCCGTATATGCCGACTCATCGGTTTTCAACTTCGCCTGGTCGGCCGGGACCTTCGCGGGATCGTTGAGCTCGTCGGAGGCAAGTTGTGTCTTATCCGCCGTGACGACCGCTCCGGCAGCGCTTCGTTGGTTTTGGGCGACGGTTACTGTACCCTCAGCTGTGGTGAGCGTTGCCTGGGCCTTAAAGAGGGTTACTCGATCGGTCACCTGCGTTGCTTCATCCGTCACGAGCTTCGTCTGGTCAGCGACCACCGCGGGACAGGGGGTCGGCGTCGCTTTCGCTACAGCCTCCGTGCCGGCGCGCTGAGCGGTAGACGATTGCGATGTCGTCGGCAGCGCCTGACTCAGGCTCGAAGTGCTTGGAGCGGAACCACCGCCCCCGCACCCGTTCAAAGCGATAGCAATCCCCAAGGCAAGGCCGGACCGGACAACCCGAGTTGATATCAGCACAAAAGCCCTCTCCACCCGAAATCCTTCGCGCCGGTGCTTGTCTAACCTCCGTGACCTAGCGCACGTGGAGCAGACCGGCCGGGGTGCTGTGACGCTATTCGTTGAGGCGGGGTTGACCGATGCCCAGCGGTTGGCCGTCGATCAATACGAAAGCGACGCGTGCGATCTCGCCGCTGCGATTGGCCCACGCATGGTTCGTGCCGCGTTGGATCAGCGTATCGCCGGCGCGCAGGTGGACGGTCGAGTCGTCCATGTCCATGTCGATTTCACCGGAGAGCACGATCACGTAGTCGATCGTTTCGGTGCGGTGCATGGCGGGGGTGTTGCCCGGCGCGAAGTCGATGACGACGAAACGCGAGCCGTCGGGCGGCGGCGGCGTGATGTGCGGTTCGTCGCCGGGATCGGCGATGTCGCCGCCGGCGCGGATGTCGGCCGGCGTTTCCTTGGTGTTCCACAGATGCGTCAGCATCCCGGACTTCCCGCGCTTGAGTTTCGTGATGGCGGAATCCCAGAGCACCTGGGCGACGTTGCCGCGGTCGTGGCCCGTAACGACGCGCCGTACGGGTGCCGGCGCGGGGCGGCTCAGCGGCTGCGCCGTTGGCGGAATCGGCACGTCGAAGGCGTTGAGCAGCATCGCAACCATCGTGTACAGCCCGGCCGCCGAGATCAGCTCGACGAGCAGTTCTTCGCCGAACGCCGCGAGCGCGCGCGCATACGTTGCCGGGCTGAGCGCCTTCGTTGCGGAAAGTTCGGTGACGACGTCGTAGACGAGTTGCTCGTCGTCCCGCTCGAAGCGCGGCATCTCGCCACGGCGCAGCGCCTCGATCGTGGCGTCGGGAAGGCCGTGCTCGCGGGCTTGCCGCTCGTGCGTCTGCCACTCGAACTGCGAGGTCCACCCCCGCGCGACGATCAGCACCATCAACTCGAAAAGCCGCTTGCCGAGCTTCGTTTCGACGCACAGCCGTTCGTAGAGCGCGTGCGCGTGCTGCGCGACTTCGGGGACCCGGAGCGCGACGGCCCACGGTCCGCGCACGTGACCGGCGTGCTGCGCGGCGATCGCATCGTAGACGGCCTGCTGCTCGGGCGTAAGGCGGGCGGGATCGAGTGGATCGAGACGCGGCATAGCGAGGGAGATCTTACGTGTTCGCGTTCACCGATCCATTTGCGCAGCGCGTGCAGCACCCAGTGACGACTAGGGCACAATCGACGTCGTTGAAACCGTGCTCTTGCGCGATCGTTTGCGAGAGCACGAGCGCCTCGCCGACGTTGACGTTGATGACGTCGCCGCAGCGCGTGCAGACCAGGTGATGGTGCTTTTCCAGCGCCGCTTCGTACTTGGCGGCGCCGCCGGCGTGGGCGAAGATCTGGACCAGGCCGATGCCGCGCAGGATGTCGAGCGTACGGTAGATCGTTCCGAGGCTGACGCCGGGTAGCTGCGCCCGGACGCGCTCGAGAATCGTCTCGGCGCTCAGATGGCGCCCGTCTTCGAGGGCACGCAAAATGGCCGCGCGTTGCTTGGTCAGCCGGTATCGCGACTGCAGGAGTCCTGCATCTACGCCCTTGGTGTCCTGCACGGCCCTCCTCAAAGGATGCGCTGGTCGTTTGACGCTCTTTCCCGGACCTGCTACGATTCCGGGGTTCTCCCCTTCCCCGAAAACAGCGGTATGTGGAATAAGCTCAAGAGGCCCGTTCAAGCGGTCCTCCTCCTGGCCGTGGTAGGGCTGTGCATCTGGGCGATCCTCCCGATCCAGCAAAAAATCCACCTCGGACTCGACCTGCAAGGCGGAGCACGCGTGCTTCTCCAGTTAGAGGCGACCAAAGACGTTCCGACGATCACGCCCGACGTGCAAAACCAAGTCGAGACGGTCGTGCAGAATCGCGTCAACGGTCTCGGCGTCGCCGAGCCCGTGATCTCGAAGGTCGGCTCGAACCGCCTGCTTGTCGAGTTGCCCGCGGTCAAGAACGCCGATGAGGCGGAGCGCCTGCTCAAAGAGGCGGCGGTGCTCGAGTTCAAGATCGTTCCGCCGCAGGTCAGCGCGCGTGCGAACTCCGATCCGAAGTACGCCCACGATCCGAACGGCGCGTACAAGGACTCGGGTCCGGTGGTCTACACGGGGGCCGAACTGAAGGGCGCGCAAGCCGCGTTCGGTCCGGCGGGCTCGCCGCAGATCAACTTTCAATTGAAGGATCCGGGCAAGTTCGGCCAGTTGACGAAGAACAATCTGGGCAAGTTGCTGGGCACGTTTCTCGACAAGAAGTTCGTGCAGGACGCGACGATCCAGGGGATCATCACCGATTCCGGTGAGATCACGGGCCAGTTCACCGAAGATCAGGTCGCGCTGCTCGCCAACGAGCTCAACGCCGGCGCGTTGCCGGTTCCGACGACGATCATCGAAAAGGACGACGTCGGCCCGATTCTCGGTGCGGAAGACTTGACCAAGTCCCTCTACGCCTCGATGGTCGGACTCAGTCTGGTGTTGATCTTCATGGCGGTCGTGTACCGCCTGCCGGGTTTGCTCGCGGACGCGGCGTTGGTCGTCTACGTGCTCGCATTGCTCGCGCTCCTCGCCGCCGCACATGCGGTCCTCACGTTACCCGGCATCGCCGGTTTCGTGCTGTCGATCGGGATGGCGGTCGACGCCAACGTGCTGATCTTCGAACGCCTCAAAGAGGAGTTGTGGTCGGGCAAGTCCTTGCGCTCGGCCGTAAAGATCGGCTTCCGCCGGGCGTTTACCTCGATCTTCGATAGCCACGTCACGACGATCGTCGGCGCCGGCGTGCTGTTCTTGCTCGGCACCGGCACGGTGAAGGGCTTCGCCTATACCTTGTTCTGGGGTACGGCCCTCTCGCTCTTCACCGCGGTCTTCGTGACCCGGTTCTTCGTCGACCTCATCGTCGAAAACAACGTCGTGACCGACCAGAAGGCCTACGGGGTCGCTTAAGGTGTTTTTCCGCCGCCTGAACTGGAACGTCGTCGGCTGGTTGAAGACCGTCTCGATCATCTCGTATGCGATCATCGCGCTCGGATTCGCCTCGATGATCTACCATTGGGTAACGACCGGGACCCCGTTGCGGCTGGGACTGTCGTTTACCGGCGGAACCGACGTGACCGCGAAGTTCGCGCGCCCGGTCGACCGCGATGCGATCGTCAAAGCGCTGGCCGGCATCAAGGTCACCGACGCGCAGATCAACACGTTGACCAAGCCGGGAGAACCGCTCGACGAGCGCTACACGATCGAGACGCAAACCGACTTCGGCAACCTGACCGATCCGCTCTGGAAGGCGCTCAACGGCGTGGCGCCGGTCGACCGGGCGCAATCCTCGATCTCGACCGTCGGACCATCACTGGCCTCGGAATACCTGTTCAACGCGCTCAAGGCGCTGGTCATCGCGATCGCGATCCAGTTCCTGTACATCGCGTTCCGCTTCGGCTGGAATTACATCTTCGGCCTCGTGACGATCATCGCGCTGGTGCGCGACTCGGCCATGATGATCGGGATCTACTCGCTGGCGAACAAGCGCGTCGACGATGCGTTCCTCGCCGCCGTACTGACCGTCATCGGCTACTCGGTCATGGATACGATCGTGATCCTCGACCGGATTCGCGAGAACACCAAGGTCATGGCCGGCGAGCCGTTCGACAAGATCGTCAACACGTCGATCCTGCAGACGATGACGCGGTCGGTCAACACGCTCGCGACCGTCGTGATCACGCTGGTCGCGCTGCTGGCCTTCGGCGGCGCGTCGCTGCAGAACTTTGCTTTCGCGCTGCTGGTCGGAATCTGTTCCGGCGGCTACCACTCGATCTTCTATTCGGCGCCGCTCGTGGCATCGTTCCAGAAGAGCTTGGGACGGCGCGCTGCCCTCCGCCGCACCGCGTCGCTCGAGGCGCAACCACGCACCGTCGCCGAAGCACGCGCGCAAGCGCGCACCGACGCCGATCGCGCCGAGATTCTGGCTGCCCGCAAGGCCCGTCGCGAACGCGAGCGGCAGTCATCGCGCCGGATCCCGGGTCCGCCGCCGAAGTACCGCCGCCGCCGCATCGAAACGACGAACGACACCGTCATGTTCGAACCCACCGAACACGACCACGACCATACCTTCGAGGACGAGGAGTACGACGAGGTCGATCTCGAGCGCGAATCGCTCGAGGCGGACCATCTCGATCCGCTCGATGCGCAAGCCCTCGGTCATCACGAGCGCGACTACGACCTCGGCCACGAAGAGATTCACCTCAATCTCGACGCGGCCGATGAAACCCCGCACTCGAACTGAGCCGCTGCCGCCGCCGACGCCGTCGGAGGCGGCCTTCGAGCGGCTCGTCGCGACGTTCGGCAAACGGCGGGACGAATCGCCGGCAGCGGCGTTTCTGGGCGAACTCTACGCGCGGCGGGATGAATTTCTCGATCGCGATCCGTACGCGTCGATCGGCGACTCGTTCGGATTCCATACCAAAATCGTGGGCGTCACGTTCGAGGGCCGCCAGGATCTGATCGCGGGTTTGCAGCCGGGGGCGGAACTCGAACTCGTCCGCCAGCCGGAGAACGCCTATGACCCGAACGCCGTCGCCGTGCACTTCGGCCGCTTGCAACTGGGGTTCGTGAAAAAAGAAATCGCCGCGCGCATCGCGCCGAACATCGACGCCGGTGAACGCTACCGCGCCGAGGTAAGAGAGGTCACGGGCGGGGGCGCGCGCAGCTTCGGCGTCAACATCTGGGTGTCGCGTGAGCGCCCCGCGCCGGCCGTGGCGAGCGGCGGCGAACGAGCTCGCTCGGGCGACGTGCTGCGCGCGCTGCTGGGCGAGCGGCCGTTGCGCGACGCGCAGCGCGCGGTGCTGGAGCGCGTGGCCGCCGGGCGCAACACGCTGGCCGTCCTCGGAACCGGACGCGGAAAATCGCTGTGCTTTCAGCTCCCCGCGGCGACCGGCGCGCTCGAACGCGGCACGAAGACGCTCGTGCTCTACCCGTTGCGCGCGTTGGCCAACGACCAATACGAGGCGCTGGTTCGCCGCCTCGAGCCGCTGGGTTTACGGATTCTGCGCGCCAACGGCGCGATCGACGCGGGCGAGCGCGTCGCCTTGATGGATGCCTTGGAGAACGGTACGTGGGACATCGTGTGCGCGACGCCCGAGTTCGTGCACTTCCACGTCGACCGGTTCGCGCACGAGCGCAGTCGCCCGGCACTGCTCGTCGTCGACGAGGCGCATCATCTGATCGAGAGCACGCACCGGCCGGCCTACGGGCGCGTGGCCGACGTCGTGCGCAAACTCGGCTCGCCACAAGTGCTCGCGCTCACCGCAACCGCCGGTGACGAGGTGTTCGACGGCATTCGCCGGGAGCTCGGGATCGAGGCGTGGGTGATCGATCCGACGATTCGCGAAAACCTGACCGTCGTCGAAGCCCGCGGCGCGACCAACAAGCACGACTATATCCGGCGCAACATCGATGCCGACGGCAAGGCGATCGTCTATTGCAACTCGCGCCCCGAGGCCACGAAGGTTGCCGAAAAGCTGCGCGCACAGCTCGGTGATACGGTCGCCTTCTACCACGCCGGCGTCGGTTCGGCCGAACGCCTGCAGGTCGAGCGCTACTTCCGCGAAGGTGCGATCCGCGTGATCGTGGCGACGTCGGCGTTCGGCGAAGGCGTCGACTTGCCTGACGTGCGCGACGTGTTCCTCTACCATCTCAACTTCGATCTGACCGAATTCAACCAGCAATCGGGGCGGGCGGGGCGCGACGGCGAGACGGCGCGGATCCACTTGCTCTTCGGCGAACGCGATCGGTCGATCAACGATTTCATCCTCGAGCGCGATGCGCCGACGCTGCACACCCTGCGCAATATCTACCGGGAGATGAAGCGGATCGCGCGCGACGGCCCTTCGACAGGCTCAGGACAGGCCGTCCTGCGGATGACGAACGCCGACATCGCATCGGCGATCGATCTCGGCGACAAAGTCGTCGACAAGACGATCGGCGCAGCGGTTCGGATCTTCAGCGATGCGGGCCTCGTCGAGCTGAGCGAAGACGACGACGGGCGCTACCTGCGGTTCCTCGAGGTGCGCGGCAAAGTGGATCTCACGCAGAACGAGCGTTTCGCCGAGGGTGAGGCCGAGCGCGAGAGCTTCAAAGCGTTCTGCGAACTAGCGCTCAAGGCAGCCCCCGGCGTGCTGCAGACGATCATCAACCGGCCGATCTACCCCTCGAGCGTCCCGCACCTCCGATGAACGCCTAAACGTGCCGCTCGACCTGGCAGCGATCGAAGCGATCGACGTTCACGTTCACGCGTGGGCGCCCGGCGCAGCCGGCGAAGACCCGATGCTGCTACAAGCAGCGAAGTATTTCGGCGACGTGCAGCCGCCCAAGACGCTCGACGAGATGGCGAGTTACTATCGAGAGCGGCGCATGGCGTGCGTCGTGTTCACCGTTGATGGCAAGAACCAGACCGGCGTCCACGTCAGCAACGACGACGTGCTCGACTTCGCCGCTCGCAACGACGACGTCGTCATCCCGTTCGTCAGCGTCGATCCGACGCGCGGACCGGCCGGCGTGCGCGAGGCCGTACGCCTGATCGAGGGGGGCCGGGTGCGCGGCTTCAAACTGCACCCGCAGACGCAGGCGTTCTTTGCCAACGATCCCGCAATCTACCCGTTCTACGAGGTGATCGAGGCCGCGCGGTTGCCGATCATCGTCCACACGGGCCACAGCGGCATGGGCACGGGGATGCGCGGCGGCGGCGGCATTCGCCTGAAATACGGCAACCCGATCTACCTCGATGACGTCGCGGTCGACTTTCCGGATATGCCGATCATCCTCGCGCACCCGTCATTTCCGTGGCAGGACGAGGCGCTGTCGGTCTGCTTGCACAAGCCGCAGGTCTACATCGACCTCTCCGGCTGGTCGCCGAAGTATTTTCCGCCCAACCTGATCCAGTACGCCAACACGCAGCTCAAGCACAAAGTGTTGTTCGGATCGGATTACCCGGTGCTCACGCCCGACCGCTGGCTGCGCGATTTCGCCGCCCTGCCGATCAAAGACGACGTACGGCCGTTGATCCTCAAGGAGAATGCGGTCCGGCTCTTGGGATTGGGAAAAGGCTAAGCTAACCGTTACTTTGGGGGCAGCCGAAGCGCCCCGTCGAGACGGATCGTCTCGCCGTTGAGTGACGGGTTCTCGACGATCGCGAGCGCGAGTTGCGCGAACTCTTCGGGTTTGCCGAGGCGGGCAGGGAACGGTATCTCGCCGACCAGCTTGCGCACGGCTTCGGGCGGCAGTTCGTTCATCAGCGGCGTTTCGAAGAATCCCGGCGCGATCGCCATGACGCGAATGCCGAAGCGGGCGAACTCCCGCGCCGCGGGCAGGATGAGCGAGACGATCCCGCCTTTGGATGCGGCGTAGGCGGCCTGCCCGATTTGACCCTCGAACGCCGCGACCGACGCGGTCGCGACGAACACGCCGCGCTCTTCGCCGGCAGGCTCGGTTTGCGACATCGCGTGCGCGCACAGCCGCAGCACGTTGAACGTGCCGAACAGGTTGACGCGGACGACGTTTTCGAATGCCTCTTGCGCGAGCGGCCCGTCGCGGCCGACGATGCGGCTGGCCGTGCCGATGCCGGCGCAGTGGACCACGATCCGCAACGGACCATGCGCTTCGCGCGACCGGGCGAGCGCATCGCGTACGCCGCCCTCGCTGGTGACGTCGCAGGCAGCGGCGATTCCGCCGACCTCCGCCGCGATGCGTTGCGCACCTTCGGGGTTGCGGTCGATGACGGTAACGTGCGCGCCGCGCGCGGCGAGGGCGCGTGCGGTCGCGGCGCCGAGTCCGGAAGCGCCGCCGGTCACGACGGCGGCGGCGTTGCGCGGTTCCATCAGCCGATCGCGATCACGGCTGAATGCTCGAGCGTCGTGTAGAGATGCTCGACCAGGTCGCGCCGCCGTTCGCGCAGGACCGCCGGGTTGAGCGAGCCCTTGTCGGTGATCTCGCCGGCATCGATCGAGGGCGGGCGATCGAGAAAGATGGCTCGCCTGACGTGCGTCGAGCTGCCGGGATGAGCGAACGCGAACGTCTCGAGCCGTTCGAGCACGAACGCGTGCGCGGCCGGATCCGCGATATCTGCGAAGTCGGCGGGGATCATCAAGATCGCAAGATAGCTCTGGTCCTGACCGCAGATCACGAGGTCGCGCACGACCGGTTGAAGTTGCGCGAGCAACGCGATACGAAGCGGCCCGACGTTGACCCAGGTGCCGCTGGAGAGTTTGAAGTCCTCGGCGATGCGGCCATCGAAGAGGAAGCCCGCACTGAAATCGCCGGGATCGAGCGGCTTGAGCGCGTCGCCCATCTTGTAGTAGCCGTCTGCGTCGAACGCATCGCGCGTCAGGTCGTCGCGGTGCAGATATCCCGGCGTGATGTTCGGCCCGCGCAGCCGCAGCTCGAGTTTCGCTCCGGTGGGCACGAGCTTCATCTCGATGCCCGGCAGCGGCACGCCGATGTTGCCGCTGACGTCCGAATACCAATTCGCGAACATCGCCGACGGTGCGGTCTCCGTCGATCCCAGGCCGCTCGTCATCATGATCTCCTCGCCGCACTGCGCGATCGCAAGTCGACGCATGTGTTCGAACACCGGCCCCGAGAGCGCCGCCCCGGCGTACCACATCATCTTGAGGTTGCGGAAGAACGTGCCGCGCAGCTCGGCGTCGCTTTCGAGCACCTCAGCCAGCTCTTCGTACCCGCGCGGCACGTTGAAGTAGACGGTCGGCGAGACGTCGCGCAGGTTGCGCAGCGACTTGGCGAACTCGGCCGGCGTTGGTTTGCCGTCGTCGATATAGAGCGTGCCGCCGTTGTAGAGGACCATGTTGAACACTTGGTTCGACCCGGCGGTGTGGTTCCACGGCGACCAGTCGAGCATGACCAGCTCTTCGCTGAAGAACGGAAACGCCTGCAGGTTCATCTGCTGGTTGCTGCAGAGCATCCGTTGCGTGTTGATCACGCCTTTGGGCAGACCGGTCGAGCCCGAGGTGAAGAGAATCTTGGCGACGGTATCGTTCGTTATGCTCGTATTGGCCGCATCGATCGCGCCGCTCGCCGGCGTCGCGAGCAGCCGCTCGAAGCGCTCGCCGGCCCGTCCCGCGACATCACCCTCCGAGACAACGATGGGAATGCCGGCGGGGATGACGTCGCTGGCGAGGGCGCGCGCATAGCGCGTGGCATCGCGAGCGTAGACGAGCCCCGGCGCGAACAGCTTCAGCACGTGACGGAGCTTCGCGAAATCGGTCGACAGCAGCGAGTATGGCGGCGATACCGGAACGTACGGTATGCCGGCATACTGCGCCGCGAGCGCGAGGATCGCGTGATCGATGCCGTTCTCGGAAAGGATCGCCACGCCGGCCGCCGGCGTGCAACCGCGGTCGACGAGCCCCTGCGCGGCGCGGCGTGTCGCGTCGAGTGCCTGCCCGTACGTGAGCTTGCGCCAGCCGTCCCCGGCACGCTCGGCGAGGTACACCGTTTCGGGGCGTTCGGCAGCCCACCGTTCGAGCCGGTCGGTCATCGTGCGCGGGTAGGGCTGCAGCGCGTGCGGCGAACGCACCGCATAGCCGCCACCCGGAAGCGGCGTGACTTCCAGGTCGTGCGGGCCGAGGTTGACGGCGCGCCGCCGCACCGCCTTTACGCCGCTCACGGGATCACCGTCGGGCATCGAGCGTCGGGTTTCCTGCGCCGGCATGCCCGCCGGAAAGAAACAGGGCGGCATCGCTGCCGCCCCGGTGGGATTCGGATCGATGGTGTTGCTAGTGGTCGTAGATGGTGATGCCGATGTTCGCTCCGGTACTTTGCGGGACGTAGACATTGTCGGTCAGACCTTCGACTGCAACGGAGTGCGCGCCGGTCGACGTCGCCACCCGGGCCAGCAAGTTGCCGCTCCCGTCGAGGACGGCGAGCGTGGCGCCGGTCGTGTCGGCGCCGTAGAACCGGTTCGAGTACGGACTGTACCAGACTTCGTCGGGCGAAGGTCCCGGGGCATTGTTCAGCTGCGCGAACGTGACGGCGTTGAACGTCGTCATGGCGAGTGTGTTCCCGCAAGCGGCGACGATCGTTTCATTTTTCCCGAGCGCCAAGCCTGAGGGACCGCAATTGACGGGTAGCCCGATCGCGGCTACGAGTTTGAATGTTTTCGGGCTGAATTCGTCGATCTCGCCGTTCGGGTGCACGGTCGTGGACGGAATCGCGGAGAGGAACAGCCCTTGCGCCGGATCCCAGACGGTCTGTTCGGCGCCGCCATTCGCGGTCGTCAATGCGACCGCGCCCAGGATCGCGTATGGTGACGTGCCCTGGAAAAACGTTATGAACGAGGGACAGGCGTTATCGCTTATCGCGGCGATGACGTTGTCGGTTGGATCGTACGCCATTTCATCTACGCGGAAGTTCCCGGCGCCCACCGTCGGTTGGCCCGTGGTCGCGCCCGTCGTGCCCTGGCAGATGTTCGGCGCCAGATTCGGTCCGGTGTAAGGATTGGGGACAGCGATCGTCGCGACCGGTGTCGCGGAAAGGGGACTCACCTGCACGATTTTCAGGGTGCTGTTGCCGTCACCGGCGGCCACGAGACCGTTGCCCAGCGACACTTGGCCGTTGGGGCCGGCGTTCGGATTACGTGCGAAACCAGGGACGGCCGTTCCGAGCCCTGCGAAAGCGCCGGCGCCCGCGGTGCCGACAAACGTGTTCGTCATCGTGTTCACCACGTCGATGCCATTGGTGGCCCTGTCGGCCAAGGTATACAGGTGCAACGTTTCGTCCACGAATGAGATGTCGAACGAAGTCGAATTCGGCGGATTGATTTTCGTCTGGAACGAGTACGTCGTGGGCGGCGGCGTCGCGCCCGGGAGGGACTGCGTGACGATGTTGCCCCCCGTGCAGGCCGCTAAGGCGATCGTAACCCCGGCAAGCGTGGCCCTCCCCACCCAACGGGAGATCGAAAAAGGCATATTTTTCCTCCAAGCAAGCAAGCGAATAGCGCTGAACTTCTCAGCAAAACCTAAGCTTACCTACCCAACGTTTACGTGGGCTTAACCTCCACGGCCGATAAGGTCAGCGCGTGGAGCCCGCGGAAGATCGGCGCCGTGAACCCGCGCATTGCCGTGCTCGATGATTACCAGAACGTGGCCCGCTCGTTCGGCGACTGGGAGCGTTTGAAGGCCCGGGCCGAGGTCACGGTGTTCGGCGATCACCTCGCGGACGAGGACGCGCTGGCCGCCCGGCTCGCGCCCTTCGCCGCAGTCGCTTTGATGCGCGAGCGCACGCCGTTCCCGCGCAGCCTACTAGACCGTCTACCGAACCTGAAGCTGATCGCGACCAGCGGGATGTGGAATGCGGCGATCGACCTGAAGGCCTGCGAGGAACGCGGCATCGTGGTCAGCGGAACGCAGGCCGGCGGCGGCGGGACGGCTCAGGTTACCTGGATGCTGATCCTCGCGCTTGCGCGCGGGCTCACGACGGCCGACCGCGACGTCCGCGAGGGCCGTTGGCAGACCGGCATCGGCGAAGACGTCGCCGGAAAGACCCTCGGCCTATTGGGCGTTGGCCGAGTCGGCGCGAAAGTTGCGCGCGCTGCGCCGGCGTTCGATATGAACGTGATCGCCTGGAGTGCGAACCTGACGGACGAGCGCGCGCTGGCGGCCGGAGCCGTTCGCGTCGAGCGCGACGACCTCTTCCGGCGAGCCGACTACCTCAGCGTGCAGCTGGTTTTGAGCCCGCGCACCCGCGGGCTCATCGGCGCGCGCGAACTGGCATTGATGAAGCCCAGCGCGTATTTGGTGAACACGTCGCGCGGCCCGATCGTCGACGAGGCGGCGCTGATCGACGCGCTCGAGCGGCGCAGCATCGCCGGTGCCGGTCTCGACGTGTACGATGTCGAGCCGCTGCCGCTCGACCATCCGCTGCGCCGGTTACCGAACACCGTGCTCACGCCGCACGTCGGCTACATGTCACGCGAAAGCTATGCGGTCTTCTACCCGCAGATGCTCGAAGACGTCGAGGCGTGGCTCGACGGCGCACCGATCCGCCGCATCCTCAGCGATGTCGTGCCCGACAAACTCGCGCACGCTCCGCCTTAAGTCCAGAACAGATCCTGGGCTCGCGTCGCCTTTTCGATCAGCTTGTATTTGAGGGCCAGGTCGAGTAAGGGCCGCGCGTAGCGCACCTCGAGCGACGTGGCAAACGTGTTTCGGACGAACGACCGCACCTTCGCAACGTCGAGTTTGGTGAGCCGCGCCGCGATGACGGCGGAATCGGATTGGTGGCCGTTCGCCCAGCGCGCGGTCGTATACAGCGCCGCGATCAGCGCTTTCGCCGCCGCCGGGTTGGCGTCGAGCCAGCTCTTCTGGGCGTACCACACGCCGGTGTAAAAGTTCTTCGCGACGAAGTCATACGGGTTGGCGAGGATGCGAATGTCGTTCTTCGCGTCGGTAAGGAACGGTTCACCGTTCAGCGCCGCCGCCACCCGGCCGGCGGCGAGCGCCGGCCCCATCTCGGGGAAGAGCATCTCGAAGAATTTGATCTTCGTCAGATCGGCGTTGTTGCGCACGAGCCACTCGGAGATCGCGATCCCGCCGGTCGATTTCAAGTTGGGAACGGCGATGGTTCGGCCTTCGAGATCCTTGGCCGTCATGTACGGGCTCGTCTTTTGTACGCAGAGCGAAATCGTCGGCCGGCTCGCATCGTAGAGGGCGCCGGCGGCGATGACCCCGATCGCGACGCCGCGGTTGTAGGCGTTCGCGAGCTGGATGAGGTCGGTATTGCCGACGTCGAGTGCGCCGCCGAGCACGGCAGCCATGACCGTCGAGCCGTTGCTAAGGGCCTGAACGTCGGCCGCCAAGCCGTTGCTGGTGAAGAAGCCCTCCTCTTGCGCGTAGAACGGCTCGAGAAACGGATCGCTCAGCGAGGTGCCGATGCGCACTTGCGCCGGCGTTTGGGCCCCGAGCACGCCGGCGTTCGCGACGGCCAGCCCGCCGGCGAGCGCAGCGAGCGCTCGTGCGCGGGTCAGCATCTCAACGGCTCCAGAGGGCGCTCGTCGCCAGTGCCGCACCGTCGCGCATCGACTCGAATTTTGCCCAGCAGATCGTCGGGTGCGCCACGCGCGGTCCGAGGCCGCAGTCGGTTCCGGCCATCACGTTCTCCTTACCGACGAGTTTCGCGTAGCGTTCGAGGCGTTCCGCGACCAGCCGCGGATGTTCGATGAAATTCGTGCAGTGGCCGGCCACGCCGGGAATGAGCAGCGTGCCTTCCGGCAACTTCACATCCGCGAAGAGCGACCACTCGTGTTCGTGGGCGGGATTGGATGCTTCGATCGAATAGCGGGCGGCCTTGACGCTGAAGATGATGTCGACGATGTCGGCCAGCGGAATGTCGTACTTGTGCGGTCCGTGGAAACTGCCCCAGCAGCAGTGCAGCGTGACCTTTTCGCGTGGGATGTCGCGCAAGGCGTGGTTGAGCACCTCCACGCGTAAGCGCGCGTAGTCGCGGTACTCGGCGACCGACATTTCGGGATACATCTGCCAGGCGTCGGGCAGGTCCGGGTTGTCGACGTGCAGGTCGAAGCCGGCCTCGACGATCGCGTTGTACTCGACGCGCATGCACTCGGCGATCGCGTACAAGAACGCTTCCTCGCTGGGGTAGTGCTCGTTGTGCAGCCAGTGCTCGATCGTGCCCGGCGTATTGGCGTTGATGAACGTGCCCGCAACGGTAACGCCCGCGAGCGCCGCTTTGAAGTTGTCCAGATCCTCCTTCAGCGCAGCCTGCCCGATATACCGCAGCTCGGCGGTGCAGAACGAGTGCACGCGCGAGCGCGGTCCGCGAAAGCCGCCGCCGACCTTCTCGTAGTAGGCAGCGAACTCGGCCTCATCGCGTGCGGAGATGCTGTGAATCAATCCACCCGCTCGGCTTTCGCTCGCCTCGCGGCGCTCGAATCCGGTGAGCCGCTCGCGCACGTAGTTGGTGAAGTTGGTCTTCCCGAGCTCGCCGTCGTTGACGACGTCGATCCCGCAGGCGATCTGCTTGCGCACGACCGCTGCGACTTCGTCGCGCAGCGTTCGTGCGAGCACGGCCGCATCGTGCGGCTCACCATCGGCGCGCGCGAACACGAGCGCGCGCAATTCCTCCGAGCGCGGTAGTGCCCCGGCATGGGTTACGAGAATCCGATCGTTGCTTCGCTGCATCCGGCTCGTTTTACGGGGAGACCCGGCGGTGCCTCCTAGTGGCGATACGCGACCTCGGTCATCATGCCGTCCATCATGTGAATCTGATTGTGGCAGTGCAAGAGCCAGCGGCCGGGTGGGGACGTTGCCTGAAAGCGCCAGGCCACGGTTCCGCCGTTGGCGGGCACCAAGGTCGTGTCCTTGGCGAGCGGTTGACGGAGCGCGCGGCCGTTGTACTCGACGAGTTGGAAGACGTGACCGTGCAGATGCATCGGGTGTTCCATGTCCGAGTTGTTGGTGAAGCGCACGACCACGTCGTCGCCGCGACTTACGAGGATCTTCTCGGTGCGCGGCCAGAGCTGGTCGTTCATCGTCCAGCGCCGGCTCCCGTAATCGCCGCCGTCCAGTTCGTAATGCTTGCGGATTGCCGCCGGCCGCTCCAAGAACGGTGTCTCGGTGAGGCCGAGACCCCCGACCGCATAGGTGAGCACGGCGGCCCCGTCGAGAACCGCGGCGTCGGTCTGCGGGCTCGCGTGTTCCATTCCCGGCGTGCAGATGAGGACGGCCTGCTCGAACGCCAGCGGGTCGCTCGTCAGCGTGTGGAGCAGCCACGCGCCGGGTCGCGTCACCTCAAACCACACATCGTAACGCTCGGCGACGCCCAGCCGGACCACGTCGACGGTAACCGGGGACGCGAGCGGATTTCCGTCGGCATGCGTCACGCGCAAGCGATGTCCCGCTAAGCGCAGGTAGCGCGTTTGGGTCAGGTTCGCGTTCAGCACGCGCAAGCGAACCCGTTGTCCGATGCGCACGCGCAGGGGCGGGCCTTGCGGATAGCTCGCGCCGTTGATCGCGTGCGCGACGTACGACACCTCGTCGCCCATCCGGTCACCGGGATGCATCGCGTGCATCTCCGGCGAGTCGAGCGGGTCGATCATCGGCGCGTTGCTCCGGCCGCGCATCGCGGCGTCGATGGAGGGGAGTCGCGGCACGTCGTGCAGCACGACGCTGAACTCCGCATCCGCCGCCTCGTCGCGCGGATCTTCGACGACGAACATGCCGAAAAGACCACGCATCGAGGCCGTGCCGCTAGCGTGATCGTGGTACCAGCGCGTCCCCGGGGGACCCGGCGTGAACGCGTACGTAAACGTGCCGCCGTTCTCGACCGGCGGCTGCGTGATCCCGGCCGCACCGTCCATGGCGTTGGGAGGGATCATGCCGTGCCAGTGAACGGACGTCGGCTCGCCGGTGCGATTTACGTAGCGCACGCGAACGCGCTGTCCCGCTCGCACGCGCAGCAACGGACCCGGAACGAGGCCGTTGTAGCCGAGTGGGCCGCTCGAACCGCGCAGGCCGCAAATGGCCGCGTTCGCTTGGGCCGCGGAACCGGCGGGGCACGCGATCAAGGTGTAGTCGACGACATCGCTCTCCAACGCGCGCGCATCGAGGGGCACGAGTGCGGCCGCCGCCAGGCCCGCGCCGGACGTGCGCAGGAAACCCCGGCGGCGCATCACGGCGAATCGGTCACGTTGACGGGCACGGTGAGGTGCTTCCCGCCGTAGGCGACGTCGATCGTCCACGCTCCGCTCATCGAAAAGTGGACGGTTCCGCGCCAGATGTGGCGATCGCCGCTCGGACGCAACGCCATGCGTTTGCCTTCCATCGTGCGATCGCTCATGCCCATCGAGGGCAGCGCGCTCACGCTGTTCGGCGGCGGGCCCGCGAAACGCACGGTCAACGTCGCGGTTTCCGGCGCGATGAAATGGACCGTCGCCACCGGCCGCACGGTGGAACCGTCGAGCGATGACAGATATGCGACGATGTCGGCGATCTGCGTCGCGTTGAAGGGAAATTTCGGCATCGGCGCCTTGGGGTCGGCAATCGCTGCGGCGATCGCGGCAAACGAGCGGCGATGTTCGATGCCGGCGAGCTTGGGGCCGATGCCGCCGCCGAACGCTGCGCCGTGACAGCCCGCGCAGCCGTTCGCCTGCACGAGCGTTGCGCCGGCATTCACGTCGGCACCGGCCGCCGGTGCGGCGATCAGCGCCACCGCAACGGCCATCGACAAACGAAGGAAAAGGATGTTCATTGCACCCTCCCCGGATGACAGTCTTTGCCCGCCAGGGGCTTAGTGATCGTCGTCTGCGAGTGCGGCGTGTCGCTGTCCGGCGCGCCCGTCCAGTTCACGACCTCGCCGTTTTGATAGGTTTGATGCGCGTTCCAGGATAGCAACTGCGGTGTTGACGGCGTGCCGGCCAAGAACGCGAACGTCTGGAATTCACGCGGATGGATCTGACCGCCCGACCAGGTGATGCCGCGCACGCGGCCCTTGACGATTGTGAAGCCCGCCGTCCAGCCGGGAACGGGCTGCGTTGCCGAAACGGTGACCGACGGTGGAACGTCGAGCGCGATGCGCACGGTCGGGTCGGGCCGTTCGTTGGGTACGACCACGATGAACTGGGTGTAGCTGCAGGCCGGCGCCTGGGTCCAACCCGGCTCGGCGTACACCTTCACGTGCGCGAATGCGGGCGCAACCGCGCTCAGCGTCAGCGATGCGGACAACAGAGCGACCATGACTCTAGGCGGCATCGACGGCTACTCCTTTGGCGGGTTTGCGCGGCAACGAGCACATCTGCATGCCCGGGGGCATCTTCACGTTCGGGGGCATTACGCTTCCCGGGGGCATGAACATGCAATAGGGAGGCGACTGGCCGGCGAGCACGCCGGTGGCGAACAGCACGGCGACGGCGAGCGCGATTTCGGCAACCAGAACGCGGCCGCTGAAGCGCTGCTTGCCGAGTCCCGAACGCAGGCTCTGAAAGCCGAATGCGAGCAGGATGACAACCAAGAGAATCTTGATCGCAAGCGAGTCGCCCCACGACGTCGTGAGCAGCAAGAGCGGACGCGGCTCGTGCGCGAATCCGGCGTACGTGCCCGTTAGCACCGTCAGCGTGACCGCGGGGATGGCGAGCCCGGTGAAACGCGCGAGCCATTCTCTTCGTTCGCGCTCGACCAGTTCTGAGCGCAGGATGCCGGCGGTGAGCACGCCGAGACCACCCACCCACGCGCTCGTTGCGGCGAGGTGAATCCAGTCCGCAGTTGCGAGGGTCGCAAGCGCGCCGTACGTCGGCGTAACACCGGCGTGCCCGGCGAACGTCAGCGTCGCGAGCGTGATCGCCGCCGCGCACACACCTACCGTTCGCGCGACTCGCGCTCGCGAGAGGCTGCAGAGCAGCAGCACGCCCAGCGCGATCGTGCGCGCAAACCAGAACACCCCGAACGGCGAGTGCAGGGTCGACGCCAACGCGCCGGCCGACGCCCCGGCCGCCAGGCTTCCCGCCGAGGCAGCGCTCTGCGTGACGAAGAGGCCGGCATTTGCGATGAGCGCGAGCCCGCATCCGTAGCGCATCTGCAGCACTTCCGCGATCGTGAACGGCGTCCGTTCCGTCGTGCGGAAGAAGAGACCGAAGAACAACGCGCCGACGGCCGCGATGATCCCGGTCAGCGAGAGCCAGCGAAAGGTCGAAGCCAGCGGCGAACTCGGATCGAAGACGGTGTCTTCCGGTGCGGCGGCCGCACCCGGCGCGACGCCGTAGCCGAAAGTGAACGTCCCGTGAACGACGTGCGTGTCCGCCGAGACCACGCGCCAACGAACGCTGTAGGCGCCGCGCCTCAGAGGCAGCAGATGTGCGACGACGGCCGTGGCGTCGTCCGGATCGACGGCGGCATCGTGTTTGTCGACACGCCGCCCGACGGCGTCGAGCACCTCGAGCGCCGGTCCGTCGGGCAATGTGACCGGTTCGTCGAACTGAACGGTCACGGTTGCCGGTGCGTTGTCCACGACCGCACCGGCGGCGGGCGTCGTCGCGACGATGTAAGCGTGCGCAGCCGCCGGATCGACGGCCGCGAACACGAGGAGAAAGACGACCGTTGCCGCGCCCGCAGCCGGTCGTAACGCCCGTATCACCTGGCTGTCAGGTTTCGACCGAACCCGCGTTTGAGCCCCTGTTACTTGAACCGCACCCCCACTTCGAACTCGCGAGGCGGCGCGAAGTGGTTGCCCTGGGCGTTCAGAAAGGTCACCATATAGCGGTCGTTCAGGATGTTCTGGATATCGAGCATCAGCGCGGCCGTCGGTGACATCGCAAACCCTTTCTCCACGCTGAACGTCGTGTGCGGCGTGAACTTGCACGGGCCGCCGATGTTCACGCTGTAATTGGGCCCCGCGCAGGTAATGCCGCCGGTGGGGTTGAGGCCGGTTGAGAGGCCGCTGCCATACTCGCCGTCAGCCGAGAACCAGCCGCCGTGCGTGTCGTTGAGGAGCACTCCGGCGGCCGCCGTGTACCGCTGTTCGTGGTCGGCCGGCGTGAAGCCGGTCGGTGCGCCGAAGCACGGTGCGAGCAATTGGGTCTCGCAGCCGCTGTTGAGCGAGATGACGTGGGCGGCCGAGATGTACCAGCGGCCGTTGTCGGGCAGCGGGTGCACGTAGTTGAGCGCCTCTTGTGAGAGCCGGCCAAGCACGTAGTTGATGTCCTGGTGGAGCAGCGAGACGCCGACCTGAGTGTCGTCGATGAGGTCATTGGCGTTCTTCTGCCACACGCGGAAGCCCAGATCGCCCGCCCCGACCGGAATATGGCCGCCGAGTTCGAGAAACGTGTCGCGCTCCGGCAGCAGATCGAATTGGGCGACGGTCGGCGAGATCGGGAGGTTCAGCAGGTACGCAGCCGTCGGGCTCACGTTCTCCAACGAGAACGGCTCGAAAAACCGGCCGATGTAGGCGTACAGACTGGCCCGGTCGCCCCAATAGCGCGTGAGCTTGAAGCGCGGACTGAAGGCGCCGAAGCCCTCGTCGAACTGGGTGGATTTGACATTGAAGAAATCGTAGCGCAAACCGTAGTCGATGCCCCACAAATCGCTCATCCGCCAGCTGTCTTGGAGGTAGGACTGGTAGGTGTTGCCGATGTTCGGAGCGTTGTCGACGACCGTGGTCGGAGCCCCCGGGGTGGCCGGCGTTAGCAACGGCGCCAGGAAGTTGCCGGGCTGCAACGTGACCGCGTAGTACTTCAAGACGCGCGTGTTGTCGAACGATGTACCAGCAGCCACGGTGTGCTTGCCGAAGCTCTGCGTGTAGTCGACCTGGAAGATGTAATCCAGCGCCGTCCGCGTATCGGCCAGCGAATAGCCACAGGTCGCCGCAGTGTAGTTGACCGTTGGACTGAGGGCGTTGGCGCAGTCCGTCGGCGCGCCGGGGTTGAGCGCTTCGCCGAACGTGAAATCGTTCTGCGGATCGCCGAAATCCTGGATGCGCGAGACCTTGTACGCCGGGCCGAACGTCAGCGAACCGGTTGTGCCGATGAGGTGGTGGTACTGGGCGGTCAGGAACGTGTCGGCTTGCGTCTCGTCGTCGTCCGTCGAGGCCGGCTCACCGCTGGCCACGTCGTTTGGAACTTGAAACGAGCTGTTGCTATTGATAAAGGTGATGTTGGTGAAGTCACCGTTACCGGTCGGCAGCGTGAAGCGCGCGAACTGCCCGGTCGAGCCCGCGTTGTTGTGCGGTGAGTCGAAGTTCGGCGGATCGAGCCCGCGCGTCGTATGCAAGCCGGAGATCGCGACGTCGAATCCGCCGCCGCCAGGCAGCGGGGAGTGGTAGCCGAGCTGGGCTTCGGCGTCCGTATACGAGCCGAACTGTGCGAAGCCGTCGAATCCGGCCGGCCCGGTCCCCGCGCGGGACGACATGTTGAAGATCGAACCGAATTTCAAGCCGTACTGGGCGGGATACGCGCCCTCGATCATATCGACGAAAGACAGGTCGTTCAAATTGATCTCGCCGCCGATGTCCCGGTTGAGTTCCTGCGGCAACGGCACGCCGTCGATCAAATAGTTGATGACGCCGTGATCGCCGTTGATGTGCACGACGCCGTTCGCGCCGCGCACGGCGCCCGGCATCTGGATCTCCATGTTGGCAAAGTTGTTGTTGAACGGAAGGTTGGTGAGCGCGGTACTGTTGAGTACCGTGTCATTTCCGCTGCCTTGAATAACCGCGGCCGGCACGTGTTGCTGGGCAGCGATGACGCGCCCGATTTCCTGCAGCGCTCCCAGTACGACTACAACGGCGGCACCGTTCGCGCCGAGGTCGACGCTCAGACGCCCTTGGACGGTGCCGCTCTTCGCCGTGATAATATACGTGCCGAGCGCCAGCGGAGGAAATTCAAAACGACCATTAGCGTCCGCGGTCGTAATGACGGTGCGGTCGTTGCCCGAGGCGCTTACTTGCGCATTCGCGACAGGTGCGCCGGCGTTTGTGACCGTTCCGCTGAGAAACGCGCTTGCGTTAGCAGCGAATGCGCCCGAGGCGCAGGCTAAAGTCAAAGCCAATGCAACGGCAAAGAGCGCGCG
>Ga0209415_10001218_pt1 | contig 49126 bp, 49 predicted proteins | sample PeaSoiSIISIP2007_FD_187696 | JGI IMG/M metagenome (GOLD analysis project Ga0209415, IMG submission 187696) | Peat soil microbial communities from Weissenstadt, Germany - SII-SIP-2007 (SPAdes) (version 2) | ecosystem: Environmental > Terrestrial > Soil > Wetlands > Peat | place: Germany... | reverse complement strand
GTCGAGAAGGAGCTGATCTTCCCGCAGCGCCTGTTCGGCCTCTACATGTTCGGCAAGATGATGAACCGCGCCGAGACGTTCGGCGCCTACAACGAGCACATCGCCGAGGTCTGCAAGAGCGGCAAGGGCCGGCTGTTCCCGGTCATGGTGCCGAGCTACTGGGACATGGAGGCGGTCAAGGCCTCGGTCGACCGCTGCGCCGAGCTGGGCGCGCGCTGCCTGATGGTCCCGATCAAGCCGGGCGAGGACGTGAACGGCGACGTCATCCAATACTCGGACCCCAAGCTCGACCCGATGTGGGACGCGATCGCCGAGAGCGGCATCCCGCTCTGTTTCCACATCGGCGAGGCCGTCCCGACCGCCGCGCCGGGCGCGGCCGGCACCTTCGTGCTGACGCAAATGCAGGGCTTCCGCCAGATCTGGGGCCCGCTGACCTTCGGCGGCGTGTTCGACCGCTTCCCCAAGCTGCGCGTGGTGTTCGTCGAGGGCGGCATCAGTTGGGTCGCCTCGATGGTGCACGACGCCGACATGATCTGGAACTCGTTCCCGACTGTGATGAACCCCAAGCTCAAGCATCCGCCGAGCTGGTACTGGTTCAACCACTGCTACGCGACCTTCATGACCGACCCGGCGGGCCTGGAGCTGTTGCACCGCATCGGCGCCGACCGGGTGATGTGGTCATCCGACTATCCACACCAGGAGAGCACGTTCGGCTACACCCGCAGCGCCATCCAGGCCGTGTTCGACGCCACGACGGTCAAGAACGCCCAGCTCATCCTCGGCAAGACCGCGCTCAAGGTCTTCGCGATGGAGTGACGCGGGTGGCGCAAGCCTCCGGCGGCCTATGATCACATCGGCGATCTTCCGCTGACCGCACAATTGATCGGCAGAACTTGACTGTGGAGGTTGCCCGGAAGCGCCCGCTTACGACCCGCCGGCGAGGGCGGCGGCGCCGTCGATGTCCTCGATAAGGCGAGCATGCGTCAGCCGCCAACCCAGGCGTTGCTGGGTAAGGCGGCTGGAGGCGGGCATATCGATACCGGCGAACATGCCGAGCCAGCCGAAATGGTTCACCGCTTCTTCGGCGCCCAGGCTGGCCGTCGGCAGCCCAAGTCGCCGGCCGATGGCGCCGGCGATCTCGCGCGTCGGCACGCCTTCGTCGCCGACGGCGTGGTAGGCCGCGCCGGGCTCGCCGGTCTCCAGCGCAAGGCGGTAGAGATGCGCTGCGTCGAGACGGTGTCCGGCTGGCCACCGGTTGGCGCCGTCGCCGACGTAGGCGGCCACGCCCTTCTCCCGCGCGATGTTGACGAGCATCGGCAGGAAGCCGCCGTCGCCGCTGTCGTGCGTGATCGGGGGCAGGCGGACAACGGCGGTGCGGAGGCCGCGGCCAGCGGCCTCGCGCACCAGCGCCTCAGTCTCGCCGCGGCCCTGGCGTGGCGGCTGGTCTTCCTCGGTGGCGGTGCGGCCGGGCGCCAGCATCGCCACGCCGGAGGTGGCGATGAACGGCTTTCCGGAGCCCTCCAGCGCATCCAGCATCGCCGCGACCGTCTCCTTCTCGATCTCGATATTTTCGGCGAAGCGGGAGAAGTCGTGGATGAAGGCGCACTGGATCACGGCATCGCACGCCCGCGCGCCGGCAATGAAGCTTTCGGGCTCCGTCAGGTCGCCCCTGTGCGGGTCGACACCTCGGCTCGCTAGGGTCCTCGCGGCCTGCCCGCTGCGGGCGACCCCCAGCACCGTGTGTCCGGCGCCGATCAACTCGCGCGCCACCGCCGTGCCGACAAAGCCGGTCGCCCCAGTCAGGAACACCCTCATCGAAATCTTCCTTGCCGTTCACCAGCCGGACCGCCCGGCAGGAGCATGAGTTTGCCGTGGGCGTGGCCGCTCAGGCTGAGCTCGAGCGCCTCGCGCCAGTCGTCGAGCCGGAATGTACGCCCGATCGGAACCTTGAACCGGCCCTCCGCGGCGAGCTTTGCGAAGTCGCCGAGCACGTCGTAGCGCAGGGCGCTGAAGCTGTGGCGAACGCCCAGCTCGTCGGCGGCAGGGCCATGGTTGCTGATGGTGAGGACGCGGTGGGCGTCGCCGCCCGCAATCCGCACAAGGTCAGGCAGCACGCCGCTGACCGGACCGGCGTCCAAGATCAGATTCGGGGCGCCGCCGCAGATCTCAAGCAACCGCTCGACCAAGGCGTCCCCATAGGGCGCGACCTCGGCGCCCAACGCACGGAGGTCTGCGGCAAAGGTCTCGCCCGCGGTCGCGATCACCCGCGCCCCGCGCATGCGCGCCATCTGGACGGCGGCTAACCCGATCATCGTTCCGGCGCCGTAGACCAGCAGCGTGTGCTCGGCCGCCACGCCGAGCAGGTCGACGGCCCGGTAGGCGGTCTCGACCGCCATCGGCAGCGTGGCGGCTTCGACGAGGTCGAGACCGGCCGGAGCCTCGGTCCAGACGCCCAGGATCGCGTAGTCCGACGCCCCGGCGCTCGGATAGGCGACGAAATCGGCGGGGCCTAGGACGCGGTCTCCGACGTGGACGCGGGTCACGCCGTCGCCGATGGCGTCCACCGTTCCGGACACATCAAGGCCGACACCTCGCGGGAGGTCGGCGGCGAACAGGCCCCTGCACAAGGCCCAATCCGCGGGGTTGAGCCCGCACGCATGCACCCGCACGCGGATGTGACCGGCATGGGGGCTTGGAATGGCGGCGTCCTCCAGGCGCAGCACGTCGGCCGGTTCGCCATACTGGCGGAAGCGGATCGTCCTCATGGCAGCGCCACTATCTCGTCCGTCGGTCATGTCTGGCCCCACGCGCGCTCGTTGCGTCAGTAACTGACACATAGGTGTAGAGACAGTCACTGACAATAGGTGTAGGTTGGGCGCATGCCGCGGAGTGGAGAAGATGCGCGCCGCCGCCTTCAGCAGGCCGCCCTGGAGCTGTTCCGCGAGCGCGGCTACGAAGCGACGACGACGGCCGAAATCGCCGCCAGGGCGGGCCTCACCGAACGGACCTTCTTTCGGCACTTCCCGGACAAGCGGGAGGCCCTGTTCGACGGCGAAGACGCCTTCCGCGCCGCCTTGAGCGAAGCCGTCCTGGCGGCGCCCGAAGACCTGAACCCGATGGGCGCTCTCCTCCTTGCCTTCCGCTCGGTCGAGCGGGTGCTCGAGGGTAACCGGTCGTTCTCCGGGCCCCGACAGGCCGTCATCGCGCAGACGCCCGCGCTGCAAGAACGTATGCGGACGAAGACGGCGGGTTTGGTCAGCGCCTTGTCTGCAGCGTTACGCCGTCGCGGCCTTGAGGACGGGGCGGCAACGCTCGCCGCCCAGGTGGGAATAGCGGCCTTCGGTTACGCCGCGAGCGCGTGGATCGACGATCCGGCGCCGGGGCTGGATGCACATCTGACGCGCGCCTTCGATGAACTGCATGACCTGTCCTCGGCCACTCGCAAGCCGGGCCTGAGTGTCCGCTAACCCCCAATAGCGGTCATTTTGGGGGGGCCTTCGCGCTCTTTCCCCCCTCAGGTCCCATGCAGCGGCTGCCGCCCCATCGGCGACACCCTCGGCGTGCGGAAGCTGAGCAGCAGGCAGAGCCCCGTGATCGCCGCGGCGATAGCGAGCGAGACGCCGGGTGCGTGGAACTGCGGGTTCCTCACCGCCCAGGCGAAGGAGAAGCCGAAGACGCTCGGCCCGACCAGCGAGGCGATGCCGCCCATGGACTGGTTCGCCCCCTGCAGCTGGCCCTGCTCGCTCGGCCCGACGTAGCGCGTCATCAGCCCCTGCAGGCCCGGCGTGATCAGGCCGGAGAGCGAGCTGAACGGCATGCACAGAAGATAGAATAGGCCTGTCGGCGCCCACGCGTAGTAGGCGAAGGCCAAGGTTGCGAAGCTGAGGCCGATCAGGAGTGTCCCGCGCTCGCCGAACCGCCTCACGCAAGGCCCGACGAGGAAGCTCTGCACGCCGACGCCGACCAGACCGCCCGCCATCATATAGATTCCGACGGTGAGCGGCGACCAGTGGTAGCGATAGCCGGTGTAGAGCACGAAGATGGCCGGCCAGATCATCTGGGCCAGCTGGTTTAAGAAGAAGATTCCCGCCAGGCCGAAGAGGTCGCGGTGCGAGCGCAGCAGGGTCAGCGACCCCAGCGGGTTGGCCTTCCTGAGCTCGAAACGCGCGGTCCGCCGCTCGGGCGGAAGGGATTCCGGAACGATGAAGTAGCCGTAGAGGGCGTTGGCCAGGGTCAGGGCCGCGGCGGCCACGAAGGGCGCCCGCAGGCTGATCTCGCCCAAAAGGCCGCCGAGCGCCGGTCCGGCCACGAAGCCGAACGAGAAGGCGCTGCCGATCAGACCGAACAGCCGCGCCCGATCCTCGGGCCGAGCCACGTCCGCGACGTAGGCGTTGGCGGTGGAGAAGGCGCCCGAGGTCGCCCCGCTGATCATCCGCCCGGCCAGCAGCCAGAGCAGGCTGGGCGCAAACGCCATGAACAGGAAGTCCGCCCCCAGTCCCGCCAGCGACACCAGGAGCACGGGCCGTCGGCCGAACCGGTCGGAGAGCATCCCCAGCACCGGTCCGGCGAAGAAGCTCATCAGCCCGCCCACGGTGGAGAAGAGGACGTTCCAGTCAGTCGCTCGCGCCGTGTCGCCGCCGGTGAACTGCTTCAAGAGGTTCGGCAGGATCGGGATCATCAGCCCGAACGACATGGCCGTGGTGATGGCGGAAATGAAGATGAAGACAAACGCCGCCTGGCGTCGGCCCGGCGCCCCCGCGGGCGGACGTCCCGGTTGCGGGAGGCTGGTCATCCCCCAGCGCTACGGCCTCGCCGAGCCTTTGCCAAGGTCAGGGATTGCCGGCGGTGCGCCTACGCCGACGTCTTCACGTTCGCGTCGGGCGGGACAGATGGCCGCGCCCGTTTCACGCCATCGCGGCTCATCTTGACGTGGGCCGAGCAGTAGCAGGCCCCGTTCGTCGGTGCGCCGCATATGGCCATGTCCATCTGACCCGGCTCATCGACGGGACCGGTCGGCCATGCGCATTGGTCGGCGGCGCGATCAAAGAACCGGATCGACTCGCGTTTCATGCCAGACGCCATGTCGGGGATGCCGCGCAGGCTCCATGGCGCAGTTGGAGCCTGCGGCTTGGGTGGCGATGGCGCCTTGGCCGACTCAGACGCGACCCAGCTGACACTGACGCCGGTCACTGTGGCGGCTCGTGCCGACAGATGAGCCCGCCACCATCGTTCCGAAAGACCCGATAGCCTCTTGGTCGCTGGCGATACGGCTGCGTTTGCCAACGCTGGTCGGCTTCCGTGAGCGCATCGGCCTGTTCGCTTGCCTCAAGCGCGAACGGACCGGCCCGAGGAGGTTCTGCCTCTCCCGGCTTCCAGTGGAATCGCATCGAGAATACTGACATGTCCGCCACGATACACATCGATCGAGCAAAAAGCTATTAAGTTCGCTACGGCGAACCCTTGTCCCTCTTATGTTTTTCCACAACCCATTGACGGGAACTACTTAAGTCGGTGAAGGATTTGTCTTAACGCTCGGCGGCGTCGTGCGGCGGGCGAGACATCCGAGAGAGGCGCGCGCCCGCTGATCCGTCGGCGTCAGGCGGCGCCTCCTCCCGCAATAGGAAGAAGGCGCGCTAGTATCGATCCCGCGAACGAGGAGGCAGGTGATGGGTCTTGAAGGCAAGCGCGTCGTCGTGATCGGCGGCACGTCGGGGATCGGGTTTGCGGTCGCGGAGACCGCGATCGGCGATGGCGCGTCGGTGGTGGTGGGGTCGAGCCAGCAGGCGAACGTCGATGGCGCGGTCGGCAAGCTCGGCCAGGCGGCGAGCGGGCGGGCTGTCAACGTGCGCGACGAAGGCAACGTCGAGGCCTTCTTCGCGGGCGTCGGCGCCTTCGACCATCTGGTGTTCACCGCCGGCGACTGGAGCAACCTGCGCACGCCCACAGCGCTGGCCGAGACCGACCTCGAGGCGGCCAAGGGTCTGCAGGACGTCCGCTACTGGGGTGCGGTCAGGGCCATCAAGCACGCCCTGGGGCACATATCGCCGGAGGGCTCGATCACGCTGACCAACGGCACGATCGCGCACCGGCCGCGCAAGGGCACGCCGCTCTCGACCGCCATGGCCGGCTCGATCGAGCATCTGGTGCTGGGGCTATCGGTCGATCTCGCGCCGCTGCGCGTCAATTGCGTCTGCCCGGCTGGCATCCGCACCGGCGTCTGGGACTCCATCCCCGAGGAGACGCGCGCGGCGTCGTTCGAGCGGATGACCGCGCGCCAGCCGATCGCGCGCATCGGCGAGCCGGCGGAGGTCGCCGAGGCCTACCTCTATTTGATGCGCGGCGGCTACACGACAGGCCAGGTGCTGCGGGTCGATGGCGGCGGGCCGATGCTCTGAGTGGCCGGCAGCGCCCTGCCGGCGAACCGTAAACAAGCTTGACTATCCGGCTGTGGGCCGGTCGGGTGGACCGCGGCCGTCGACGCCGCCAGGGGGAATTCATGCCAATCGCCATTATTACCGGGACCAGCACCGGCATCGGCCAGGCTTCGGCCGTCGCGCTGGCGCGCGCGGGCTTCGTCGTCTACGCCGGCATGCGCAACCTGGGCGCCGCCGAGCCGCTGAAGAGCGTCGCATCGAACGAGAACGTCCGCATCGTTCCGATCCGCATCGACGTCGACGACGACGCTTCGGTCGACGAGGCGATCGCCGGGGTGCTGAGGGCCGAGGGCCGGGTCGACCTCTTGGTCAACAACGCTGGCGTCGGCGGGGGCGTCGGCGCGGTCGAGGAGATGCCGCTGGACGAGTTTCGGGAGGTGATGGAGACCAACTTCTTCGGCGTGCATCGCTGCACCAAGGCGGTGTTGCCGGGCATGCGAGCGCGACGGAGCGGCTGCATCATCAACGTCTCTTCGGTCGCAGGGCGGATCGCCAACGCGCCGCAGTCGGCGTACGCGGCGTCGAAGTGGGCGGTCGAGGCGATGACCGAGTGTCTGGCCCAGGAGATGAAGGCATTCAACGTGCGCGTCGCCCTGATCGAGCCAGGCGTGATCGCGACCGCCATCTTCGGCAAGGTTCCACCCCTGATCGAGAACAGCCCTTACCCCCAAGGCCGGCGGCTGATGGCGCTGTTCAACTCGTCCCTCGAGCACCCAGTGCCGCCCGACATCGTCGCCGTACGGATCGTCGCGATCGCCAAGGGCGAGACAGACCTCCTGCGCCACCCGGTCGGCCCCGACGCCGAGCCCTTCATCGCCTGGCGGCGGAGCAAGACCGACGAGGAGATGGTGGCGATGGGCGCCTTCACCGACGCCGAGTACATGGCGATGGCGAAAGCCGAGTTCGGGCTGGACCTCGATCTCTGAGGCAACGGGATCTGCCCGACCGGCCAGGTTCCTGTGCTCGGCGTCTGCCTGGGCCACGGCAACCTGCTGGCTCGGTGAGTGGGCGCCCCTTGCCGGCTCCATGCGTTAGGGTGAGATCTGAAGGCAGGAGGCGATCGCCATGTACAAGCGGATTTTGCTTGCCTACGACGGCTCGCGCGAGGGCGCGATCGCGCTGCGCGAGGGGGCGCTGATCGCCAAGGCCTGCGGCGCGCAGGTGTTCCTGCTCTCAGTCGTGCCCGAGACCGGCGGCGTTCTCATGGTCGAGGGCGCCCAGGGCGGCGTCGTCCCCAAGATGGCCGAGGCTTACAGGGAACAGCTGCAGCGCGGCGTCGAGCGGCTCAAGTCCTTCGGCTTCGATCCCGTCGCGCGGCTGGTGGTGGGCGAGCCTGCGCCGACCATCGGCGCCGTCGCGCGTGAGATCCAGGCGGACCTGGTGGTCGTCGGCCACCGCAAGCAGAGTCTGCTGGCGCGCTGGTGGTCAGGCGCGACCGGCGCCTACCTCAGCGAACACGTGCCCTGCAGCCTGATCCTCTGCCGCAACCCGATCAGCGACGAGGCCTTCGAGGCGGCGATGCGCGAGACGGTGACGGCCTAGTCCTTCAGGTCGCCCTGGAAGACGGCTTCCTGGAAGGCCTGGAAATCCATCACCGCGCCGTCAGGACAGCGCACGCGGACGTGGCGGCGGTCTTCGCGCACGAAGGCGACGGCGATACGGGCGGCGGCGCCGAGGGTGTCGGCGGCGTGCTCCGAGGGGCTGTCAGCCGCGCCGTGCAGGACGGTATATGTCACATAACTGTCATACAGTACCGCGCGCGGCGGCCGCTAGAGGGACTTGGCGAGTTCCAGCTGATAGGGGGCATAACCGGCGCGTTGGTAGATTTCGGCGGCGCGCCGGTTGCCGGCCAGCACGCCGATCATGATGCGCTGCAGGCCCAGCCGACGCGCTTCGTCCTCGCAGGCCGCGATCAGCGCCTGACCGACACCCTGTCCCCGCATCGCGTCGACGACGTAGAGCTCGATGATGAAGCCCTCGCGCCGCTTCTCCTCGACGACGTAGAGCGGGGCGTTCTCGACGAGGAAGATTCCCCAGCCGATCGGGCGTGCCTCCTGCTCGGCGATGAAGATCCGGCCGCTGCCCTTAGCCACCCGATCGAGGAGAACGGCATACCACTCGCCAGCGACGGCGGAATCCAGCCGGCGATCCGACTCGATCGCATGCTCGAAGGCCTGAGAGCCATCGATGAAGGAGAGCGCGGCGGTCTTGTCGATCGCCGGGTCGAAGTCGCGCTGGCGGAAGCTCATCAGGCTCCTTCGCCCACGCCGGTTCGATTGCCAACCCCTCGCGCCGGACCGTAGAGAGCGGGGCGAATGAGCGCGGGAGGCGCCAATGAACCGATACTGGACGCTGTCGGGCAAGCCGCTGGGCGGCTGGCCGGAGGCCGATAGCTTCGTGCTGCGCGAGGGTCCGACGCCCGACCCCGGTCCGGGCCAGGCGCTGACCCGGACCCTCTACGTCTCTCTCGACCCCTACCAGTGGGGCTACAAGAAGCGCGGGGTCGAGCCGCTCGGCGCCCCCTGCCACGCGCGCACCGTCGCGCAGGTGGTCGAGAGCCGCATGGACGGCTTTAAGGCCGGCGATCTGGTGTTCAACACCAATGGCTGGGCCGAGTACGGCCTGATGGGCGAAGGGGTCGAGCGGCCCGCTTACATGGTCCCGCGCAAGCTCGATCCGGCGCAGGGAAGAATCTCGCAGGCGGTGGGCGTGCTCGGCATGCTGGGGCTGACCGCCTACGCCGGCATGGGGCTGCAATGCGAGCCGAAGGCCGGCGAGACGGCGGTGGTCTCGGCCGCGTCCGGCGGGGTCGGCCAGATCGCGGGCCAGCTGGCCAAGCTTCGCGGCCTGCGGGTGGTCGGCATCGCCGGCAAGGCGGCCAAGTGCCGGTTCGTCGTCGACGAGCTCGGCTTCGACGCCTGCGTCTCGCACCTCTCGCCCACGATGGCCGCCGAGCTGAAGGCGGCATGTCCGGCCGGCGTCGACGTCTATTTCGAGAACGTCGGGGGCGCGGTGTTCGACGCGGTGCTACCGCTGTTCAACACTGGCGCGCGGATGACCATCTGCGGGCTGATCGCCTTCTACGGCGACCCGGCGGGGACCGACGCCCGCGCCGAGCTGATGAAGAAGGGCGAGGCCATCTTTCGCGATCGCGGCGTGAAGGTGCAGGGCCTCTTCGTTGGCGACTATATCGGCCATCACGACCAGATGCTGGCGGAAGTCGGGCCAGCGGTCGCGGCCGGAAAGCTCAAGTACCGCGAGGACATCCGCCAGGGTCTTGAGAGCATCCCCGCCTCGTTCGCCGAGATGCTGCGCGGCGACAACTTCGGCAAGATGATCGTTCAGATCGCCCCGGACCCGACGCTCTAACCTTGCGAGCCCGCGAAAGCGGGACCGCCCTATCTGACCGCCAAGGACGCCAAGATCGCCAAGGTGCGCCAAGACGAGGCGCGACGGTTGCCGCTGCACCCTTGGCGTCCTTGGCGCGCTTGGCGGTCGAATTCTGAGCCGCCGTCGCTACGCGCCGGCGATCTTGCTCAACGCTCGCTCGAAGAGGCCCAAGGTGCGGGCGTGGAGGGCATCGCCGGTGGGTTTCGGCGCGCGGCCGGCGCAGGCGCGGGCGTAGGTGCCTTCCAGGATGCAGCCGATCTTGTAGCAGGCCAGCACCTCGTACCAATCGGCGGCCGAGACGTCGCGGCCGCTCATCTCGGCGTAGCGGGCGATGAACGCCGCGCGGGTCGGGAAGCCGGACCAGGGCATGACCGGCCCGGTCTCGGCGCCATCCTCAGCCCAGTTAGATAGCAGGACGCCGAGGTCGACCCTCGGCTCGCCGACGGTCACCAGCTCCCAGTCGACCATCGCGGCGATGGCGCCGGAGTCGTAGCGGAACAGCACGTTGCCGAAGTGGAAGTCGCCGTGGATCAGGCCGGGGCGGTAGTCCCTCGGCCGGTTGTCGTCGAGCCAGCGCCCGATCGCGTCCACGCCAGGGAGGCCCGCAAGGCCCGGCCAGCCGGGGTGCTCGTGATAGCTCTCCAGCTGGGCGCGCCAGCGGGGAACCTGACGCTCTAGGAAACCGTCGGGGCGGCCAAGGTCCGAGAGCCCGCGCGCGACGTGGTCCACCCTCGAGAGCGCGGCGATGGCGTCGGCCATCTCGAGCCCCATCTGATGGCGGATCTTCGGATCGCCGGCGTGCAAGGCTGGCATCTCGTCGCGTGGCGTGAAGCCCTCGACCGGCTCCATCAGATAGAAGGCCGCGCCGATCACGTCCTCCTCCGGGCAGGCGGCGATCAGCCCCGGATGGCGGACGTCGGTCCCGGCGAGCGCCGCCAGCACACGCGCCTCGCGCCGCATGGTCTCGTTGGAGTTGCCGCGCAGGTGCTTGGGCGGGCGGCGCAACAGGTAGGCGCGGCCGCCGCGGTCGAAGCGTAAGAGGATGTTCTGCGTGCCGCCGGCCAGCAGTCTCGGACGCTCGATCGGCCCGGCGCCCAGGCCGCGCACGTCCATCCAGCCGGCGAGCGCGTCCAGCGGAACCAACGCCTCCCAGTCCTGGTCGCCCCCTGGGACCGCGGCCTTGCCCGGCTCGGTCATGCGAACGTCCTCCGCGCTTTCCGGCAAGGACTATCGCCGCGGGCGAAGCAAGAGCAAGGCGGAGACGCTCAGGCGGGATCGATCGGCGTCTCCAGGCCGAGCCTGGCCTCAATCGTCTCGGCGGCATCGAGACAGAGGTCGTCGCGCAGCCTTGCGCCGGTCACGAGCACCCCGATCGGCAGGTTGGTCGCCTCGTCGCGCCCCGCTGGCACGCAGGCCGAGGGGAGCCCAAGCAGGTTGGCCGGCGTCACGGGCCGCATCAGCTCGAGCGTCGCCAGCGCGCTTTCCGGGCTGGCGACGTCGAACCCCACCTCGAACGGCAGCGTCGCCCAGGTCGGGGTGAGGATCAGCGGATGCTCCGCCAGGAAGAGCGACCAATCGCGCGCGACGCCGTCGCGCTGGGCGAGCAGGCGCGACATATCGGCGGCGTTGGCGAGCGGGGACACGCTGGCGTTCGCCGCGCCAAAGAAGGCCAAGGCGTCGGCCCCCATCATCGGCGCCAGCTGGTCCAGCACCGAGGCATAGTCGCCGATGATGAAACGCGCCCAGACCGCGACCGCCTCTTCATAGCGGGGCGGACAGGCCTCCACGACGTCGTACCCGGCGTCGGCGAGCGCATCGGCGGCCCGACGCACCGCGGCGGCGACGGCCTGGTCGACAGGCCCACCGGGAGGCTCGGCCGCCACGGCGACGCGGATCGGGCGGGTGAGCGGCGGCCCGTCGAACGGCGCGTCGATGGACCAGGGGTCGCGCGGATGCGCCCCCATCAGGACTTGGAGCCCCAGCCGCACGTCGGCGACACGTCGGGCCATGGGGCCTTGCACGGCCATCAGCTGCACGGCGAGCAGTCGGTCTGCCACGGGAACGAGTCCGGCGTCGGGAACGCGGCCGAACGAGGGGCGGATGGAGGCGATGCCGCAGGCGTTGGCCGGGTTGCGCAGCGATCCGCCGATGTCGTTGCCGAGCCCGATCGGGCTCATCCCTGTCGCCAGAGCGACCGCCTCTCCGCCGCTGGAGCCGCCGCAGGTGCGGTCTGCATTCCAGGGGTTGCGGGTGAGGCCATGCAGGCTCGAGTCGGTGTGCACGCGGAGCGCCATGTCCGGCAGGTTGGTGCGCCCGATCGGGATGGCGCCCGCGGCGCGCATCCGCTCGACCACCGGTGCGTCGAGGGGAACGACCGCGCCGGCCAGGGGCCGGACGCCCCAGGTCGACGGCAGCCCGGCCATGTCGATGTTCTCCTTCACCGTCATCGGCACCCCATGGAGCGGGCCGAACGGGCCCCCTTCGGCGATACGAAGATCGGCGGCGCGGGCCTCTGCGCGGGCCTCGTGCGCCAGCAAACGCACGATGGCGTTCAGCCCTGGATTGACGGCCTCGATGCGCAAGAGATGGGCCTCGATCACCTCGACGGACGAGACCTCCTTGGCGGCGATCTTGCGCGCGAGCTCGCCCGCCGACAGGCGCCATAGTTCAGGCATCTGCGTTCCCTTTCCCACTCGGCTTCTGAAGCCCCGCGCGAACCTGGCGGAAACAGGACCGGCTTGTGTTCGAAGCCCGTTCTACGCTTATGAAGGTCACGGCCGTGGGAGGACAACAAGCGATCATGCCGATCGATATGGCCAAGGCCAGCGAGGACTACGCCCGCGACGGCGTCGTCAAGCTGCCGGGCGTGCTGGACGAGCGCGCGCTGGCCGATGCGCTGGCCGCCTACGATTGGAGCTTCGCCAACCCAGGTCCCGGCGCAACCAAGTTCAAACAGCATGCGGCCGAGGCGACGTTCTACAACGACCTCGCCAACCCCCGCTGCCTCGATGGCTACCGTCCGATGCTGGAGGCCTCGCCCATCCCCGGCCTGATGGCGGAACTCTGGGGGTCGGACGACGTCTGGTTCTTCTACGAGCAGGTGTTCCTGAAGGAGGGCGGCGAAACCCGTCGCACGCCCTGGCACCAGGACTCCTCGTACCTGTCCATCGACGGGCGGGACTTGGCCGTCGCGTGGATTACCTTCGATGCGCAAGCCAAAGAGGATTCGCTGGAATTCGTCCGCGGCTCGCACAAGGCCATTCTCTACGACGGCTCGCGCTTCGAGCTCGACGACGACACGGCGCCGCTCCACCCGGGGGGTGAGCTGCCCCGGCTGCCGGACATCGAGGCGCGCCGCGACGAGTTCGACATCGTGTCCTGGGCCGTCGAGCCGGGCGACCTCATCGTTTTCCACCCGAAGACGCTACACGGGGGCGCCGCCACCCACCCCGGCAAGCGCCGGCGCACGCTGACGCTTCGCTTCTTCGGCGCCGACGCCATCTACGACGCCCGCCCCGGCCGCGCCGGCCCGGCGCTCAGCGGCTTTCACGCCCGCATGCGCCAAGGCGACCCGTTCAGGGACCCGTCGTATCTGAAGTTGCGCGGATAACACCTCTCCCAAAGGGAGAGGTTTTAGGACGACGCCGGCGTGCGGAGTTGGTCGCGGAGTTCGGTTTTCAGGATCTTGCCGCTGGCGTTCTTTGGGAGTTCCTCGCGGCGGACGTCGATGAGGATCGGGACCTTGTGCGAGGGCAAGAGCTTGGCCACGTGCGCGCGCAGTTCTGCGTGGTCGGCGTTCGCGCCATCGCGCAATCGGACCGCCGCGCCCACCTCTTCGCCGAGCACCCGGTGCGGCAGGCCGACGACGGCCGCCTCGATCACCGCCGGGTGGGCGTAGAGGGCGTCCTCGATTTCGACGCAGTAGATGTTCTCGCCGCCGCGGATCAGCATGTCCTTGATCCGATCCATCACGTAAACGAAGCCGTCCTCATCGATGCGGCCGACATCGCCCGTGTGATACCAACCGTCGATGAAGGCCTTGGCGTTCGCCTCCGGCTTGTTCCAGTAGCCCTCGACCACGTTCGGCCCGAAGACGCAGATCTCGCCGACTCCGCCGGGCGGCAGGGTGGTGTCGTCGGCATCGACGATCTTGATGTCGTCGACCGGCACGGCGAGGCCGACGCTGTCCGGGTGCGCCATGTAGTCCTCGCCGGCGTTGGCGGTGGCGACCGAGGTCGTCTCGGTCGCGCCATAGCCCTGGCCGGGCCAGAAGTTGGGGAAGAGCTGCCTGACCCGCTGGGTCAGCTCGGGCGCCGCGGCGGCGCCGCCGTAGCCCATCCCTTGCAGCGATGAGGTGTCGCGGGTTGCGAAGTCCGCGCACTCGAGCAGCTGCCAGACCATGGTCGGTACGCCGGTGAGGCCGGTGATCTTTTCCTTCTCGATCAACTCCAGCGCCTTGGCCGGCGACCAGCGGTACATGAGCACGAGCTTCATGCCGGCGGCGATCGCCGGGATCAGCACCGAGTGCGAGCCGGTGACGTGGAACAGCGGCACGGGCAGCAGGAAGGCCGCCTGCGGGCCGCCGGCCGGCGGCGGGGGCGGCGGCGCGCCGGTCCGCCGCACGACGGCGCGGGCGGCGGAGAAGCCGACGCTGATCAGGTTGGAGATGGCGTTGCGATGGGTGCCGAGCGCGCCCTTCGGCCGCCCGGTCGTGCCCGAGGTGTATAGGATGGTCGCCGGATCGTCCGGCCGGATGCCGTTGTCGGGCGCCGGCGCGTCGGAGAGCGCGCCATAGCCGGATGCCGGACCGATCAGATCCTCGAGCGGGACGGCAGGCCCGAGCGCCTCTTTCGGCGTGCGCACGGCGATGACGCCGGCAAGCTCAAGGCCGTCGAGGTACGGTTTCAGTCGCTCCAGCCGCTCGGTGTCGACGATCGCCACCTTGGCCCCGGAGTCGCTGATCCCATACGCAAGGTCGTCGCCCGTGCCCCAGCCGTTCAGCGGCGTGACCACGCAGCCGAGCGCGATCCCGGCCCAGAACGCGATCGACCACTCCGGCAAATTGCGCATGGCGATCGCGATGCGGTCGCCCTTCTTCGCGCCGTAGCGGTCGGCGAGCACGCGGGCGAGGGCGGCGACCGCGCGATAGTGCTCGTCGAACGTCATCCGCTCGTCGTCGTAGACCATGAACTCGCGCGCGCCATGGGCGCGGCTGGCCTCCAGGAGGACGCGCAGGTTCGGCGGGGCGTTCTTGTAGACCCGGGTCGGGCGACCGCGGATCGGGACTGTCTCCATCTCGAACGGCATGCCAGGCGCGGTCAGGATGGCGTAGGCCTCAGGGATGCTGACGGCGGGAAAAGCGGCGGCGTCGGTCATTCGGCGACCTCTTGGCGAACGGGCTTGGGCGGATTTCCAGTACACGTTACGATTATCGCGCGACCGTCGCCAGGGAGTGCCCGCTTGAGCCGCCGCGAAGACGCCAAGACCGAACGCCGCCACCGGATCGTCACCGCCGCACGCGACCTGATCCGCGAGACCGGCGACACCGGGCTCTCCATGCGCGCCATCGCCGCCCGCGCGCACGTCTCGCTCTCCACGCCCTACAACCTGTTCGGCTCCAAGCGGGCGATCGTGCTGGCGGTGCTGGAGGACATCGAAGAGTTCCACGAACGCTTCGCCAGGCTGAAGTCGCTGGACGCTGTCGAGCGCATCTTCCAGGCGCTGGCGCTTTCGATCCGCTTCTACGTCGAGGACCCGGACTTCTACCGCACGCTATGGACGGGCGTGTTCGACATGAGCGGCAAGGAGGTGCGCCAAGCGCTGGCCCGGCCGGAACGCGGCGCGTTCTGGCTCTCGCTTATCAACGCCGCCGCGGCGGAGGGCGCGATCGCGCCGGCGATCGACGCCGCACTTCTGATGCGCGACCTCGACTTCGCCTTCGGCGCGGTGATGCTGAACTGGGTGCTGGGAGCGCTTTCGACCGACGAGCTCGACCCGGCCGCCGCCCACGCCTATGCGCTGGCGCTGGGCGGCGCGGCGACGCCGGCCTGGCGCGAGCGGCTGGCCGCGCGCGTCGCGGCCACGCAGGAGACGCTGCTGAAACTCCGCCGCCCGGCCGACGCAGCCTAAGCAACAGTTTCAAAGTCAACTTGGCGCGGGGCGTAGCAAAACCTTCTCCCCTCGCGGGAGAAGGAGCGCGGTGTAGGCGCCGCCGCGCGAAAACATCGAAAGATCTATTCCGGCGGCGCGGGGGGCAGGACAGCCTCAACGCCGCGCTCGCGGTCGATCTTCCACATCGGGATCTCCAAGTGGAAGATGGCGGCCTTGTCGCGCAGCGGGATCAGCACGATGGCCACCGTGCGGTCGAGCCCGCACATCTTCAGCGGCCAGACCTCGATCCACGCCTTCGAGACGTCGAGCTTGGCGCGTTCGGATTCCTGCTGCGGCGCGAGCCGCACGTTGATGCGCCCCGCCTGCGGCGCGGCTGCCGCGTCGCCGGGCGGCGGCAGCGCCACCTGTCCGGGGCGGGCGGCCACATAGACGTCGTCGAGCTCGTGGGTCTGGCAGGTCTTCGGGACGTCGGCGCCGGCTTCGGCGAGCAGTATGGGCCACAGGTTCTGCTGCAGGCCCGGGTCGGCAAGGCTGTCGCCGGGCACGGCCGCGGCCATGCGCCAGGGCGGCGCACCGGCGACACGCACGGCGTTGACGTTCTGGACCGAGCTGCGCCCGCAACCGGTGACGCGGACGCGGGCGCGGACGGCGGCGATGTCCGGACGCCCGGCTATGTCGACCAGCTCGAGCGAGACCGGCTCGACCTTGGCCTCGGCGCAGATCGCGACGCCGCCGTATTGGGCTTCGGAGCCGAGCGCCGTCATCCTGATCAGTGCTTCGAAGGCCGGGCGCTCTTCAGGATGGACGACCTTGGCCGGCGGTGCGGCGATGGCGACGGCGATCATGGCTCCCAGGATCATGGGCGCAGTCTAGCTCAGGCGTCGCTGCGCCGATATGGCGTGCGGAACACGGTCCCTCAGGTGCGCCGCGACCTGGGCGAGCGCTCGAGCGTCCACTCGAGGTCGGCGCGGTCGAGGCCGTCGCACGTCTCCGCCATCCAGAGCAGGAAGACGGTGAGGTCGCGGTCGATCGCCGCCTCGTCCAGCGGCCGCGGCTCAAAGCGGGGCCAGAAGCCATAGAGGATGGCCATCGACGGGCGGCCGCGGCCGAAGTCGCCCAGCTCGACGGCGTAGAGATGGCCCGACGTCCCACGCCAATACTTGCGCCCGGCGCGAAAGCCGAGCGCGCACTCGAGCGCCTCGGCGATCTCGGGGCGGACATCGAGCTCCTGCTCGAAGATCAGGGGATCGGCGCGCGACGCGGCGAGCTCGGCGTCCGTCGGCTCGACGAAGGTCATGCGACCACTCCGACGACGCGGTCGAGGAAGGCCACAACGTCGGCGGCGATCTCGGGTCCGCGGTCGTCCTGCAGGAAGTGCGCGGCCTTGTCGTAGGTCTTCGGCCCCTCGGCGTGCGGGAGCTGTTCCTTCATCCGGCTTGCGTACTCGATCGGGAACACCTGGTCCTCGGGCGCCCAGAGGATCTGGATCGGCGTGCTGGCCAGCTCGCCAAGCCTGGACTGGATCATAGACATGTCGGCCCATCCACGGTCGCCGGGCCGCATCGGGATCGTGCGCGGCCAGGTCAGTGTCACGGTCTCGGAATCGGGCTCGTCGTAGACGTGGTGATAGCCGGCGATCTCGCCCGCGCTCATGCCGCGGCGCGTAGTGCGCGAGGGGCCGCCGTGCGAGAGCGTCTTGCGGCGCTTGAGGAAGAACGGGCCGATGATCGGCGCGTGCCAGGTCGTCCACGGCCGGGGCGAGGTGTGGAAGCGGCCACGGTAGTCGGTATCGAGCCAGGTGTTCATCAGGACGAGCGCCGCCAGCCGATCGAGGCGCTGCAGCGCCGCGCCGACGCCTTGCGGCCCGCCCCAGTCCTGGCCGACGATGGCGAAGCTGCGCAGGTCCAGCTGGTCGACCAGGGAAGCCAGATCGGCGATGTGGTGCGCGAGGCTGTAGCTCGCATCGACGCGCGGTTTGTCCGAATAGCCGGAGCCGATGCAGTCGGGCGCGACCACGCGGTAGCCGGCCGCGGTGAGCGGACGCACGAAGTCGCGGTAGAGGAACGACCAGGTCGGATTGCCGTGCAGCAGGAGCACCGGCCGGCCGGTCCGCGGACCCTCGTCGAGATAGGCCATGCGCCGGCCGTTCACCCAGAGTCGCGCCTGGGTCCAGGGATAGAGCGAGTCCAGCCAGTCGGGTCTTTCCGGCATGCGCCTTCCTACGCGTTGCGGCCTGGCGCTGTCACGAGGTCGGTGTCGATGGCCGCCGGTCGGGCGCTTCATCCGTCTTTAATTCGAGGCGCAGTATCGTCCTTGCGCTACAAGGTGGGCGGCGCATGCTAAAGCAGAAATTGTCAACGACCGCAGTGATAGTACTTGTGGTTGTTGTCGCTGCGCTGTGCGCAGACTATGTCTCCAACACCTTCATCTTGCGGACGCCCGGCGCTTTCACTCCGCTGAATACGTTTGCGATCGCTTTATTCGTCTCTCTTCCGGTCTGCTACTATCTGGTCAGCCAACGGTTCGACCTGCAGCGAACCAAGGAGGCGCTGGCCGCCGCGGTGGCGGAGGGGCAGGCCAGGCGGGAGGACGCCGAAGCGGCGCTCGAAAGGCTGCGCGAGAGCGAGGCGCTCTATCGCCTGCTGGCGGACAACCAGAGCGACGTGATCTCGCTCTGGACCGCCGATGGCGTGCGCAAGTACAGCTCGCCGTCGGCCGAGCGGACTTTCGGCTTCACGGCCGAGGAGATGATGCGTCTGCCACGCAGCGCCAATGCCCACCCGGACGACGTGGCGATCATCCAGGCGCTCACCGCTTCCCTCACGCCTGGCGGCGAAAGCAAGAGCGCCGAGTACCGGCTCATGCATCGCGACGGTTCGGCGATCTGGGTCGAGGGCACGTTCCGGAAGCTGGGCGATGGCAGCAACGGCATGCTGTCGACCACCCGAGTGATCACCGAACGCAAACGGCTACAGCAGGAACTCCTCGGCGCGCTCGACGACGCCAAGGCCGCCCTCAGCGCCAAGTCCGACTTCCTGGCCAACATGACCCATGAGCTCAGGACGCCGCTGAACGCGATCGTCGGCTTCTCGGGCCTGCTCATGCAGTCTTCCACGCTCGCCGCCGCTGACGTCCGGCATGCCGCGCTGATCCACGACGCGAGCCAGACGCTGCTCAGCGTCGTCAACGACGTCCTCGACTTCTCGAAGCTCGACGCCGAGGCGGTCGAGTTCGAGGCCTACCCCATCGATCCGGCCGCGATCGCGCAGTCCTGCGTCGACCTGCTGGCCGGCCAGGCGCAGGCTAAGGGGCTCACCCTCGAAGCGCGCGTCGAAAGCGCGACCGAGACACTGCTCGGCGACGGGACCCGGCTGCGACAGGTGCTGATGAACTTCATCTCGAATGCGCTCAAGTTCACGACGAGCGGGGGCGTCCAGCTGGCGGTGTCGCAGACGCCGGAAGGTGAGCGCCATCGTCTGCGTTTTTCGGTGACCGACACCGGCATCGGCGTCCCGGCCGACCACTTGGATGCGATCTTTGGCCGTTTCACCCAGGCCGATGCATCTGTCTCGCGTCGGTACGGCGGTACCGGGCTCGGTCTTGCGATCTGCAAGCGGATCATTGACGGCATGGGCGGCAAGATCGGGGTCGAGAGCGCGCTTGGCTTCGGCTCGACCTTCTGGTGCGAGGTTGCGTTGCCTGTCGCCGGCAACCAGGCGACGGCGGGCGACGCCGAGACGGCGCCCGTGACGTTAGACCGGAGCATCCGGGTGCTGGTCGCCGATGACAACGCAGTGAACCGCGAGCTGATCGCGGCCCTCCTCGCGCCCTTCGCGGTCGACATTGTCGCCGCAGCCGACGGCATCGAGGCCTACCAAGCCTGGGCGCGGCAGCCATTCGACCTCATCCTGATGGATGTGCAGATGCCGCACATGGACGGGCTGACCGCGGTTCGCCGCATCCGTGCTTCGGCGCTGGCCGAAGCGCCACGCGTGCCGATCATCGCCATGACCGCCAACGTCCTGCCCGAACAGGTGGAGCGCTGTCTCGAGGCAGGCATGGACGACCACATTGGCAAGCCGATCGATCCAGCCAGGCTCCTGGAAACCGTCGCCCGCTGGGCCGACGGCGCCGCCGCGACCACGGCGGAACGCGCGATTGCGGGCTGAGCACGCGTTGGAGCCGAACCGCTAGCGCCTGAGGCCCTCAAGCAGGCTCTCCAGCGCCCGCGCGTGCGCGAGGCCCGTCCGCCGCGGGTCGTCCGAGCCGGCGCAAGCGACCGCGGCCTCGGTCATCGCGCCGATCAGGAGGCGGGCGAGCGGCCCCGCCGGCTGGCGCGGAATGGTCCCCTCGCCCATCGCCGCCTCCAGCGTCTGCGGCAGCATGGCCAGGAAGTAGCGCTCGTCGATCTCGCGCCAGCGGTCCCAGCCGAGCACGGCCGGGCCGTCGCTAAGGATGATGCGGTTGAACGGCGCCCGCGCGCAGGCTTCGAAGTAGGTCCGGGCGCCGGCGGCAAGCGCCTTCAGCCGGTCGCTCGAGGCGGCGGCCACCGCGCGCACCTCTTGCTGTAGCGCCGCCGAGGTGCGCTCGAACACCGCCTCGAAGATTGCCTCCTTGCTCGGAAAGTGATGGTAGACCGCGCCCTTGGCGAGCCCGGCGGCGTGGGCGATCTGGTCGACGGTGACAGCGGCGAAACCCTGGTCGGCAAACAGCCGCTGGGCCGCGGCCAGGATCGCCTGCCTGCTCGCCTCCCGCCGCTCGGCCTGCTTCGCCATGGCGGTACTCTAGCGCCGAACCCGCGCTAAGCGAATTGACATACCGACTCGTGGTCGGTAGTTACCGACCGACAGTCTGTTTCTCTCAGCGCCGGAGCCTGCCATGCCAACACTCGCGACCGTCGAAGCCTTCGTCAGCGCCGTGGAGGCAGGGCGTTTCGTCGAGCGAGCGAGACTTACTACGCGCCCGAGGCCTCGATGCGCGAGAACGAGGATGCGCCCCGCGTCGGCATGGCGGCGCTGGTCGAGAACGAGCAGCGCATCCTCTCCGTCTTCAAGGGGACAACCGGTCGCCGCATGGGCCCCGTGCTCATCGACGGCGATCGGGTGGCGATCAACTGGGCGTTCGACTTCGTCCGCGCCGAGGCGCGAAGGTCCACATGGAGGAGATCGCCTGGCAACGCTGGCAAGGCGACAAGATCGTCGAGGAGCGGTTCTTCTATAACCCCGCCCAGTTGCAGGCGGCGGTCCCCGCCTAAACCGCGGCCGGCCGCCCTTCACGTCGCGGCCGATCACAGACATTGTGGCGGCCTTGCTGGAGAGGCTCGCCCATGCCCGACCTGCCATCTGACGCGTCCAGAGGCGCGATCTCGCCCCAGCCGAGCGCCCTCACCGTCCGACCGCTCGATGAATCGACGTGGGAATCGTTCGCCGAATTGGTCCTTCGCAACAACGGGATCTATGGGGGTTGCTGGTGCATCGCGTTTCACACCGCCTACCAGCGGGGCGTCAGCGACCCCCGTACGCTGAAAGAGCAGCTGGTGCGGGCGAACCGCGCGCATGCAGCGCTGGTGTTCGACGGGAACGGCCTCGTGCAGGGCTGGTGTCAGTTTGGCGGCCCAGACGAGCTCGCGCTCCGGCACGCGCGAGCCTACCACAGGGACCCGCCGCGCCGGGCCCAGTGGCGGATCACCTGCATCTTCGTCGACAAGCGCCATCGCGGAGAAGGGATTGCCCGAGCGGCCCTCGAAGGGGCGTTGACACTGATCGCCGCAGCCGGCGGCGGACGCGTTGAGGCTATCAGCGAAACGACCGCCGGCCGCGACGCTCAGGGCAGGTTCCTCTTCAGCGCGACCGTCGAACTGTTCGAGCGGTTCGGCTTCGCGCGCGGACGGCAGGTTGGCAAACACGCATGGATCGTGAGCCGCGAGGTCGCCCCAGCGTAGTCGCGCCGACCTGCGCCCACCGCTAAGCGCATTGGGATTTGGCGGAGCGAAATTGCTATGCGCTTCAGGCACGGCGCGCCTTCTCCCCTCGAGGGAGAAGGGGCGCCCATCGCTAGACGTCGAGCACCGTGAAAGGCCCTGGGCGGTCGCGGTCGCGCGCTTGCTCTTGGCGACCGCCGGCGGCGGTCCGTCCGGGCGGTAGTTCAGCTCGATGTTCGCGCCGTTGGGGTCGCGGATGTTGATCTGCCGGATCTCGGTGTTGGGGATGTCGACCGCCTGGTACTTGACGCCCGCCGCCTTCAGTCGGGCGAGAATCCCATCGTAGTCCTCGATCCGGAACGCGAAGTGGTCCAGCGCCGCCTCGCGGGAAGGCAGCTTCGGCTCGGAGAGCTGGACCAGGTGCACGACGGCGGTGTCGCCGGCGTAGAGCCACGCGCCGCCAATCGGGAAGTCGGGTCGCCAGCCTGGCTGCAAGCCCAGGATGTCGCGGAAGAAGGCGACCGTCTCCTCGAGCCGGTCGGTGCCGATGTTGATGTGGTCGATGCCGCGGATGGTCATCTGCAAGCTCCCGGTGGGGTAGGCACGATATCAGGACCCGGCGCTGGCCGGAACTACATTGGCCTGCGCCGCGGCCGCTTCCGCCGCCGCGCGGCGGGCGGCGCCGATGCGCCGGGCGCGTTGGGCGTACCAGAAGGTCCAGCCGGCCAGGAGGCCCGTCGAGACATAGCCCAGCACAGGGTTGATGGCGAGGAAGGTCGGGATCGAGACTTTGAACACCAGATAGACCGCGATGGCGGTGCGAGCGATCAGCCCCAACCCCCAGACCAGCGTCATCGTCCGCATGGTGCGCTTGAAGAAGGGGTTGTCCCGCAGGGACTGGAACTCGGCCGCCTCGCCGGCCTGGTTGTTGCGGTTCATGCCGGCGCGGGCGAGGTGATAGATCAGCGGCTGGCCGATCGCGATGGAGCCCAGGAAGATCGCACCGATGACGCCGGTGACCAGATTCTCGCGCAGCTGCAGGAACTTGGCGCCGCCGCCGCCGAGCAGCGCCAGGAGCGAGAACGCGATCCCAGCTATAATGAGCAGCGAGAGCGCGTCGATGCGCCGCGCGCGCACGAACTGGTAGATGCTCCAGATGATAGGCGGAACGGAGGAGGCGATGAGCGCGCCGACATCGCCCAGCCGCTTGTCGGTCAGCTGGTAGATCACCAGCGGCAGGACGCCGTTGACGAGGATCTCAAGCCCGTAGCCGGGGCCGTTCTGCCGGATCCCCGCCCAAAGCCGCTCCAACCTGGACGCCATTGTTCGCTTAGCGCCCGGCGACGGCGGCCGGCGCCCGCGCCAGCCGGGCGACCGCGGCATCGAGCCAGGCGAGGAGATCGGCCACCACCTCGGCGCGGTTGGTCTCGTTCAGCATCTCATGCCGGCCACCCGGATAGACCTTCAGCGTCACGTCGAGCCCGGCCGCGCGATAGGCGTCGATCAGCGGCGTTAGCCGCGCGAGCTTCTGATTGATCGGGTCTTCGTCGCCCACGAAGACGTAGACGGGCAGACCCTTCTTCACCTTGGCCAGGGCCCCCGGGCCAGCGTCGCGCTCGCGCAGCGCTGCGAACGATGCGGCCGAGTCCGGCGTAAAGCGGATGCCGCAGAAGGGGTCGGCGATGTACTTGTCGACCTCGGCCTCGTCGCGCGACAGCCAGTCGTAGTCGGTGCGCGGGTTGGCGTAGCCGCTGTTCGGCCCGCCAGGGCCCCGCGGGCCGGGGCCCGCCGTCCCCGAGAGCACCAGCGCGTCGATCAGGTCCGAATGATCGAGGATGTAGGCCTGCGAGAACATCGCTCCCATCGAGTGGCCCATCAGGATCAGCGGCAGGCCCGGGTTCTCCGCCCGCGCCCGGCGGCTTAAGGCCGCCATGTCGTCGATCGCGGCCGGCGCGCCGCCGGGGCCGAAATCGCCGAGGCTCGCCATGCCGCTGGTCAGGCCGTGGCCGCGATGATCGGCGGCGTAGATCAGGTAGCCGGCCCGGACGAGCGGCGCGAGCGGTTCGCGGTAGCGCCCGCTGTGCTCGCCCGCGCCGTGGGCCAGCTGCAGAACCGCCTTCGGCTTGGCCCCCGCGCTCCAGCGGAAGCCGGCGAGCCCGGCGCCGTCGCCGCCCTCGTAGCGGAACCGCAGCTCCTGAACGCTCATCGCGGGACCTCCTTCAAGGCGACTTGTCGCCAATTGCCCGCATCAGGGCCGCCCCTGCAAGCTCCGCCGGACACGCTATCGTTACACAGGGGTTGGCGCGGCCGCATGCGCCACTACCTGTCCAGCAGGACGCGAACGGAGGCCGCCCTTGGCTGACATCCCCTATTCGACCGCGCTGATCGTCGGGGCCGGCCCCGGGATCAGCGCCTCCGTGGCGCGCGCGCTCGCCGCCGCCGGCCTCAAGGTCGGCCTCGCCGCTCGCAACACCGACAAGCTGGCGGCGCTCGCGGCCGAGACCGGCGCGGCGACCTTCGCAGCGGACGCGTCCGACCCAGCCGCGGTCGCCATGCTGTTCGACGCGGTCGACGCCAAGATCGGGACGCCGGACGTCGTCATCTTCAACGCCGCCGCGCGCGTTCGCGGGCGGATCGCCGACCTCGACCCGACCGAGCTTAGACGGGCCATCGACATCTCCGCCTTCGGCGGCTTCCTGGTGGTCCAACAGGCGGCGCGGCGCATGCTGCCGAACGAGCGCGGCGCCATCCTCATCACCGGCGCAACGGCCAGCGTGAAGGGGTTCCCGCTCTCCTCCGGCTTCGCCATGGGCAAGTTCGCCCTGCGCGGGCTTGCGCAGAGCGCCGCGCGCGAGCTCGGGCCGCAGGGCATCCACGTCGCCCACTTCGTCATCGACGGTGGCGTGCGCAGCGCCAACCGCGCCGATCCGGCCGATCACCCCGACAGCACGCTCGATCCCGACGCGGTCGCTGAGGCCTACCTCGACGTGTTGCGCCAGCACCGCAGCGCCTGGAGCTGGGAGATCGAGCTCAGGCCGTGGGTGGAGCGGTTCTAGGACCCGCTTGACGGCGCCGCCCCGACGGCCTGACATCGCCGGAAAGGAGGGCCGCTGGATGCCCGAGCTCAAGCACGTTCCGGCCGATGTGTCGCCCGACGTGATCGTCGAAGCCCTGAAGACCGACGGCGCGCTGATCATCGACCGTGTGCTGGACGACGCCGGCATCGCCAAGGTCAGGGCCGAGATCGACCCCTACATCGAGGCGACCGGCTATGGCCGCGACGCCTTCTCCGGTTTCCAGACCACGCGCACCGGCGCGCTGGTCGCCCGCTCGCCCGCCTGCCGCGAGCTGATCATGCATCCGCTGATGCTCGCCGCCTGCGACGGCTTCCTCCTGCCGACCTGCGACCGCTACCAGCTGCACCTGACACAGGTGATCCGCATCCGGCCGGGCCAGCCAAAGCAGCCCCTGCACCGCGACAAGCTGGCGTGGGGCGGCTACCTGACAGGCATCGAGCCGCAGCTCAACACCATCTGGGCGATGACCGACTTCACCAAAGCCAACGGCGCGACGCAGCTCGTGCCGGGCAGCCCGTCGTGGCCGGACTCGCGGCGGGCGACGCCCGACGAGGTAGGCTATGCCGAGATGGAGCGTGGCTCGGTGCTGGTCTACTCCGGCTCGGTGATCCACGCCGGCGGCGAGAACACGACAGGTGAGGATCGCATCGGCATCAACCTCACCTATTGCCTGGGCTGGCTCCGGCAGGAGGAGAACCAGTATCTCTCCTGCCCGCCGCACATCGCGCGAACGCTCGATCCCAAACTGCAGGCGCTGCTCGGCTACGCCATGGGCAGTTACGCCCTGGGCTACTTCTCCCCGCCGCTGCCGCCGGGCGAGGGGCCGGAGGGCGTCCCGCCTCAGTTTGCGCTGGGCGCAAAGGTTAAGCCGGGTTGGGACGATGGCCTCTACGAGCAGGTCACCGAGCGCTTGAAGAAGAAGATGGACGCGGCGTAGCTCGCTCGCGACCGGCGCCCTTCTCCCCTCGCTCGCGGGAGAAGGGGCGCCCATCACGGCAGGCCCGCCCTACCCTGTCATCACCATCTTCAGCGCCCCGTTCTCGCGGGCGTCGAACAGCCGGTAGGCTTCGGCGCCGTCCGCGAGCGGCATGTGGTGACTCACGAACCGCTCAGGGTGCAGGCACCCCTGGCGGATCAGCGGCACGAGCTCGGGCCAGTGCTCCGGCACCGAGCAGGTCCCGGTCGTGAAGGTGAGGCCGCGGAAGAAGGCTCCGGCCATGTTGAAGCTGAAGGTCGGGTTCTGGTTCACCCCGATGCATGAGACGACGCCCGAACGGCCGACCGAGGCGATGGCGAGGTTGATGGTGGCGTCCGCGCCGACCGCCTCCACCGCCTTGGCCGCCATCCGCCCTTTGGTGGCTTCGGCGATCGCCTGCACGGCTTCGCCGGCGTCCAGCGCGATCGCGCCAAGGGCCTCGGCGACCGCGCGGCGCTCTGGAACGAGGTCGATGGCGAACATGCGGGCCGCGCCCATCACGTAGGCGCCCTCGACCGCCATCAGGCCGATGGGGCCGAGGCCGACCACCGCCACGTCCTCGCCCGGCTCGATCGCCGCGCCCTTCAGCCCGAACCAAGCGGTCGGCAGGTTGTCGGTCAGCATCAGCGCCTGGTCGGGGGTGAGGCCCTCGGGGATCGGCGCGGCGTTGAAGTCGCCGGCCGGCACCCGGATCGCCTCCGCCTGGCAGCCCTGCAGCCGGCTGGAGAGGCCATAGCAGGCCATGGCGCCGTTCAGGCAGCGGTTGACGTCGCCGGCCAGGCAGGACGCGCAGGCGCCGCAGCCCACCGCGGCCGAGATCATCACCTGGTCGCCGACCTTCAGGCGGCGGACAGCGCGACCGACCTCGACCACCTCGCCGACCGCCTCGTGGCCGACGCAGAAGCCGAGGTCCGGGCTGAACCCCTGGCCGTGATAGATGTGCAGGTCCGAGCCGCAGATGCCGCAGCGCTCCATCTTCACGATCACGTCGCGCTCGTCGGCGATGGCCGCATCGGCCATCGAGTCGTACCGGATGTCCCGGGCCCCGTGGTAGCAAAGCGCCTTCATCCTGCTCTCCTTGAGGCCCCTCTCACCCCTCGAGCACGCGCGTGCGGTAGGCCTCGGAGAAGAACTCCGGCGGCAGCGCTTCCGGACCGGCCATGATGGCCGCGGCGAAGGCCCTGACGCTCGGGTCGGACGCGGAGCGCTCAAACACCCGCTTGCGCCGCTCGCGCGCAGCCTCGTCGAACTCCATGTCGAGGGTCGCCTGCAGCGCAGCGACGAAACGCAGCCGGCGCATGCGTTCGCGCCGCTCCTCGCCGTAGCTGGCGAAGGACAGCGACGCCCAGTCGTCGGTGGACTTGAGCAGGTCGCTGACGATGCGCACGTCTCGATAGGTGATCGAGAGCCCAAGCCCGATGATCGGGTCGTTCCAGCCGGCGGCGTCGCCGATCAGGACGGCGCCCTTCGCGAACGGCTCGTCGGTCCAGGCGTCGTTGTTGAAATAGCTGAACAGCGGCCCGGCCGGCTCGCCGGCAACCACATGCCGGTTTTCCGGACTGGAGGTCATCGCGAAGGCGTCGAGGAACCGGCGCGGTCCGTCGGATCCGCGGAACCGCTGCGCCTGATCCAGCGCATAGCCGCCGTAGACCCGCGCGCGGCCGTTGCCCTGGGGGGAACACCAGGAAACCGAAGTCGCCCTCGGTGCCGATGGCCTGGACGTCGGGATCCCAGCCTCCAGCGCCGTCGACGAGCAGGCCGGCGAACCAGTGGTGCGGCTTGTCCTGGTGCAGCGGAACCCCGATCGCCTCGCGCACCTGAGATGTGCGCCCATCGGCGCCGACCAGCAGCCGGCCGTTGGCTTCGCGCCGCTCGCCGCCGATCTCGTAGACCACGCGCGGAGCGTCTCCTGCCCCAACCTCTAGCACGTTCACGCCGCGCAGGGCCTCGGCGCCGGCGGCCTTCGCGGCGTCGAACAGCGCCTGGCAGTGGACCGGGTGACGCAGACAAAGCGGCCCCGGCACGCCTTCCGCAAAGACGCCCAGCGGTATGGCGAAAGCCTCGGCCGCCTTCGGCTCGAGGGACTCGTCATAGCTCACGTGCCGCGTCACGTGGTGCCCGCCGGCGGCCATCAGGATGTCGTAGAGCCCGAGCCGCTTGGCCTCGGCGACACCCCAGGGCGCCATCCACTCGCCCCGCACCTTGTCCTCGTACACATCGGACGTTTCGAGCAGGAGCACGGATTTGCCGGCGCGCGCCATCACGGTCGCCAGCGCCGAACCGCCAATGCCGCCGCCGACGATGATGAGATCGTAGGTGTTCAACTGCGCCCCCAGCGTCCGACCGCTGGCACCCTCCCCCACCCGCCGTCAGCTGTCCAGCGCGGCTGCGGCGCCTGGCGGCGTTTGCTCCGCGGCGGCCGTCGAGCCATAGATGGGCGCACGAACGCGGGAGGGAGCCGGAATGGCCAAAGTGCTCATCACGGGCGCCAGCAAGGGGATCGGGCGGGAGGCGGCGCTGGTGCTCGCCCGCGCTGGGCACGCGGTCGTCGCCGCCATGCGCCGTCCGGGCGAAAGCGACCTCGCCGGCATCGCGGCGCGCGAGAAGCTGCCGATCACGGTGGCCGAGCTCGATGTCGCCAGTGACGCCTCGGTCGCCAGGCTGTTCGGCTCCGACGTCGCCAAGCCCGAGAGCATCGACGTCCTGGTCAACAACGCCGGCATCTATTCGATCAACGCCGTCGAGGACGAGACGCTGGCGCAGTTCCAGGCGGTGATGAACACCAACTATTTCGGCACGCTCCGCTGCATCAAGGCGGTGGCGCCGGCGTTCCGCCAGCGCCGGAGCGGGCTGATCATCAACGTGACCTCGATCGCCGGCAAAATTGTCGGCATGGGCTCGGGCGCCTATTCCGCCTCCAAGTTCGCCGTCGAGGGCATGAGCGAGGCGCTGGCGCAGGAGCTGGGCGCGTTCGGCGTGCGCGTCGCGGTCGTCGAGCCCGGCATCATCGCAACGCCGATGACGATCGAAAACCTGCCGAAGGTGAAGGAGGGCACCGCCTATCCGCACGGCGGGCGCATGCGCGCCTTCTATGCCCCGACCGCTGTCGCCGGGCCGCCGCCCTCGATCGTTGCGGACGCAATCCTGGACATAATCGACGGCAAGATCACCGGCTTCCGCACGCCGTCGGGGCCGGACGCGCAACCGTTCCTCGACCTGCGCGCGAGCCAGACCGACGAGCAGTGGATCGCGCTCTCGGACACCCTCGACGACGATGTCTACTTCGACCGCTTCCAGGCCATCTCCGGCCTCGACCTCCGCCCCGCGAAGGGGTGAACGCATGCGCCGCTGTCGCGGCAGTGCTCGACTCGACCACCAAGCACACCAAGCACACCAAGGGGCTCTGAGCGAGCGAAGGCGGCGCGGCCAACCACGGCGTCTTGGTGTGCTTGGTGTGCTTGGTGGTGAAAAGCTGAGGCCGACGCTGGCGCGCCGGCCGGGGGTTTGGGCGGCGCCGCTTCTACCGCAGGTGGGCGGGGAGTTCGACCCACTCGCCTAGGCCCTCGCTGGTCTCCGGAAGGGCCTTCAGCAGATCGTATAGGCCGAAGGTCTTCAGGTTGGAGCGGTAGTTGGCGAAGGCCTTGCGCCACCACATGCGCTGGCGGAGCTCTTCGGGCGTCAGGTCGGCCTCGGTCGCGCCTTTGCCGCCGAGCTCGATGCGTGTGGGAAGCTCATTGCGCGCCCCGCCCTGCCAGTACGCCGCGCCCATGCCGACGAAGTAGACGATAGGGACCATCGTCATCATGGCGAACTCCTCGACGAACCTTTCGTAGGCGTAGTCCTTGTAGAGCGACGTCCTGGCCATGAACTGGTCGTAGAAGGCGCGAAGGACGGTGTTGAGACCGTCGCCGGAATAGACTTCCGGAAGCACCGAGCCCGAGCTCATCAGGTACGCGAGGTCGGAGGGGACAGGCCCGCGGAAGAGGAGCTGAAAGTCGATGCAGAGCCAGCCATCCGGGTAGTCGGCCGAGGGTTCGCAGAAGAAGATGTTGTCTCCGCGCAGATCGCCGTGGCTGAGCGTGCAGGTGGCCCCGTTCTCCGGCCGCGCGCGGCGGAAGAAGGCGTCGATCTTGCGGGTGAACAGCTCGGCAAAGCCCGGCCCTATGTAGCCATCCCAGGTCGGCTCGCCGACCACGGTCGAGTTCTTCGTCGCGGTGAACCGGTCGAACAGCTTCGCCCCGCCGGGCATGACCGCCTTGTAGATGGCGAGATTGGCGTCGGAGGCCCAGAAATCGACGCCGAGCGCTTCCAGCTGCGCGGCCTTCTCTCCGGTTTCGCAGCCCTCCCAGGCGACCGCGACTTCGACCATCTTCGGGAGCATCGACATGACCTCGTCCAGGGCCATCTCGTTCTCGTGCACCTTGTGCTCGGCGAAGCTGTCGGCGTCCTCCATGATCAGCGCCCAGCGGTTGTCGGCGTGGTCGAAGGCGGCCAGGTGGGTCTTCGGGCGCGGGTAGAAGCCGGCCTGCGGGAAGGCGTAGGCCTTGATGTCCTTGACGAACATCGCCTCGATCGCCTCGTGCGGCAGGATCTCGAACGGCGGCCATGCCTTGACCACGAACGAGTCCTGCACGCCCCTCGCCTCCCGGTACGCGCACTTCACCTTCTTGATGGCGGAAAAGTAGCCGGCGGTCATGCCGACGCCGCACTCCTCCTGAGTCACCACCACGTCGGTCACTGCGATGTGACCCGAGGCGCGCAGGGCCTTGGTCATGAACCGCGCGTCGATCTCGTCGAGGTGCTTCGGCAGCACGAATTCAGGGGTGTCGACCGACATGGGCTTCGTCCTCCCGGCGTAACTTCAAGGCTCTATCGGCCTCTGCGCGGTCATACACCACAGCCCGACGGGACCGCCAAGCTAAGGCGGGAGCTAGGTTTCGCTCGCCGCCTTCGCCTTGGCGCGTTCGCTGGCCAGGGGGTGCATCGCGCCGGCCCCGGCCGGCCACTCGCCGGGCCGGGTCTTGATCCGGCCGGAAATCGCCTGCGCGTGAGGGCTAAGGTCGGCCCAGATCTCGTGCGGCATCGAGGGCTTGAACATCGTATCGTCCAGCCACGGCGCGCCGTACTCGACGTTCGGCATCGCGCGGATCTCGCGGCTGAGATTCGGGGTCGCGCCGTGCCACGCGCGCGTGTCCCTGATGACGCCGGCGCCGGCCGGGGCGCCGACCAGGGTCGAGAGCCGCATCCACATGGGCTCGGCGCCTTGCGTGGGCGGGCTGTCCGGCCGCACCTGGGTGCCGGGGATCTGGCGGATCGGACCGTTCTCCCAGGTCAGGTCCGACATCAGGAAGTTGATGGTGATGCGCGGCGGCGTGCGCACGAAGATCAGCTGCCGCGTCTTGTGGTCGAGTTCGTCGGAGCGGAGCTCGACGCCCAGGCGGGCGGCCTGCTCCAGGCGGCCTTGCGGCAGTTGGTACTCCTCGCGCGCGTCGGAGTGCAGCGTCTGGTACTCGATCGCCCCCGGCAGGCAGAGATCGCCGCCCGCGCCGACGACCCAGTATTCGCCGCCGAACAGGCTCTCGACCAACGGCGTCGTGGTCGGCCGATCGATCATCGACGCCCAAACCGGATCGTGCAGCAAGTGGCGCGAGGCTGACGAGGTGCCGTAGCTGTAGCGGTGCGGCAGGCGATTGGTCTCGGTCACATACTTCCGGCCGCCGAACCCCGGTATGGCCAGGATCTGGCTGAGCGCGCGCGCGCTCGCCTCGCGGAACGCGGCCAGGGCGTCAGGATCGAGCAGGTCGCGCACGACCACGAAGCCGTCGCGGAAGAAGATGCGCCGCGCGCGCTCGATTTCGTGCGGCGCGAGGATCTCCAGGCCCGGCATGCCGTTGCCGCGCCGCAGGCGCTCGCGCAGCGCGCAGACTCCCGGGTCGTCATAGGCCCTGTGCTTTGGCGCGGTCGGGTCGGCGGCCGAAAAGCCCTCGGTGCGCACCAGCGGGCGACCGTCATCGTCCGACGTCTCGTTCGGCGGTGTCGCGGCGCACCAGCCGACGTCGGTCTCGCCAAAGACCTGGACGTTTTCGCGCTCGATCACTTCCCGACTCTCGTCGTTGCGCCCCCGGGGGCGGGCCGTCGGCAACAAGTTATCGGAGTTCCGCCTGAGTCCGAAAGCCATCCGAGCAGGCCCGGCCAAGCTTGACAGTGCAGATCGGCGGTGGACGGATGATCGGCCGATGGGAACGAGCCTCGGGGAGGACGCCATGATCGCAGTGCCGACAAGCGCCGAGGACATCACCGCCGCGTGGCTGTGCTCAGCCGCGCCCGAGTTTTCCGGGGTCGCGTCAGTGACGGCCGAGCGCCTCGGCGAAGGCGTCGGCATGACGACCGAGATCTACCGGCTCACGCTCGGCTACGGCGAGGGCGCCAAGGGCGGGCCGAGGACGCTGGTCGCCAAGATCCAGGCCTCCATCCCCGCCATGCGCGACCTGGCCAACGCCTACGGGCTCTACGAGCGCGAGGTCCTGTTCTACCGCGAGATAGCCAAGACCATCTCCATGTGCTCGCCCCGCTGCTACGTGGCCGCGTTCAACCCAGACACCGACGCCTTCGTGCTGGTGATGGAGGATCTGAACAAGACGATGCCCGGCGACCAGGTGGCGGGCCTCAGCCCCGCGCAGATCAAGGTCGCCATCGACCAGGTCGGCGCGCTGCATCAGCGCTGGTGGGACCATCGCGAACTGAAGGCGTTGGAGCACAAGGTGCAGCCGTTCGGCACGCCGCCCTACTGCGAGTTCAGCGCCAGGCACGCCGCCGGCTGGGAGACCTTCGACCGCTGGCTGGAGGGCCGCTGTTCGCCGGAACTGCGCCGCATCGGCGCGCGCATGTGCACCGAGCTGGACCGCATCGCCGAGGACATGGCGAGAGAGCCGCGCACGATCTGCCATGGCGACTTCCGTGCCGACAACCTTATGTTCACCGGCGGCGACGCGGCCGAACCGGGCCTGACCTGCGTCGACTGGCAGATTGCCATGCAGGCGCGCGGGCCGTTCGACATCGGCTACATGATGTCCGGCAGCGTCAACACAGACGTGCGGCGCGAGCACGAGACGCGCCTGCTCAAGGGCTACCACGACAAGCTCGTCGCCTCGGGCGTTACGAACTACGGCTTCGACGAGTGCCTGTACGACTACCGCCGCGCACTGCTGATCGGGATGACCTACCTGTCGCAATCGGGCGCCGTCGCCGACCTCACCCACCCGCGCACCGAGGCCCTCTACGACGCCGGCATGAAGCGCATCGACGCCGCCATCCAGGACCACGGCCTGGCGGAGTTCGTGGGCTAGGTCTCGCTCTGCAAGCTGGCGTTCCGGCTTCGACAAGCTCTTCCGCGCCTCCGAAAGGCTGGGTAGAGAGCGCGCATGAGCTTGACCGAGACCTTGTCCATTCCCCTCACCCCCGTCGGCCGCGGGCGGTGGACGACGCTTGTCGGCCCCGAATGGAGCAACCCCGGCGGCGGCCTCTGGGGCGGCTATGCGATCGGCCTCTGCATCCGCGTGTTGGAGAGCGAGCCGGAAGCGCTGGGCGAGGCGCTGTCGCTGACCCTGACCTATGCCGAGGGGCTGCCGTCGGGCGAGCTCGACGTCCGCACGCGGCGGATTCGGCAAGCCGGCTCGGTCGGGGTCTGGGAGGTGGAGCTGCTGCCGGTGGGAACGGACCGGGTCGGCGTGCACGCCATCGTCACCCTGGCGCGGCGGCCGAAGACCCCGGATTTCGCCTTCGCCAAGTTGCCAGCCGCTCCGGACCCAGAGACCCTGCCGAGCCCGGATACGCCGAATGCCGCGCACTACGGCGCCGGCGCTTTTGAGAGGCGCGCCCTTGAGGGGTTTCCGCCGAAGCCGTCCGGTGATTCGCGATCCCTCACCTGGGCGCGCTCGCGCCGCGGGCCGATGGACAAGGCGCTCTTGGGCATGATGACCGACAATTCGGCGCCGCGGGCGATGTACGCGCTGGGGCAGACGGTCATGACCACCACGCTCTCGCTCACGGCCTATCTGCACGCCACCGTCGAAGAGCTCGCCGAGGTCGGCGACGACTTCATCCTGGTCGAGTGCGAGGGCCGGGTCGGCGGCGGCGGCGCCTCGGACGAACGCTCGAGCTACTGGCGGCGCGACGGCAAGCTCCTGGCCACCAGCGAGCAGCTGGCCTGGTACCGCGAGGTCCGGCGCAGTTCACCGGAGTAGCGGGTCAGGCGCCGTTTCCGAGCGCAGTCCCGGCTGCTACGACGACCGGGCAAGCTTTCAGGAGGCCCCGCCATGCCTGCTTTCGACGCCGTCCTCGACGCCTATGCCAAGCGCGCTGAGGCGCTGGAGCACCGGGGCGGTCCCTACGCGAAGGGCATCGCATGGGTGGAGGGCAACCTTGCGCCCGTCGCCGAGGCGCGGATTCCACTGCTCGACCAGGGGTTCCTGCACTCCGACCTGACCTATGACGTCGCCGGCGTGTGGAACGGCCGCTTCTTCCGCCTCGACGACCACCTCGACCGTCTGGAAGCCGGCTGCGCGAAGCTCCGACTGCGCTCGCCGCTGCCCCGCGCGGAGCTTCGCCGGACGCTGGTCGACATGGTCGCCAAGAGCGGCATCCGCGACGCCTTCGTCGAGGTCATCGTCACCCGCGGCCTCTCCTTCGTGCGCGAGAAGGACCCGGCGACGGCCATCAACCACCTCTACCTGTTCGCGCTGCCCTTCGTCTGGGTGCATCCGCTGGCGTTGCAGAACCGCGGCGCCTCGGCGGTGGTCACCCGCTCGGTCCGGCGCACGCCGCCCGGCGCCATGGACCCCACGGTCAAGAACCTGCAGTGGGGCGACCTGATCCGCGGTCTGATGGAAGCCGCAGACCGCCACGCAGTCTATCCGATCCTGCCGGACGGCGACGGCAACATCACAGAAGGTTCCGGATACAACGTCTTCGTCGTGCGCGACCGCGTGCTCTTCACGCCAAGGCGCGGCGTCCTCGAAGGCGTCACGCGCAAGACCGTGCTCGAGATCGCCCAGTCCAAGGGCTGGCGGGCCTGCGTCGAAGAGGTGCCGGTCGAGGCCCTCTACGGCTGCGACGAAATCTTCTTCTCGACGACGGCCGGCGGCATCATGCCGGTCACCAGGCTTGACGGCCAGTCGGTCGGCGGCGGACAGGTCGGCCCGGTCACACGCGAACTCTGGGAGACCTATTGGGACCTGCACGACGACCCAAAGCTCAGTTTCGCGATCGACTACGTCGACGCGGCATCCACCTGAGGGGCGCGCATGGCCGTCCCTGAGAGCGCTGGCGCCGCTGCCGGGATCGAGGCTTTCGGCTACCGCCAGGAGCTGAAGCGCTCGCTCTCGCCGTTCGACCTTTTGGTCTACGGCCTCGTCTTCATCGCCCCGATCGCGCCATGGAGCACGTTCGGGTTCGTCTTCAACGCCAGCCGCGGCATGGTGCCGCTCGTCTATGTGGTCGGGCTGGTGGCGATGGTGTTCACCGCGCGCAGCTACATGGTCATGTCGGCCGCCTTTCCGGTGGCGGGATCCGTCTACGCCTATGCCAGCCGGAGCATCGGAGAGAGCGTCGGGTTCCTGTCCGGCTGGGCGCTGCTGCTCGACTATCTGCTGCTGCCGACCCTGGTCTACGTGATCTGCGCGGTGGCGATCCACGCCATCTTCCCGATGCTGCCGAAGCCGCTGCTGGTCGCCGTCTTCCTGGCGGTCAACACCACCGTCAACGTCCTGGGCATCGAGAGCACGGCTCGGCTCAGCATCGCCCTGCTCGCCCTCCAGCTCGTTCTGCTGGCGGTGTTCATGGGGCTCTGCCTGATCGGGCTCGCGCACGGCGTGGCCGGCGCGCATCTGTCGCTGTCGCCGCTCTTCGACGCCCACAAGGTGACGCCATCCCTGATCTTCGGGGCGCTGTCGCTCGCCGTGCTCAGCTTCCTGGGCTTCGACGCTATCTCGACCCTGACCGAGGAAGCCAAGGGCGGCGCCCGCGCGGTGGGCTTCGCCACCATGCTATCGCTCGTGGTGGCGGCGGCCCTCTTCATCGCCCAGACTTACCTTGCGTCGCTCTTCGTGCTCGGCCGCACGGCCTTCGCGCCTGGAGACGAGGCCGCGACCGCCTTCTTCATCATCGCCAAGACCGTCGGCGGCGAGCCGATGCGATGGTCGGTTTCCATCCTCGGCGTCCTGTTCTCGGGGCTGGCGGGCGCGCTTACGGCCCAGGCGGCGACGGCGCGTCTCATCTTCAGCATGGCGCGCGACGGCATGCTGCCGAAGGCGCTCGCCCATGTCGGCGCGCGGCGACAGACGCCGGCCCGGGCCATCGTCCTCATCGCCGCCATCACGCTCGTGCTCGGCGTCGTCCTGGTGAACCAGCTCGAGCTCCTGACCTCGATGGTCAACTTCGGCGCGCTCACCGGCTTCCTGGCGCTGCACGCATCGGTGATCGCCTTGTTCATGGTGCGCCAGAAGAGCCGCAGGTGGGTCACTCATCTGCTGGTTCCGCTGATCGGCTTCGCCATCGTGGCCTACGTGCTGGTCAACGCGCAGACGAACGCCAAGGTCGCCGGCCTCGCATGGCTCGGCGTCGGCGCGATCATGCTTGTCGTGATCAAGCTCCGCGGCGGCCGCCCCGCCCTGCTCGCCGAGGAGGAGACCTAAGGGGGCGAGCAGCGCTAGTCAGGCCGCCGCGTGGTGACGTCGGAGTAGGGCTCGCCGGCGCGGATGGTCTTCTTCCGGTAGATGATCGCGCCGACCACGTTTGGTTTACGCTCGAGCGCCTGGCATAGGGCGTCGAAGTGCTCGGACGGCACCCAGAGGCAGGGCGAGCGCGCGTCCTCGTCGATGGCGATGTCAACGAGTTCGCGGATGTGCATCCTCGCCCCCCGCGCGCTCAGGCATCGAACATGATCACCGAGCGGGCGATCTGGCCGGTCTTCATCTCCTCGAACGCCTCGTTGACCTCCTCGAGCTTGATGCGCCGCGAGATCATGTCGTCGAGCTTGAGTTTGCCGGAGAGGTAGAAATCGATGAACCGCGGCATGTCGATGGGAAAGCGGTTCGAGCCCATCGACGAGCCCTGGATGCGCTTCTCGCCGAGGAAGGCGGCGCCCATCAGGTTCACCGTCTGACCGGGCGGGATCATGCCGATGATGTTCGCCGTCCCGCCGCGGCGGAGCATGTTGAACGCCTGCTCGGCGGTCTTGCCGAGGCCGATGGCCTCGAAGCTGTGGTGCACGCCGCCGCCGGTCAGCTCCATCACCTTGGCGACCGGATCTTCCTTGCTGGCGTCGATGAAGTCGGTGGCGCCGAAGTTGCGCGACATGTTGTCCTTGGCCGGCGAGGTGTCGATGGCGATGATGCGCCCGGCGCCGGCGATCGCCGCGCCATTGATGGCGGCCAGCCCCACCCCACCGCAGCCGATCACCGCGACCGTCTCGCCGGGACGCACGTGGCTGGTGTGGATCACCGCGCCGACCCCGGTCGTGACGCCGCAGCCGATGAGCGCCGCGCGGTCGAGCGGCATGTCCTTGCGGATCGCAACGCAGCCGTGCTCGTGCACAAGCATCTGCTCGGCGAAGGAGCCCAGGTTGGCGAACTGGCCGATCGGCGCGCCGTCCTGCGTCAGCTTGGGCGCCTTGTCGCGGCGCTGGCGCGCGTCGGGACTGCGGCAGAGCGACATGTGCCCGCTGAGGCAGTCCTCGCAGTGGCCACAGAAGACGGAAAGGCAGGTGATCACGTGGTCGCCCACCTTGACCGTGCGTACGTCGGAGCCGACCTGCTCGACGACGCCGGCGCTCTCATGGCCCAGCACGATCGGCATCTGGGCGGTGAACTTGCCCTCGACGAAGTGCAGGTCGGAGTGACAGACGCCGGCCGCGACGGTGCGGATCAGCACCTCGTTCGACTGCGGCTTGTCGATGGCGATCTGCTCGATCGTCAGAGGCTTGCCCACCTCGCGCAACACCGCAGCCTTCATGGCTTTCTCCCATCTGTGCTTGTCGGTTTAGATCAGCGGCCGGCGCGGCCGCAACCCGCCCCTAAGCGCAAACTTGACCGTAGGCGGCCAAGCGCCTCTAGTTGCGGGACTTTCGCTTGGGGGAAAACACATGCGAATTCCGACAACTGCACAGGCGGCTGCATTCGCGACCGCTACGTTCATTGCGGCGACCAGCGCGGCGGCCGATCCGGCCGCGGACGTAACGGCCGACGCTCATCAGATCGTCGCATCGTTCAATGCGCATGACGCGGCCGGCGCGGTGAGCCACGACGCGCCGGACTTCGTGGGCATGTTCCACGGGGCGCCGAACTACATCGGCCCGGCCGGCGACCTGGCGATCACCAAGATGCAGCTCGCCGATCCGGCCGCCAAGGTCGTCGCGACCAACGAGACCGTCGATGTCGGCGCTTCCGGCGACCTGGCCGTCTATCGCGCCACCTACGCCTATACGTTCACCGATGCGGGGACCAAGGCGGTCATGACCGAGCAAGGCAACTGGCTGCTCGGCTATCGTCTCGAGCCGGATAAGACCTGGAAGGTGATCTGGTCCATCGTGTCGAACACTCGGTAGGAGCCCTCGCGGCTTCAGTGGCCGGCAAACGCGACTAAGGCCGCGACCTCGATGCCGAGCGCGCGGACCTTCTCGGCGCCGCCGAGGTCGGGAAGGTCGATGACGAAGGCCGCGGCGTCGACGCGGGCGCCGGCGCGGCGCAGCAGTTGCGCGGCCGCGATGGCGGTGCCGCCGGTGGCGATGAGGTCGTCGACAATGGCGACGTGCTCGCCGGCTGCGCAGGCGTCGATGTGCATCTCCATCTCAGCTGCACCGTACTCGAGCGCATAGTCGACCGAGAGGGTCCTGTATGGCAGCTTCCCCTTCTTGCGCAGGGGGATGAAGCCGGCCGACAGGCAAGCAGCGACCGCGCCGCCGAGGATGAAACCGCGCGCCTCGATGCCGGCGACCTTGTCCACGGCCTTGCCTGAAAGCGCCGCCGTCAGCTCGTCCACGCATTGCGCGAAAGCGTGGGAGTCCCCGAGCAAGGTGGTGATGTCGCGGAACATGATCCCGGTCGCCGGATAGTCGGGAATGGTCCGGATCGCGTCCTTGAGGTTCATCGCGCCAGCGCCCGCCCTGCCACCGCGCGCAGCTTCTCGACCATCGCCGGGTCGCGGGCGGCGGGCGCGGTGATGATGGCGGCGTCCAGGCAGGTGTCGATCGGCGACGGTGGACGTTCGCCGGCGAGCTTCGCCGGCATGTGGGCGACCAGCCCCTTGGCGGTCGCGGCGTTGGCGTTGAGCACCGCGATGACCTGGCTCACTTCGACGTGGGCGACCTCCTCGCGCCAACAGTCGTAGTCGGTCACCATGGCGACGGTGGCGTAGGGCAGCTCGGCTTCGCGGGCGAGCTTGGCCTCGGGCATGTTGGTCATTCCGATCACGTCGCAGCCCCACGAGCGGTAGAGCTCGCTCTCGGCCCGGGAGGAGAACTGCGGGCCTTCCATGGCGAGATAGACCCCGCCGCGCCTGACGCTCGCGCCCGCCTCCTCCGCCGCCTCGGCTGCGAAGGCCGAAAGGCGCGGACAGACCGGATGGGCCATCGACACGTGGGCCACGAGGCCGGGGCCGAAGAAGCTCTTCTCGCGCGCAAAGGTGCGGTCGACGAACTGGTCGACGAGCACGAAGGACCCCGGCGCGAGGTCCTCTCTCAGCGATCCGACGGCCGAGAGCGAAAGCACGTCGGTGCACCCCGCGCGCTTCAGGGCGTCGATATTGGCGCGCGCATTGATCGCCGTCGGCGGCAGGGCGTGCCCGCGCCCGTGCCGGGGCAGGAAGACGAGCTTCAGGCCCGCCAGCTCGCCGGTGAGGAGTTCGTCCGAGGGGTCGCCCCAAGGGGTGTCGACCTTGACCCAGCGCGCGTTCCTCAGGCCTTCGATCTCATAGAGCCCCGAGCCGCCGACGACGCCAAGCGTCCAGCCGCTCAACCGTCCACCTGCATGTCGAACTTCTGCGCGTCCAGGGCTGGCGCGGCGCTGAACACGGCATCCTTCTCGGCCGCTTCGCCCAGCGCCACCCGCGCCGCGGCGGTGATGTTGTTGATGATGGCGTCGATGTCGCCGGCCGTGTGGTCGGGGTGGGTTGGGACCATCACCGTGCGGTTCAGGATCTCCAGCGACCGCGCGCACATGTCCTTGGAATAGCGCCGCCGGCACTCGGCGTTGGCCGGCATGTCGAAGGGGTTCATGGCCGGATGGGCGGCCCCCGCGCCCATCAGGATCTGGTCCCACTCGGTGTAGTTGTGCCGGCCGGTCTTGCCCACGATCACGCAGGGATAGAGCTCGACGAACCGCTTGGCCGCCTCCGGCGTCGGCAGATTGTACATGACGTGGGTGGCGCAATCGTCATCGGGGCTGTGCATCGGCGTTTGCTTCAGGCCGCGGTTGCCCAGCGAAGCCGTCGCCTGAAGGATCGCGCGCTTCTCAGCCCGCATGGCGCCGATCATCGGGTCGATGCGGTCTAGCTGCACGTTCAGCATCGCGCCCATCAGCTCCGACGCCCGCGCGCCGTTGCCGGAGAAGGGCTGCACCGCGTCGCTGCGCCCCTGCCAGTAGAAATGACAGGGGTCGATCGCGCACCGCGCCCGCTCGGCCAGCCGGCCATCGTTGACCGCAACGCCGCCGCCTTCGCCGCACGTCATGTTCTTGTAGTAGTTGAAGCTGAAAGCCCCGATGTGGCCGACGGCCCCGAACTTCTTGCCCCTGTAGCCGCCGCCGACGCCCTGGCAGGCGTCCTCGATCACGATCAGGCCCCGGCGAGCGGCGATCTCCATGATCGCGTCCATGTCGCAGGCCGCGCCCCACATGTGCACGGGCACGATGGCGCGCGTGAGCGGCCCGATCGCAGCCTCGATCGCGCCCGGATCGATGGTGATGCTCTCGTCGATGTCGACGATCAGCGGGATGGCGCCGCAGGTCAGCACCGAGGTCGCAGTCGCCATGTAGGTGTGGGCGGGGATGATGACCTCGTCGCCGGGGCCAAGGCCCACCGCGGCCATGGCGGCGGCCAGAGCATTCGAGCCCGAGGCGGCGAGCGCGAAGTGCTTCACCCCGAGGTAGGCCGCATAGCGCCGTTCGAACGTCTCGCACTCGTGGCCGACGCCATAGCGGAACAGCGCCCCGCTCTCGACCACGCGTGTCAGCGCATCGATCTCCGCCTGGCCGACTTTGTACATTGCCTAGATTCCTCGCGACGATCAGGGCCGAAGCCTTAGCACACGAACTTCTCCCAGAGGGAGAAGGGGGGACCCGCGCCGAAGGCGGGGGGCGATGAGGGGTTACGGCGGTGGGGGTTTGCCTGCGCGCCGTAACCCCTCCCCGCTCGCGCCTCGCCGCGCTCGTCCCCGCCCTCTGGGCGGGGTGTCGCTTGCGCAACCGGCGCAGCCGTGCGGCTATGCCGAACGAGCTGCGGGAGAGCCGCCATGACCTCGCCATCCCCATACGCAAAGGGCCGCAAGGCGGTCGTGATCCACGAGGACGACGTGGGCATGACGCATGGCTCGAACGTGGCCTTCGCAGAGCTTTCGGCGCGCGGGGTGATCAGCTCCGGCTCGGCCATGGCCCCCTGCCCCTGGTTCCCCGAGACGCTGGCGATGGCCGCGGCCAACGCCAGCCTGGACATCGGCGTGCATCTGACGCTGAACAGCGAGAAGCGGCCCTACAAGTGGCGCCCGCTCACCCAGCCGCCGCGGGCGGCCGGGCTGACCGACGAATCCGGCTACCTCTGGGAAGAGCCGAGCGCCGTCCGCCGCCACGCCGCGCCCGAGGCGGTCGAGGCCGAGCTGCGGGCGCAGATCGACGCGGCGATCGCCGGCGGCATCGACGTCACCCATCTCGACGCGCACTGCGGCGCGGTGATGAGCCCTGAATTCATCGACATCTATCGCCGCCTGGGCGACGACTACGACCTGCCGATCGTGCTGATGAGCCGCTTTGCGGGCGGCAATCCACGCCCTGCCGGCGTGCCGGCGCTGTCGAGCGCGTTCGAAGGGTTCGCGGCCGAGGCGGCGACGCGCGGCGAGCCGGTGTTCGATCTGTTCTACGAAACCCCGTGGGACCGGACGGCCGACGCCGAGAGCGCCTATCGCGAGATCCTCGGCAGCGCCGCTGTTGGGCTCAACTTCTTCGCCTTCCACTTCAATGCGCCTGGGGATTTCGAGGCCGTCGAGCCCCAGTTCGCCCGCTACCGCACCGACGAATACGCGCTCTTCAACTCCGGCAAGATCGAGCCCGTGCTGGCCGACCTTGGCATCGAACTCATCGGCATGCGCGAGATCCGCGACGCCCGCCGTCAGATGATCTCGAAGTAGCGTTCGAGCTCCCAGCTGGTCACGGCGCGGCGGAACTGGCGCTCCTCCCAGAGGCGCGAGGCGGCGTAGTGCTCGACGAACGCGCGGCCGAAGAGGTCCTCGGCGGCGGCCGAGGCCCTCAGCCGCTCGGCGGCCTCGCTGAGCGTGGCCGGAAAGCCGAGCTCCGGCGCGAACGTCTGCGCATAGGCGTTACCACTCACCGCCTCGGTCGGCTCGACGCGGTTTTCGATCCCCCAGAGCCCAGAGCCCAGCGCGCAGGCGAGCGCGATGTAGGGGTTGATGTCGGCGGCGGCGACCCGGTACTCGACCCGCTGGCTCTTCGCCCCGCCGCCGATAACGCGGAGCGCGGTCGTGCGGTTCTCCGCCCCCCAGGTGGCGCTGGTCGGGGCCCAGAAGCCGGGCACGAGGCGGGTGAAGCTATTGACCGTGCCCGCGATCATCGAGAGCAGCTCGGGCATGAGCCGCTGCTGGCCGCCGACGAACCAGCGCATGGATTGCGACATGCCAAGCGGCGCGGCCGCATCGTGGAACACCGGCTTGCCCGCCTTGTCGCTCAGCGAGACGTGGATGTGGCCGGACTGGCCGGGCCAGTCGGTCGACCACTTGGCCATGAAGGTCGCCATCAGGCCGCGGCGCTGGGCGATGACCTTGGCGAAGGTCTTGAACAGCGCTGCCCGGTCCGCCGCTTCCAGGCCCTCGTCGGCCACCAGCGCCGCCTCGAGCACGCCCGGGCCGGTCTCGGTGTGCAGGCCCTCGAGCGGCATGCGCATGGCGGCGCAGGTCTCGAGGATGTCGTGATAGAGCTCGGCGTGCACCGAGTTGCGCAGCACCGAATAGCCGAAGGCGCCGGGGGTGAGCGGCTTTAGGTCCCGATAGCCCTTGGCGCGGAGGCTGTCTGGCGTTTCATCGAAGACGAAAAACTCGAACTCGAACCCGGCCTTGACCGCAAACCCCGCGGCCTCGGCGCGCGCCAGCACGCGGCGGAGCAGGCCGCGCGGGCAGATCGCCTCGGCCGCGCCGGCGAATTCGCCGAGCAGAAGGAGCGTGTCGGGCTCGAACGGGATGCGGCGGGCGGTGTCGGCGACAAGCCGCACCTCGACGTCCGGATAGCCGGTGTGCCAGCCGGTGTAGGCGACGTTGTCGTAAAGCTGATCGGCGGAATCCCAGCCCAGCACGACGTCGCAGAAGCCGAAACCGTTCTCGAGCGCCGAGGTGAGCTTGTCGCGGTGCATGTACTTGCCGCGCAGGATCCCATCGATGTCGAAGGCTCCGACCTTGAAGGCGGAGAAGGCGTCCGAGCCGATCAGCTCGATCAGCTGGTCTATGCTCAGGCCGGCCAGGTCGTCGGTCATCGAAAGAGCCCCTCACGCAGCCTTGGAGAGTTCACCGGCCAGCGCCTGCGTCAGCACGGCGGCGTAGTCGTCGACGGTGAAGGCGACGGGATTGGTCGCCGCGGACGGATCCTCGACCGCCATGCGCGCGATGCGGCCGACCTCGTTCCCCGGCACGCCGACTTGGGCGAGCGTGTTCGGGATGCCGATGGCGCGGCGCAGCTCCAGGACCCAGGCAACGAGGTCGCCGGCGTCATCACCAACGCCCAGGCAGCGCGCGAGGTAGGCCGCGTCGGCGTCGATCGCCGGCCGGTTGGCGGCGATCACGTAGGGCATGAGCACGGCGTTCAGGAGGCCATGGTGGACGCCGTAGACCGCGCCTAGCGGATGCGCGAGCGCGTGCATCGCGCCTAGCCCGCGCTGGAAGGCGGTGGCGCCGGCCTCGGACGCCGCCAGCATGTTCGACCGCGCTTCGATGTTGCTGGGCTCGGCCACCGCCGTGGGCAGCCAGGTCCTGACCAGCCGGGCGCCCTCGACGGCGATGCCGCGCGCCAGCGGGTGATAGCCGGGCGCGAAGAAGGCTTCGAGGTTGTGGGAGAGCGCGTCCATGCCGACGGCGGCCGTGATCGCCGGCGGCAGGCCGACGGTCAGCGCCGGATCGGCGACGACCACCTTCGGCAGCATGAGCGGGTGAAAGATGATGCGCTTCAGCGCCGCGTCTTCGTCCTTGATCACGGCCGCGCGGCCGACCTCGGAGCCCGTGCCGGCCGTGGTCGGAACCGCGACGACCGGCAGAATCTTGGCCGCGTCGGCGCGCGCGAAGTTGTCGCCGATGTCCTCGAAGTCCCACAGCGGCCGGGCTTGGAAGGCATGGAAGGCGATCGCCTTGCCGGCGTCGAGCGAGCTTCCGCCGCCGAAGGCGATGACGCCATCGGCGCGGTGCGCGCGCAGCGCCTCGCAACCCCGCGCGACATCGCGCCCGGTCGGGTCGCTGGCGATGTCGCTGAACAGGGCGGTATCGAGACCCGCTGTCCCCAGGGCGGCGAGCGCGCCTGTGATCATGGCGTTCGCGGCGAGCCCGCGGTCTGTCACCAGAAGCGGCCGGGCGATCCCGGCGGCGCGGCAGGCGTCGGCCAACTCGGCGATGCGCCCGGCGCCGAAGCGGATGCGCGTCGGATAGTTCCAGTCGCCGACGGGCGCCCCCATCCGCTCAGACCTTCAACCGCGTGAGCCAGTAGTCGGCGTCGTAGGTCGGGTCGTCGACCAGATAGCGCCAGAGCTTGATGCGGTTGACGTATTCGAGCCGGCCGGTGTCCTGCTCGAACCAGGGCTCGGGCGTGGTCAGGATGGTCTCGACCGTGCCCTTCGCCGGCGGCGATTTCGTAAAGAAGATGGCGCGCTGGGCGTTCGGCCTGGCGATGTCGTCGACATCCCACTGCCGCACCTGCGAGCCCGAGGCGCGCATGCGGATCTTGAACATGTAGCGGGCGGTTTCGGCGAGGTTCACCCCGCCGCCGTGCCAGATGCCGTGGTGCAGGAAGAGCAGCGTCCCGCCCTCGCACACCATGTGCTGCTGGCCCCGGATGTTCTGATAGCGGCCGAGCGCGACCTCGCTGACCTTGCGCAGGTGGGTGCCGGGGATGAAGCGCGTGCCGCCCATCTCCCGCGTCACGGCGTGCGGGAAGTACATCATCTGCACGTCGAACGAGAGCCTCGGGTCGATCGTCGAGTCCTGGTGGGTGTGCTGGGAGACGTTCTCGTGTTCGGCCCGCTCATGGAAGCGCGGCGGGAAGCTCACGTGCAGAAAGTGGTGGTCGAAGATGGGGTCTTCACCGAGCAGGCTTTTGATCGCGCCCCTGACCAGCGGCAGCGCCATCAGCCTGCCGAGCGCACTCTTCTGCGCATAGGCCTCGGCGAGGGGCGTTCCCGCGGAAACCTCGGGAATCCGGTTCTTGGCGAAGACCTCGAGGAAAGCCTTGCCGATCTTCTCGCCCGCCTTCAGTTCCGAGACCTTGCCGGCCTCCTTCATGAACTGGTCGTTGATCGCCTTCGGCACGGCGGCGTCGAACCGCAGGAAGCCGCGGGCGACGAAGCTCGCCGCCTGGGCGGAGCTCAAGAGCGGAAGGTCGGTTTCCGGCACGGGTCAAATCTCGACGAGTTGTTCGAAGAAGAATTCGTACTTGAGGTAGGCCACGTCAAACTCCTCGCCGCGCGCATGCGGCAGGAGTTGCGCGGCCTGGAACAGCCGCCAGCCGTCCTTGAGCGCATCCAGCCCGGTCGCGTACGGCGGCTGATCCTGGTCGCCGGCCATGTGCAGGGTCTTGCCCGTGCCGTCGTAATGCGCCCAGGCGATCACCGGCGCATCCAGCGCCGAATTGGCCAGGTAGAGCACGAGCACCTTCTGCCGGCGTGCGCTCACGCACCCCTCCAGGCCGCGCCGTCGGGGAACGCGTACTCCGCGCGGCTCTCCGGCTTCATCTCGGCCGAGTAGCCGGGCTTTTCCGGCGCGCGGTAGCGGCCGCGCTCGATGGTGATCGGGTCGAGGAAGTGCTCGTGCAGGTGCCCGGCGTGCTCGATCATCCGCCCCTCGTCGCTCGAGCGAACGCAGGTGGCGTCGAAGAAGCTGAGATGCTGGACGTATTCGCACAGGCCCACCCCCCCGGCGTGCGGGCAGACGGGCTTGTCGAAGGCGGCGGCGAGCAGCAGGACCGCCAGCGCCTCGTTCACCCCGCCCAGCCGGCAGGAGTCGAGCTGCACCACGTCGATCGCGTCGGCCTGCAGGAACTGCTTGAACATCACCCGGTTGTGCACGTGTTCGCCGGTCGCCACGCGGACCGGGGCGACCCCCTTGCGGACGCGCGCGTGGCCAAGGATGTCGTCCGGGCTGACCGGCTCCTCGATCCAGTAGGGGTCGACCGGCTTGAGCGCGTTCACCCATTCGATTGCCTGCTCGACCTCCCAGACCTGGTTCGCGTCGGTCATCAGGATGCGCTCGGACCCGAGGATCTCCCGCAGCAAGCCGGCGCGGCGGATATCGTCGGCGAGCGATCCGCCGACCTTCATCTTGATCGCGGTCCAGCCGTCGGCGACGGCGGCGCTCGCCAGAGCGCGGATCTTGTCGTCGCCATAGCCCAGCCAACCGGCTGAGGTGGTGTAGGCGGCGTGGCCATCGCGCTTCAGCGCCGCCATCCGCTCGGCGTTCGCCGGCAGCCGGGCGCGCAGGATGGCGAGCGCGCGCTCGGGCGGCAGCGCGTCGGTGATGTGGCGGAAGTCGATGGCGGCGATGATCTCCTCCGGCGACATGGCGGCGAGGTAGCGCCACAGCGGCTGGCCGGCCTGCTTGGCCAGCAGATCCCAGACCGCGTTCACCAGCGCCGCGGCGGCCAGGTGCACGACGCCCTTCTCCGGACCAAGCCAGCGGATCTGGCTGTCGCCCACCATGTCACGCCAGAAGCCGGCGAGGTCGCCGCTGATGCCGTCAAGCGTACGGCCGACGAGCTTGGGCGCCAGGCTTTCGATCGCATGCACGCAGAGCTCGGTGCCGCGGCCGAGGGTGAAGGTGAACCCATGGCCCTCAGGCCCGTCGGAGGTCGAAAGGATGCAGTAGGCGAGAGAGTAGTCGGGGTCGGGATTCATCGCGTCCGACCCGTCGAGGAAGCGCGAGGTCGGGAAGCGGATGTCGTATGCCGAAACGGCCGTGATCGTCGTCATGCCCCTCCCCTTGCGGCGGCCGTGAACATCTAGCATGGGCGGGCCAGGGCGCTCGACACCCAACAATCCCCGCGCAGCCGTTCCAGCTCGGGCTAGTCCGCCGTTTGCCAGGCGACGGATTGCGGGTCGAGGACCCTCGCCAAGAGGTCGATCACCGCCCGCACGCCGGGGAGAAGGCCGCGCCTGGACGTGAAGACCAGGTGCAGGATCCCCTCGCGCCCGGACCACTCCGGCAGCACCCGCTCCAGCCGGCCGTCGGCCAGCGGCTCGCGGCAGGCGTACTCCGGCATGAAGGCAACGCCCAGGCCGTCGATCGCCGCCTGCCTGAGGATGGCGAACTCGCTGGCGGAGAGCCGCGGTTCGTGCACGACGGTTTCCTCCTCGCCGGAGTCGCTCACCAGCTCCCATCGATCGAGCCCGGTCCGCTCCCACTGGCTGAGCGTCGGCAGCTCGGCGAGCTCGGCCGGGTTTGCCGGACGCCGCTTGGCGTCGAGGAATGCCGGGGCGGCGACCAGCATCCTGCCGGTGCGGCCGATGATCCTCACCTGCAGGTCGGCGTCGGTGTCGAGCTTTTCGCGCACGCGGATCGCCACGTCGACACCCTCCTCGATCAGGTCGACGCGGCGATTGCTGACGATCACCTGTGCGCGCAGCTTGGGGTGCTGCTGCAGGAATGCCGGCAGCGCGCCGGCGAGGATGCGGTCGGCGCCCTGCGGGCAGCTCACGCGGACCAGTCCCTGCGGCTCGGCCTTCAGGCGCGTGGTGATGTCCTCGATCGCCTCGGCTTCGGCCAGCGCCGCGCGCGCATGGCGGTAGACGTCCTGTCCGACCACGGTGACGCTGAAGCGGCGGGTGGAGCGCTCGACGAGCCGCACGCCGAGCTGGGCCTCGAGCGCGGCGACCCGGCGGCTCAACCGCGACTTGGGCACGCCCAGCGCCCGCCCGGCGGCGGAAAAGCCGCCGTTCGCGACCACCGCCGCGTAGAAGCCGAGGTCATTTAAGTCGCGCATGTGTTCTCCACGTGGAACGATCTGTTGCAAAATCGCCATCTAGTCCCATCATCGTTGCATCTATACCTTCGCTGCATCCAATCGAAAAGGGCTGCAGTGCAACCATGAAACTCCTCCACATCGACTCCAGCATCACCGGAGCCAACTCCATATCGCGCCAGGTTTCGGTCGAAGTCGTCAGCGGCTGGCGGGCGAAGAACCCTGGCTTGCAGGTCACCTATCGCGACCTCGAGAGCGAGCGCCTGCCGCACCTGGACAGTCGCCTGCTCGGCGCGGCCTTCGCCGGCTGGACCAGCGACGATGCGGCGATCGCGCCAGAGGTCGCGACCAGCGCCGCCATGCTGCAGGAGTTCCTCGACGCCGACGTCGTTGTGATCGGCGCGCCGATGTACAACTTCGCCATATCGAGCCAGCTGAAGGCGTGGCTCGACCGCCTGCTGATCGGCGGCAAGACCTTCCGCTACACCGAAGCCGGCCCGGTGGGCCTCGCCGGCGGCAAGAAGGTGATCATCGTCTCCAGCCGCGGCGGGCTCTACACGCCAGGCATGCCGAACGAGGCGATGGACTTCCAGGAGCGCTACCTGCGCGCCGCGCTGGGGTTCATGGGCATCGACGACGTCGAGGTGGTGCGCGCGGAGGGTGTCGCCATCGGGCCTGAACAGCGGGAAGCTGCCGTCAAAGCGGCGCTGGCCCACGCTCCGCGCACCGCGGCCGAAGCGTTCTCGATAGCGGCCGCTTGAGCCGGCGATAGAGCCAGATCGCGGCCGCGCGCGCCC